>Ga0256834_1002646_pt1 | contig 11164 bp, 9 predicted proteins | sample 4281140metaG_FD_190536 | JGI IMG/M metagenome (GOLD analysis project Ga0256834, IMG submission 190536) | Hydrothermal vent microbial communities from East Pacific Rise, Pacific Ocean - 4281-140 | ecosystem: Environmental > Aquatic > Marine > Hydrothermal vents | place: Pacific Ocean: East Pacific... | reverse complement strand
TCGGCGATCGAGGAAAAAAACTGAGTCTGCTTTGGCTCAGCACTACCTCGCGGTAGAGGAGAGCGCTCTTTTGATATATCTGGATGAGAGTGGCAGGATAACGCAGATAAACGACGGTATGCTCGAGTTGCTCGGGTACGAGAAGGCAGATCTGGAGGGAGAGCCGTTCGAAACTCTTCTATGCAGGGATAAAAACTACAGCCGCTACGACTCGTTGTTCATGGCTTTTGCCGCAGGCAAGAGCTGGTACGGAGAGTTGAATCTTCTCTCCCGATATGAACGCGAAATGATTTTCAAAGCGACACTGATACCTATTTTTGATACGACTGCTCCTTCATATCAGTTTATGATGCTGCTTGACGATATATCCGAGCTTGCAAACTACCGTGAACTTCTGAAAAACGAACTCGACCGTACACAAGATACCCTGCAGGAGAAGATCCACTTTCTCAAGCAGTATCAAAACGCGATCAACGAAGGTACGGCGATCTGCCGTTTCCTCGAAGACGGTACGATTCTTAAAACCGACGACAGATTCGACAAGATTTTCGGATTTGAAAAGAACGAGCTGGTCAGACGATCGTTTTACCAGCTCTGCCCCAATCTTGAAAGAGATTTGAAAGCCAAGGTTTCGGAGGCTATAAAGAGTCGCTCGATACTCAGAGAACGCATAAAGTGTCTGGACAGCAAAAAGAGGGTCTATGTATGCGATTCGGTATTCATTCCCATTTACAGGTTGAACGGGGAGATAGAGGAGATAATAAGCATCCACAACGACATCACCGATATCATAAGATTGAACGAAGAGATAAAAAATACTCAAAAGGAGCTGCTTTACATACTCGGTGAAGTGGTGGAGAGCCGCTCTCGCGAGACAAAGAGTCATGTCAAAAGAGTCGCGGAGTACAGTCGCATTCTTGGAAGACTTGCCGGTTTGAGCGAGGAGGATGTGGAGCTGCTTGGAATAGTAGCCCCGATGCACGATGTGGGAAAGATCGCGATACCTGATAGAATATTGCTCAAGCCGGGAAGACTGGAACACGATGAAGAACGTGTGATAAAGGGGCATACGCTAATTGGCGGAGAACTGTTTGGAAACTCCGAGAGATCACTGATGAAAGCGGCTCGTATAGTTGCTCTCGAACACCATGAAAATTACGACGGCAGCGGCTACCCTTACGGTAAATCCGGCGAAGAGATACATATTTTCGGGCGTATAGTAGCTATAGCCGATGTTTTCGACGCTCTGAGTATGGAGCGTACATACAAAAAGTCGTGGCCTATGGAGGAGATCATAGAGTATATGAAAAGGGAGAGAGGGAAAAAGTTCGACCCAAAACTTATAGATCTCTTTTTGGAAAACATAGATCTCTTTCTGGAGGTAGGGAAAAAAGAGCGGAGATCATGATCGCGAATCCGGCCGTTTTTCAATGCCGGATTTAGTAAGCGATACGATTACGTCCCATTTTTTTGGCTTCGTACATTTTGGTATCGGCCCTGTGTATGAGGGTATCGAGAGTCTGATCCTCCTTCCACGAGGCGATACCGAAGCTGGCCGTTATGGGCAGAGGAATATCGGAGGATCTTTTTTCCAGATTTTCCCGCAGTTTCTGTGCGATATGTATAGCATCGCCGAGCGATGTTTCCGGCAGGATTATCAAAAACTCTTCTCCTCCCCATCTTATCAGCGAATCGGTGGCACGAAGATTTTTTCTTATAGTCTGAGTGGCTTTTACCAAGACCGCGTCGCCGGTGGTGTGGCCGTAGGTGTCGTTGATCTTCTTGAAATGATCGATATCGAAATATATTATGGAGAAGGGGTGTCTGTAGCGGTTCGCGCGTTTTATTTCGTGTTCGAGAAGCTCCATGCCCCGATGTCTGTTTATAGCTCCGGTGAGCTTGTCGGTATGGGCCATCATATCGAGCTTCACTATAAGCTCATCCCTCTCGATTCTCGCTTTGATGGACTCTATTCCGAATGCCGCCGTATTGGCGATATCCTGCCAAAGCTCCAGCTCCTCCTTGTCGAATGTATGATTTTCCCTAAACAGAAGAGTGAGAATGCCGGACGGGCTGTTTTTCAGCCTGATCTTCATGGGAATGGATATGGCGGTTACAATCCCTTTTTTAACGAGCTCTTTTTTCAGCTCCGTTTCCGGAAGATGGGAGATGTCGTCTACAAACACCATCTGATTGTGCTTTGCGGCAAGAAAGCAGGGGAGGTAGAGTCTTTCGTTTTTGAGATCTCCCAAGTCGATAAAGTCCGGAATCAGAGAGTCGAGTTCGATATCGATATTTGAAGGGAAAAATGTCTCTTTGAGTGCAGACTCCTCCATCAGCATCAAGAAGCCGAGACCGTTTATGCCTATTGCGGGAAGTTTCTCCACGAAGCCTTTTAGAAAATCTTCTACCGTAAAGGCTGTGACTATATCCTGGCTCACTTCGGCATGAAATTTCATCAAGGATTTCAGATACCCCTCTTTTATGAGCCGCTCCTTTATCTCCTCGTTGGAACGGAGGATGGAGTCTATGGGGCGCCATTTCGTTACAAACTCCTTTTTGCCGTTCGAAGTCGAAAATTTTGCGGAACCGCTTAGAAGCAAGTCGCTGCCGTCTTTTTGTCTGAATATGCAGTGTGCGTACTCTATATCCTTTTCGTCTTGCAGTCTTTTGATGAAGTGGCGGTTGTGAATGTGAGGTATCGGCTCTATGAGACGTTCGATAGGTTCGAGTAGAAGCTCCTCTTCCCCGTATCCGAGAAAGAAGGCGAATCTTCTGTCTATGGAAAGCACTCTTCCGCTGCTCGAGATATTCAAGGAGAAGTGAAACTGTTCATCGTTTTTGAAGTAGTCGTATATCGACTCCAGGAGCCTGTTCGGTTCTGATTTTTTGGAGATATACTGCGTAATACCGTACTCCTCTATGGCGCGAGTCAGATAGAGGGTATCGTTTTCGAATGATGTCGTTACGAATATGGGAGTTTCCGGTCGTCTCTTTTTGATCTGTTTTATCATTTCAAGACCGCTCATAACCGGCATTTCAAAATCGGTGATTACCGCATCGGGACCTTTGTCGAGAAAGAGTTCGAGCCCCTCTTTCCCGTTTTTGGCCACATAGAGTTTCTCTACGTAGTTTTGCAAGAAGCCGGCGGTCTCTTGCAAGATGGCCTCGTCATCTTCTACATACATCACTTTTATCGGGAGTTTTTGAAGTTGTTGCAAGTTAGAGCTTCCCTTTCAAGAGACTTGAATAGTTTCAGTTAATAATAGCATATTACTGTTACTTGAAACTTAAATTATCGGAAAATTCTCCTCTGTTTTATAAGGATAATGGAATGAGTAGGCGGTTATTATGTAAAACAATAGCAGAAGGATTGCCGGTGTGGAACTTCTAAACGATTTTTTCGTCGCATTGTGGGAGTTGACCGGGGCAATGGCTCCGTTTATTCTCTTCGGACTCTTTTTTGCCGGTCTTCTTCACGAGTGGCTCCCGAAGGATTTCATAAGAAGACATTTGGGAGAGGAGAGCAGTCTGTCGGTACTAAAGTCTACACTCTTCGGGATACCTCTTCCTGTATGTTCATGCGGTGTGATTCCTCTTGCCGCCTCGCTGAAAAAGGAGGGAGCGAGCCGCGGATCGGTGCTCAGCTTTCTTATATCCACTCCTATTACAGGTGTCGACTCCATTCTCGCAACTTTCGGAATGTTTGGGTGGGTCTTTACGATCTATAGAGTTTTGACCTCCATTGTCATAGCGTTTATAGCCGGATTCGCGGCAAACTTTATCGGTGAGAGGGAACCGGTTGCACAGGCGGGGAGTGTCTCATCACGAGATGCCAAAGATTGCGACTTTTGTGCTTCATCGAATATTTCTGACAATAAAAAAGAGTCCACCGCTCCCGGATGTTGCTGTGAAAGCGGATGTAACGGCGCAGAAAACGGCGGCTTCTCGTTCGCCAAAGCTATGCGCTACGGCTTTATAACCCTGATGTCCGATATAGCGAAACCTCTTCTTTGGGGGTTGGTTATCGGTGCGATCATCACTGCGGCTATACCGGAGGATCTTGGAGAGTGGCTCGGCGGCCATACCTGGATGGGCTATCTTCTGGCCATTGCCGTCGCCGTACCGATGTATGTCTGCGCTACGTCGAGTCTACCTATCGCCGCCTCACTGGTTCTTGGAGGAGTCAGCCCGGGAGCGGCTTTTGTCTTTTTGAGTGCCGGGCCGGCTACCAACACGGTGACGATAGGGGTAGTCAAGAGGATGCTTGGAGCAAGGAGTCTGATCATCTATCTCGTCACGATTGTCACGGGTGCTATACTCTTTGGTGTAGTGCTCGATCTCTTTTTCGATTCTCTGCAGATCGATCCGCGCTCGGTAGTGCATGTTGGGGAGGAGAGCGGTTTGTTATCTACGCTTTCATCCGCTGTTTTGTGGGTGTTTATATTATGGTTTACGCTTGCACCGTTTTTTGGGCGTGACGGGAGGAGCCGTCGGATGAAGCACGGTGGCATAGACCAGGAGGCGTGATGGTGAAATCCTTGACTCGACAGATGGAGGGCTTTTGATGGAGTTGCACGCTATGAACTGGAGCTTGCGTGCGAAGCTATCTTGATGCCGCTTTAAGCTGGTATTCGGTCATGACGGTTTTTGCCGCCCTGTAAAAAGAGAGCGGAATCTATGTTATAGTTTTGTATATCGAAAGGATCGACGATGGCAGGATGCAAAGATCTCAAAGAGCTGTTGGAATATGAGGTGATTCCGGATATCGAGGAGATGATAGATGAACTCTTCGAAAAGATCGCCGATGCCAAAGAGGCGAGCGAGGAGTCGAAGAGCGAGTATGCCGAGCTTCAGGAGCTCAGGGCCTCTTTTTTGGAGCTGCTCGGCGATATTGCGGACGCAGAGGTGAGCGATGAAGAGTGCGGTGAAATATTCGAAGAGCTCGTAGAGATGATCGAATCACAGGAGAGTGACAGTGTGTGAATCGCTTAAAAGTCTGATAGAAACGGATCTGAAACCGTTTTTGCAAAGTAGAGTTACGGAGTGCTTGCAAAACGGTGATGCGGAGAGGGCCGAAGAGATAGAGCACTTTTTGCGAAGTCTGGACGAGATGGAAGAGGATATGGAAAGCGGAGCCATGGATAGCTGGGAGTGCGGCGAACTTTATGAAGAGTTTAAAAGGCTTCGTGAAAGCGGCGAATTTTTGGATAAAATATGCTGAAAAAAGAGGTGGAGACTATGGATATAAAAGAGTGCAGTACCCTCGATGAACTCCGCAAAGAGGTGGATAAGGTAGATGAAAAGATAGTCGAGCTCATAGCTGTACGCAACGACTACATCAAGCAGGCGGCGAAATTCAAACATACCGTAGAAGAGATCAAGGCTGACGATCGTATAGAGGACGTTTTGAACCATGTAAGGCACAAGGCGCTGACGCTCGGGGTTTCGCCGAATATGGTCGTCGATATATACAAGCAGATGATCGATGCCATGGTGGAGACGGAGATATCCGAGCTTCGTAACAAAGGCGCTTTCTAAGAGGTTTTGTTCCTTTTTGGGCAATCAATCTTAACAGGATATTAAAATAAGGGCGTAGTGGCCCGAAAACGGGGAGCGGAAAACTTTTTTCTGTTATACTTACTCTATGAAAAGACTCAGAGATTTTACCGTCAGAGTGCTGCTGATAGTTATGGCCTGCTTCGTGGTTCACGACTATATGACGGGACAGAGCGATCTTGTTGTCAAAGAGCGCTCGGTACATATTTTGACGAAACATACAAACGGCGCGCCGATCGTGCTGGAACACCAGACGTTCCATATGCTTGCGCTAAACGATATATCGCAGCAGCATACTCTCTTTTCACCGGCTGCGAAGCTCCACTTCGAGTATAGTTCGAGACTCAAGGAGTATCAGGCCGCACCCCCGTATACACCTCCTAAAACCTTCCGACATCAGACTGTCTGACGACCAAATAGCAAAATAGCGAAAGAGTTACAACACACACGGTTGCCGGTGTGCTCTTGCGGGTGGTCGTATATCGTATCGAAACCGCTCGCAAACGGACCGGTCCCGTTTTCAAGTCACTGGAGAGATTGTCATGTATAGATCGATAACAGCAGTTTTGCTGCTTTCTCTTTCTTTGTGGGGAAGAGGAATGGAACTGAGCGACCTCGAATATGCTACGCTGCTTCGTTATGAAGGCAGATCGGGGCTTATCGTAGGAAAGTATCAGAAGATGCGCTCTTTTGCCAAAATCTCTCCATCCAAAGCGGAAGAGATCGCGAAGAAGAGCTGCATGAAAGATGAGGAAATCGGATATATCAGGCTTAAAAGGGAGCGGAAACTGCTCTACTATCGCCTGGGATCCAGAGATAAAATCGCAAAGATCAATGCACTCGACGGTACACTGATCGAATGCAAAAGGAGATAAGAGTGAAAATGAAAAATAGTATCGTACTTTTGATGCTGTCCGCTTCGATTCTATGCGCCCAGAGTCTCAAAGATCTCTACGCGGAAGCGAAAGAGTCTCCGCTGTTCAAGAGCAGAGCGGAGGCGATAGAGTCGCAGCGCATGGGGGATGCGGCGGAACGCCTTGACGGCGGATGGAGCCTCGGTGCGGAGGTCGGGGGCGCATTCCCGAAAGATGGATCTTCGTCCGGCGGAGAGTTTGCTCTCGGTATCGAAAGAGAGTTCAATCTCGATCGCTCTACGATAGGTAATTTTCTCAAATACAACAAAGAGTATGCAGAGCTGAAAAAGAGTGTCGAACTCAACCGGATAAAGGGAAGGATTTTCAGAATATATGGAGAGTACTGTATACAAAAGGAGGCTTTGGCGGCACAAAGGGGACTTGCGACTGTTTATCGTGAAATGCTCAAACAGATCGATACCGGCGTACGATACGGCGAGTTCGACGCATCAAAGGCGCTGATGGCACATCTTGCGCTTGAAAACCTCAATTTGAAAATAGTCGAGACCAGGAGCATGATGCGACGTTTAAAGAGTGATATCGAATCAATCGTTTTTTTTGACGGGGAAGCGGTATGCACTCTCGAAGATTACGATATGAACTACCTTTTCAACCCTGAAAACTCCTCCTTCTATCCGATGCTGAAGTTGAATGAAGAGAGATCTAAAGAGGCTATGGCCCTGAGTCGCTCGAGGGTGCCGAGAGTCGGAGTGAGTGCCACGTACAGCGATGAGATAGATACCAGACGAACGATGTTCGGTATCAGTATACCGCTTGCTTACGGTGCCGGAAACGAAGCGGCCAGAAGTGCCGCAATGCACGCTTACAGTGCGGCTAGAATGGAGGCGGAGTCACTGAAAAGAGGGTATGAGAGTGCTTCCAGAGCTTTGAGAGAGAGGCTCGAGCTATATCTTACAAAGGTTCAGAGTTTCGAAGCTTCCATCAATCTGACTACAGATACCTTGATAGAGCAGAGCCGTCTGCGCTTCAAAGCCGGAGAGGAGAGTCTTCTTTCGATGTTGAAGGCCGCTGAAACGAAGCTGCAGATGATAGAGACACTGAACGCTTTGAAAATGAGACGTCACGATGCGGTCGCAAACTTTATTGACCGATTCGCTATCGATCCAGAAGGAGTAATAAAATGAAAATGAGTATGAGAAAGATCTTACCGGTTTTTATCGCCGCGATGCTTACACCGCTTTTTGCAAAAGATTTGGTAGTCGCCGATGTCGGCTCCGGAGTGAAGACAAGTTCGCCAAAGCCTACGGAGCGCGTATATCTTGGAAGCTTCCTCGCAAGAGGCCACCTGCCGGCAAGCGAGGTATATAGAATAGATGCGCCTGTAGAGGGAATTGTACAGAGTCTCTCCGCCCATATATACGATCCTGTAAAAAAGGGGCAGAAGCTGCTTGTCATCAAGAGTCCGGAGCTTTTGGAGCTTGAAGCCAAATATATAGACAGCCTGATTCAAAGAGAGTACTATCAGGCCGAGGTGACACGCCTAAAACCCCTTTTCGAAGCTGCGGTTGTCGCCAAAAAGCGCTATCTCGAGGCGGAAAACACTTTGACGAAGTACAAAACCCAAAGCGCATTTTATCGCCATCTTCTAATAGAGTGGGGGTTGCCGAAGAAACAGGTAGAGCGTATCGAAGAGAGCAAGAAGCCGATCGCCACAATCGTCGTATCGGCGCCTATCGGAGGCTTTATAGAGGATCTGGCGGTACGCCCGAAGATGTATGTCGCCCGCGGCGAACATATGCTCACTATCATAAATCCGCAAGGCGTACATCTTGAGATATCGCTTCCCATATCGGTCGCAAATCAGCTCGATCGCGGAGATAGACTCTATGTAGGCGATACGGTTGCGGAAGTCGAATCGATCTCGGCCACCGTGGATCCGAGGACGCAAACCGTGGCGATACATCTGCTCCCGGGCAAAGGTGCCGAGCTGAAGCCCGGTCAAAAGCGTAACGTAAAACTCTACTGGCCAAAACGGGCCTATACTCTGCCGGCAACTGCAGTCATCGAGTACGACGATGCCCAGGCGATCTTCATAAAGACTCAAAAAGGGTACAAGCTGATGCCAGTCACTGTGCTTGGACGCAGCAGCTCCAAAGTCTATCTCGCGGCGGACGGTCTGAATCCGGACAGTGAAGTGGCAGTCAGCGGTGTGATTGCGCTCAAGGGTGCCCTGGAAGGAGCCGAAGGTGATTGACAAGCTGATAGCCTTTGCCCTTTCGCAGAGAATCTTTGCCGTCATTATAGCTCTGGCGGTCGCAGCCGGCGGAATAATATCCTATTCGAAGCTGACGATTGACGCTTTTCCGGATGTATCTACAACCCAGGTGAAGATCATCATAAAAGCACCGGGGATGACTCCGAAAGAGGTGGAGCAGCAGATCACCATACCGATAGAGCTGGAGATGCAGGGTATTCCCAACCAGAAGATGGTACGCTCTATCAGCAAGTACGCTCTGGCTGACGTGACGATCGACTTTGAAGAGGGAACAGATCTTTATTGGGCACGCGATCGTGTATATCAGCGTTTCAACAATATCAAAAACGATCTGCCGCCTTCGATCAGCGGAGGTATCGCTCCGATTACGACACCGCTTGGCGAAATATTGATGTTTACGATAGAGTCCCCTACGCTTAGTCTGATGCAAAAAAGGACTCTTCTTGACTGGGTGATCCGTCCGGCACTGAGAAACATCGAAGGTGTAGCGGACGTCAACGCTCTTGGAGGAGAGGTCAAAACATACCGTATCAAACCGGATTTCGCGAAGATGGCCTCTTTGGGAATCACGCTTGACGAGATCGAGCGCAAAATCGAAAAGAACAACGCCAATTTCGGTGCCGGAAGAATCGAGCGCGGCGATGAGGCCCTGTTGGTACGGCTTCCGGGACGCATGAGAGACAGTGCCGAGATAGCCGATCTCGTAATTCGAGTAGACAAGGATGCAATCATTCGTCTCGGTGACGTGGCTGAGGTCTCCATCGCCGCTCTGACCAGATACGGATATGTCACGAAAGACGGCAAAGGGGAGGCGGTACAGGGGCTTGTGCTCGGGCTTAAAGGTGCTGACGCTTCCAGAACCGTAGCCCACGTCAAAGAGCGCCTCAAAGAGATCGAAGAGAATCTGCCGGAAGGAACATCCATCAATATCTTCTACGACCGCAGCGATCTGATAGGAAAAGCGGTCAGTATGGTACAGAAATCTTTGATGGAAGCTGTACTGCTGGTGCTTGTGATACTGCTGCTTTTCCTCGGCAGTTTCATCTCCGCCATTACGGTAGCTCTTATTTTGCCTCTGGCGATACTTAGTGCCTTCATTTTGATGTACCTGTTCGGAATCAGTGTCAACCTCATGAGCCTTGGAGGGATCGCCATAGCGATCGGTATGATTATCGACTCTGCCGTCGTCATGGTGGAAAATATCATAGCGAGACTCGCCCATCCGCCGAGCAGGAGCGCTACAAGGCTTCATATCATATATACGGCGGCAAAAGAGGTGAGCGTTCCTGTAATTTCAGGTGTACTCATCATTATCATCGTATTCACTCCGCTGCTGATGCTGCAGGGGCTCGGCGGCAAGCTTTTCGCTCCGGTGGCGCTGAGTATAGTCTTCACTCTGGCCTCGTCGATCTTTTTCGCGCTTTTTGTAATTCCGACGATAGCCTCTTTTTTCATCAAGAAGCCGAAGCATGAAGATACCTGGCTCATGAAGAGGCTGCTGGCTCTTTACGAACCGGTACTCAACGCCTCTTTCAAGGCTGAAAAGGTTATATACGGAGCTCTCTTGCTGCTTCTGGCCGGGACCTTTTACGCTTTCGGCCACATCGGAAAGACCTTCATGCCGACGATGGACGAAGGAAATATCGTTATCGGTATAGAGTCTCCTCCATCCATAAATATCCCGGCAGGTATCGCGCTCAATACGGAAATCCAGCGTAAATTGATGCAGGGGGTCCCGGAGATCAAGTCGATCATAGCAAGAAGCGGTTCGGACGAGATCGGACTCGATCCGATGGGGCTTAACGATACTGATACCTTTTTGGTTTTCAAGCCGAAATCGGAGTGGAGAAATCCCGATACAGAGTGGCTTAAAGATCAGATGCGCCAGGTACTTGACAGGATACAGGGTATAGAGTACAGCTTTACCCAGCCGATAGAGATGCGGACTTCAGAGATGCTTACGGGATCGCGCGGAGATGTGGTTATAAAAATATTCGGAGAGGATATCGACGAATTGAACAGGCTCGGAACGCTTGTCAAACAGATTACGGAAAAGACCCCCGGCAGTCAGGATGTCTATATGCGGCAAAACGAGGGTGTAGCTTACCAGGAACTCAGATTCAATGACGAGAAGATGGGCAGCTACGGTCTCGACAAGAGCGATGTGGCGCACTTGCTCAAAGCGGCGGTCAGCGGTGTGCAGATCGGAACGGTCTACGAGGGGATGAAGCAGTTTCCGATCATGGTCAGGGGTGATTATCTGAGAAAGAGTCTCGATGAGCTCTATCTGGTGGGATCCACAGGAGAGCCGATCGCCCTCTCGGAAGTGGTGACGATAGTAAGAAGCAGCGGGCCGGTAGAGATAAAGCATGAACATGCACGCCGCTTCGTATCTATCCAGACGAATGTTACCGGTACGGACCTGGTGAGCTTCGTAGAAAACCTGAAGGCCAAT
>Ga0256834_1002645_pt1 | contig 11166 bp, 7 predicted proteins | sample 4281140metaG_FD_190536 | JGI IMG/M metagenome (GOLD analysis project Ga0256834, IMG submission 190536) | Hydrothermal vent microbial communities from East Pacific Rise, Pacific Ocean - 4281-140 | ecosystem: Environmental > Aquatic > Marine > Hydrothermal vents | place: Pacific Ocean: East Pacific... | reverse complement strand
CTTAAAATTATCAATAATACCAAAATAGCAACCAGCAGTAACGAAAACTATTCAAGGCTGAAATGTGAGTTGAAAAATAAACCCCGACTTTATAGACAGACTCTAATTAGTCTGTCCATAAAGTTGGCTATCTTCTAACCTGAGTTCGACCTAAGGAATGCTGTCAGAAAATAAGATAGTAGGTGAGATTTTGGAAATAAAAAGTGAAAAAATAATGGATTATTTCCCCCGATAGTCATCGGGGTTATTTCTAAAAGATTGCCTGCTAGATATTTTCCCTTAGGGCTTTAGTGAAATTTCCCTAAACTTCCCTAAACTTCCTCAAATTTCTTTGAATTAACTCGTTAGTCCTACATAAATTTGAGTTGTTTATGAAATTTTCACTTAAAGCTGACAGTATTCCTTAGGTCGAACTCAGGTTTCTAAGCAATCCGAAACGTAAATCATTGATACCACCATTAAAAACAGAGATAATGCCTTTATATAACCCTCAGATTAGTCGCTAATTTGGCTCCTGAATAGGTAATTTTAACCACATCGGACAACGAGGCTGCCATTGGCTTGTCTATAAAAACTCTTTTATCGGCTAATATTTTTTCTGCTTGCTGCAAATGCAGCCTATATCTACTGTACAAAGCAAAACATAATCTGCCTTCTTCAGCAATTCTTCCATGCTGGGTACTACTTCTACTCCCATTTCTTTTATCTGCCCTGTTTGCACTTAGCGAGAAATTGAGCCTTACTGTGATAAAAGCAAGTAGTTACTTAAACCACTATTTAACCCGTTAATGCCTTTAACAAAAGCAGGGCATGGGAGGTGTCCATACTTGCAATGTTGATTTACTAGCAATTTTATCTCTAGCTATTTTTTTCATTTTAACCAAGAATTTTGTTCTACAGTGTCTTATTCTTTTTCCAGGCATCAGGGAAAATCCTTTCAGCATTTAAGCGGTATATTTTATCTACTACTGTTTTTGGTAGTTTTAGTCCTTGTACAGGTGTATCCAGTTGTGGCACCGTAATCATTTGATCTGTATTAAAATAGACCCAGTCATTTTTCCAGGTAGTTGTCATATGTTTTTCCAACTCTTCAGATGTACGGCCTTCATCCTGAACAAAATCGGTTGCATACAAAATTCTGTCTTGGTATTTTATAAAAAAATCACGTACTTTTTTACGATTTTGTTGCGATTGGTACTGTGTGTGGCTCATTCGTTCAGCAAGGTCGAGGTTTGCGTTTGGGAAACGATCAAGAAATTTTCCTGCCATATCAACGCTCCACTCCATACTACCCATGTGAAATCCTATAAATGATAAGCCCAGGTTTTTTGCCAACATATTGTCTCTTTGCTTTATAAGCTCTTCATAAGAAGGATATTCGGGGTGCAGGTACATGTGGTATTGCGGGTGATTTCTAAAATAATTGCGGTCGTTGTTTACCGTCATAGAGTCCAGTGGCAGCCAACAGTTTTTGGGTTCTCCCGCATGGCTTAGCAGCACTTTCCCCTGATCTTTTATAAATTCAAATATTGGATCAAGCTTTGGGTCGTCAAGTGTTAGCAAGCTTCCACCTTTATCGGTTGCTTCCATACCTATATTTTTCCATACTTTTACAGCAACGGCTCCATTGTCAAAATCTTCTTGTAATTGCTCAATTACACTTGCTGCCCAATTTGGATGGTTCCAGTTAGTTACTGTAATTGTTGTTCCAAAGGCCACGGTTTTGGGTGCTTCCTCAACATGCTTTAGCCCTATAGCCACCTGTTCTCTTACTGTTGGGTAATCTGATACATCTACTGCCACATCCAGCAATTTAAAATTATTGGCCTTGGCAAGGTTTATTATTGTTTTTTCGTTTGTATTAATGTGGGTATGCACATCAATTTTAGGCATGGTTTTAAAGTCTTCCATCCGGTAATTTTTAGCTAACACTGCTGTGCTTTCCTCCTCAGTATTTGCTTGCTTTTGCTGTGTACACTGTATAAAAAAAAGTGGTACAGCCAAGGCTAGTAGTTTAAAACGGTTTTTCATTATAGCTATATTTAATTAGTAATAATATCTAAAAAATAATTTAGTAATAAAAAAGAATTATCAAGGCTATTTTTCTTTGCTTTCTCCTTTAGTTTTTTTGTCAGTTCTGCTGCTGCACTACCCTCTTCATTCATAGCTTTTACCCAACTAATTTGGTCATTTTCAGGGTTTAGTTTAAGCGAACTGTTAATTAGCTTTTGGGCTTCATTAGGTTTATCATTGTTTTTTAGAGCCCTCACTTGCAAATACAGCATAACCCCCTGTTTTTGGCCTTCTTTTAAGTGGTAGTCAATCACTCTTAATTGATATTCTTTTGATTTTTTGCTGTTTCCCATCTTTTTGTAACTATAAGCAATTATCGAATTTTCAAGTCTAACATCATCGTTATAGGGGGCTCCTGCACCTAAATTTTTAGGCCAAAGTTTTGCTTGCTCTGCATATTTGATTGCAGATTGATAATCTTCTTTTTTTAAAGCACTGTATGCTACCCTAACTGCTGTTTCATGATGGATTTTTCTTCCTTTGTTTGCGCCTTCAAAGGGTAAAAGTTCGAATTTGGCAAGAAACTCCAGGCTTTTTTCATACTCTCCCATTTGCAGAAGTGCGTGGGCATAGTTCATTCCTAATTCGGCATGCTCAGGGTATTTAGCATAGGTTTTTTTTGCATTTTTGGCAGCAAGTGCATACTCTTTATCTGCCATATATTGATTTATTAAAGCAAGGTTTACTCTCCAGTCTTTGGGGGCTAGTTTTTTAGCTTTGGCCAAAGATGTTTTTACTATTAATGTATTATCTGCAAATAATTTTGCTTTTGATAAGTAAAATGGCGCATAGCTTGGAGCATCTCCACATTGTTTTACCAGCTCTTTGGAGGCTTCGAACAACCCTTTTTTCCATAAGATTAAAGAAGCATAATATTTAAGCCTCCAATCATCATTGTTTTTCATTAATTCAATAAGGGCTTCATACGTAGCTGTTCGATACGGAAATACCTGATTAAGAGGTGCTGCCAATCCTTGTGCAAGGTAATCCGCACGGCTGTCCTCATTCCAATAAGCCAAGGTAAGCAATACTATTGCTTGTTTTGGACTTTGTTTTAAAACGTTTATACCGGTTTCTTTCTGGCCGAAGTTATTATACTTTAGTGCTAACGTTAGGTAAGATTGAACAGCTAACTCATTGGTTATTAGTTTTGCTAAATCACCGATTTTTGCTTGCCCGTTAATAATTTTTTCGTTTACAACAAAAGCACTGGTGTTATCAAGGTTATCAAGGTTACCAAGTACCTTGTTTGCTGCATTCGTATTTTTTTGTAACCTGTAGGCAACTGCCTGTATTTCCAGTGCTATTATATTGGTTGTATTGTACATCAATGCATTATTGGCAGCTTCTATTGCTTTTCTGTGCCTGCCTTGCTTTAGGTGTAGTTTAGCCATTTCGGTATAGCCAGCAGAACGGTAACTGGTAGATTCTCGAGCAATAGAAAATCCGCTTTTTGCATTGGTTAGTTTACCTAATTTAGCATTTATTAAACCAAACAAATAATTTGCCTCTGCATCATAGGTATTTATAGACAGTGACCGATTGGTGTACTCCAGTGCCTTCTCATACTGCATTCTTCTAAAATGACTAAATCCTAGCCTGTTTAAGGCAGGTGCAAAGGCGGGGTCTAAGGCTATACTTTTTAGGTATAAATCGTGCGCTTTTTTGTACGGAAAACCCCCTTCAATATAGGTTTGTTGTTTTTCAATTTCAAATCCTTTGGTAAAATAACCAATTGCCGAATCCCAATTAAAATCTTTGTTTGCCTCAAGTGGCCTATCTACATTAACCGCATCTTTGGCAGACGAATAAAACAACAGGTCATTACCTAGTTCTACAGTATAATCTTGTTTACTATCAAGGGGAATTTCGAAAGAAAGTAGCTCTAAAGGTTTAAGGTTTACTTTTCTGGTTGACACTACCTTGCCTTCGGTTTTAATCACCAAATCAGAATCAATTGGAGCCAGTGCGCTCAACCTCACCTCAACTTTGTTGTCTTTTCTTACCGTATTTAGTACTCCATGTTCGGTAGCAGCCACCATTCCACCGGTATTTTTTAATGGAAACCAAAGCTCGTTACTCAGTTCGCTATCATACGGTATAAATTCGCGGTGCTTAAAAGGTGTTAGCTCGCTGCGATGCATAGCTTGGTTAAAGGTGTTGCCATCCTGAAATTCTATATACTGCCCTTTTGTATCGGTTAATAGGTCTTCCCAAATCATTCCTTCTTCAGAAAGACCCCATATCCACAATTTTTTACCTGGCATGGTGCCATAGTCTCTTATATTTCCAAACCCAAAATTATCATTGTGCCAATAGCCTCCCATAAAACTAGCATAGCCATTTAATACGTGGTACGATTTGTAACCTCCAAAATTATTATTATCATAAAAGGCTATATTTCTATTATTTTCAACAGGCCAGTTGCCTGCAAGCCCATCGTGGCCAATATAGTGGTTGCCAGGAAATATAAATTCTAGGTTGCCTGCTGATTTTGCTGCAGCATTAGAGAAATGATAGGCAGAAACTGGCAGTTGATTGGTGTTAAAGAAAGACGATTTTGTTTCTACATACGCTTTGTCTTTTTGAAGGTTAATTTCCATATTCCATTTTGTACCTGTATGTAAATCAATGGCTCCTATTACACAGGAAACACTTCCATCGGTATTTTCTTTAATAACGTAATCCTGTGGCGTAGCAACCGTTGCTGTATGGCTCATTAACCCAAAATTAAACTCTAATCCTCCAGAAGTCCAAGGGCCACGAATTGCCACGTCTCTAAACTTTACTACATCATTGTAATACAGAAATTCCCCTCCGGTAGATTTTTCGATAGCCCCCCAAATTTTCCCTCCAACATCAGTGTTTACATATACTTTGATATAATCGTTTTCAAGGATTACCATATTCCATTCCTGCTGAGTGCTGGTATTTGTATAGCCATCAAATCTAAAATAAGGATAGTTTTTATCCATTTCCGGCACTGGGTTGGGGTCAGAAAACATATAGGTTTTCATTACCATTTTTTTTTCTGTAATGGTTGCTTTTTGTGCTAGGCTAAAATGCACACAAAAAATACTTATTAATAACCAGGCTGTAGTCTTTTTCATTTTATGTTATTTTTTCTATTTTGCAAGAATTTTTTGTTAAAAGTACGAAAATGAAACTATATATCCTTTCTAAAAAGGATTAATAATTTATGTTTCGTTATTTATAGTGCAAAATTATTTCTTACTTTAAAAGGTAAGTAGAGTTTGCTAAAAAAAGCTGGGCTGTTAGGCCATCTTATCAAAAAAGGCCTGTACCTATTCAGCCTCTAAAGTGTGTTTTCTTGCTTCTATTTGCACAAAATTTCATGCTTCGAAACCGTTTTTTATGGCTCTTAGAGGCAACGTTTTTTTGAGCGAATATAACTCTAAGCCCAAATTAAATATTAACCTGAACCCGACTAATGCTACGCATCATAGTTCATTAAAAACGCCATTTATAAGGTGTTTTTTTGAAGAACTAGTGGATTAATTCGAAGAAAATCAACACAATAAGTAAAGATTTTCAATAAATCCTAAAAGAAAGCCCTCTAAAAAGCAATTTTTAAGATTTCAGATCCTTAAATTAACCCATTAGTTTTTCGGTTTTGAAATCCTAAACCTTACTCTTTATAGAATTTCTGTGAAAGGTAGGATTAGTCGGGTTCAGGTTATTGGTAATGTTTTTTAGTTTACTTGTACAAGGGAGGTTCTTTGCAGGAAATGCACAGAGTAACGTTCTTTACTTCCCGTCATTCTAAAAGCTCTGTGCCCGCAGAATCTCTTTTTGGTCAACTTTCACAAGTACCCCTATTAGCTTAAATGAATATTTTTAGTTAGAGCTAATTAAGGGGGCAGTTAAAACATATTTAACTAGTTGACCATAAAATACTTTTTTATATTTTTTAGGCTTATGGTGCAAATCTTTTAATCTTATACTTTTTTATACTTTTACGCTATTCGAAATGTTTGTGATTTTTTTAAATACTACATTTTTATATGCCAACTTTGGCAGTTAACATAGAAGAGAAGCAGTCTAATAAAATAACTGAAAATCAAAAAAGATGGATTTAACGTATGTGGAATAATAAAATTACCTCGCTTGATTCAAAAAAAGGCAAATGGAATCTTATCCTGATTACAGGGATATTTGCATTTATTTTTACCAATGTCTTTGAACCTTTTGGTATTTATAATTCGCCAAATAAAAATGGGTTCGAAATTTTTTTAGAGATAAACATTGCACTTTTAAGCGTAGTAGGAACACTTGCCCTATCTCAATTTTTTATTCGAAAAATGTTTGGAATAACCCATTTCACTTATTTTACCATTGTGTTTTGGTTCATTTTCGAGTCATTTTTTATTGGGGCTGTATGGACTTTATTAACGGTTTTGATTGATGGGAATAGCTCTTCTGTTATTAACCTTTGGATAACCAATGTTATTGAGTGCATATTCTTAATCGGGCTGCCTTATTTTGCTACGCTCGTTTATTTAACTTTTAAAGAAAAGACCAAAACCGTTAACTATCTGCAAAAGGAAATTAACAAAGAAAAAATAAACCCGGATACGATTATTTCTTTTAAAGAATCTTCTGATAAAGAAAAGTTAAACCTTCGCTTAAAAGATATACTTTATGTAGAATCGAGCGATAATTATGTAGTAATCTACTACAGGTTTAATCAAACTATTGAAAAAGAAATATTGCGGAATACAATAAAAAATTTGGAATTGGAGTTGCAACCTTACCAAATAATCAGATGCCACAGGTCTTACATGGTAAACCCGGTTAACATTATAAAGAAAGAAAAAACCAACAAAGGTTTTAACCTTTTCTTGAAAGGTGTTGAAAACACTATCATACCTGTTTCCAAATCGTATAACTCAGAATTGGAAAAAATTACAAGGTAAGGTAGCCTACAACTTTTCCTTGATTTTTCTTCAAAATACGGCCATATCTGCTGTGGCGAAACACGTTTTATCCCAAAACACCATTTTCTACCACAAATAAAGCCTCTGCATACCATTTTTTTTTAAACTTCTTCTTTCGCTTTCACTTTTGTACAAAACAAACAGTGAATGAAAAGTATCAAATTATTAATTATCGCAATCGCTATTTCGGGCTTAGCTTATGCAGCAGCCATGCCTCCTGGTGCACTATTAAAATTAGAGGAAGTAAAAAGTGCACTGCCTCCGGCAAGCCAGCACCTTTTGTTAAAAAAATGGAAGCTAAGCCATTACGAAGTATTTGGGGTGGACTATAAGCCCGAAGAAGTTGAAAAAAACGACTACATGCACTTTTTAGCGGACAACACTTACACCAGTGTGTCGGAAAGAAAATTTGAAAAAGGAAAGTATAAACTGGCAGGTAAAACGATAACCCTTACAAGTGAAACCGAAAAAGGAGAGTTGAAACTTATTATTAAAGCACTTACCAGTTCTGCATTATCTGTAGTTGTTGATGACCCAGCGGATTCGGATGCAAAGTATTTAATAATTCATTTTAAAGGGCAATAACGATGGGCATAAATAAAATTATAGCAGCAATTCTCTTGCTTGGTTTAATAACTTCTGCCAATGGCATTGCTCAAACTCAAATTCAACTAAACCCCCAAGGTTTTTATGTTGCCAACAGAGGGTTTTATATAGCAGAAGTAATTGATGGCAGAAAAGATACCACCAGTATAGGATATTCCAGAAATTGGTCTGATAAAAAGAACAATATTGTTTTAGCCCCGGATATGGTAACAGCTATACAAGATTTTGCGGATTTTTCTTTACCGCACGATTCGACCCTGACCCCTGTTGTTTTAAAGGTGTTGTTTCTACAGGTAAAGGAAGAGCGGGTTTCTATTTCAAACAATACAGCAAGGGCAGAAATAAAACTGGAGTTTTATAAGGATAGTGAACTTGGGTTAAAAAAGATATTTGAAATAGAGCATTTTGAAGATCGAAATGTTGATGATTTTTCTACCGGAAAGATTGCTGGTATCTATGAAATATTGATACGAAGTGTATTAGAGCACTGCTTTAATGAGTTTTCTCAAACAGGGTTAACAAACGAGCAACCGGGTAATTCTATTAACAGGCAAACCCTCACTGCTCCTTCAACGCTTGAGAGCCTGCCTTTAACTGAAAATAACCTTTTGCTAAAGTGGGTTAATATAATATCGTATCAAAAAATAATTAGCAAACATACCGAGGGGTGGCGGGTAAGCTATGTTGGTTTTACGGAAAACGAAAAAGTGATTTTGCCCTTTATCTATTCATTTGATAGATACAGGATAAAGCCCGAATCATTAAAAAATTCTAATTACAAATCGGCCAATTACTTTACCCCTGGTTTCGGAACAGTATTTTACCATAACTTATTCTCTGCCATTTACATCAATGTTTCTTTACAAATACCAGTTGGTGTAGAACGCCTGGTAGCGGTTAACAATGAAAACTCCAACAATTTTATTATAGGCATAGAGTCTTCTCAGGAATTAATGTTTATACCTAAATCTGATTTTGGGTTAGTATTTGGAGTTGGCATTTACCAGAAAGCACACACCTCCAAAATTTTCCAGACAAATTTTGGAGTGGAGTTTAGAGTGGGTATCAAGTTTTAAAATTAACCTTTTAACAATCAAATTTTAATAAAAATGAACATAGATAGCATCATAAACCTTTTTGAAACTTCTCATTTAATGAATTATGTAGGTCTGTTTTTTATTTTCAATATATCCATAATTATACTGGAAATTATAGCAGACTTTATTACAAAAAAACAACGTAGGTGGAAGGATACAACTGCAAATATTGCTATATATATTTTAGGAAAAATCACGGACAAAATTCTTTTAGGCAGCTTGGGTATTATTGCACTAATACCTATTTATTACCTGGTGCCCTACGAAATACCTATGAATTGGTGGACTTGGGTTTTGGGTATTCTGGCAGCAGATTTCACCTATTACTGGATGCACCGAATTGAGCATGAGCACCGCATTTTGTGGGCAAGCCATAGTGTGCACCATTCGTCTGAAGACTACAATCTTACCGTCTCTTTTCGGTTAAGTATTGTTGAAGGGCTTTTTGAATGGATGTTTTTAATTCCGATGATTTTAATAGGGTTTAACCCTTTTCAGGCAATGGTTTCTCTAATTTTTGTAGTGCAATTTCAAACCTGGATACACACAGAAAAAATTCAAAAACTCGGGTGGTTAGATGAAATTTTTAACACACCATCGGTACACCGGGTGCACCACGGCTCTAACCCAAAATACTTAGATAAAAACTATGGCGGCTTGTTAATGGTTTGGGACAAACTATTTGGAACCTACCAGCGGGAAGAAGAAAAAGTGATTTACGGCTTAACCAAAAATATTAAAACCAATAACCCCATTACCATCAATTTTATTGAATATAAAAATATTTGGCAAGAGGTAAAGCAGTGCAGAACCTTAAAGGACAAACTGAAAATAACCTTTGGAAACCTGGTTTGGAAACCTGCTTATTTTAAACAGGATAAAAATTAAATTTTATAATATGAAAACCATAATAGCAATATTCATATTTGGCATATTCGCTTCTTGCACCTCAATAAAAGAATTTATAGAGGTTGCGGCTGTGCCTCGCCCCCAGCACCCCAAAAAAAAGGCATACAACATAAAAAAAGTAAAACTCACCAACCCTTGGGATAGCACCAAAATTGCAGGCGAACTTACCTATCCCAAAGCAGGCACACCTTCAAAAACAATTGTTCTGGTATCAGGCCATTCCATGGGAGACCCTCCTGCCAAAAAGAATTGCGATGTAATAGGGCATAAATATTTTCTGGTACTCTCAGATTTATTAACAAAAAAGGGATATGCTGTTTTTAGATTCGATAACAGAGGGGTTGGCAGGAGTTCGGGTAACTGGAAGATATCAACAGATGAAGATTATGCGTCTGACGCAGCAACAGCAGTTAGGTGGTTGCGAGAAAACGCCCCATACAAAATTACGCAAGTAGGGTTTTTAGGGCATTCGCAAGGAGGCTTTAAAGCCCCTATGGCTGCCCGTATGGTAAAAACTGACTTTATTATAAGACTGGGCAGTGGCTTTTCAGAAATAGACGAAACATTAGTAAGGCAGAGCAGGGAAATGAATGATGCCACTGGAATAGACTCAAATATTACCAAAGAACAAATGCGAGTGCTGGCGGACTATCTTAAAATTATAAAGACTGCACCTACTTATGAGCAATCGCGGCAACAGCTATTGGAATATATCTTAAAAGAAGAACCCAAAGCACCTAAAAAGCTGGTGCAAAAAGTGTTAGATCGTAGTATCGGGTCGCATTGGATGTATCATAGCACTCATTATGATTACGACTCCGATTATAAAGCCTTTAAAGGCCCGGTACTGGAGTTGTTTGGAGAAAACGATTTACTGGTTTCTGCCAAAGTAAATGCACCAAAAGTAAAAGCACTGCTCAGTAACCCTAAATCTAAAGTGCACACTTTTAAAAACTTAAACCACATGTTTCAATACACCGAAAAGGCCTTGGGGCCGGAAGAATATGGGATGATAAAAACAACCATAGAAGAATCCGTGGTGGACTATATAGATGATTGGCTAAAAACCTTTTAATGGTTAATTAAAATATAATCTTATGAAGATGTCCAAATATTATAAACGCTGTTTTTTGTTGTTACTACCTGTTATTTCTACTTTTTCTTCATGCAGTGCCAAATATATTAATGCCAGTAAAGTGGAGGAAATCTCAATTATAGTTGGAGAAAACACACTTTCAGGCTCACTTCTGTTACCCAAAGGCGAAGAGCCGTTTCCAACCGTACTTTTTATTCACGGAGATGGCCCGCAGGATAGGTTTGCAAAAGAAGGATATGCTGTTTTAATCAATAATTTTTTAGAAAACGGGATAGCTGTTTTTTCCTGGGACAAACCAGGCGTTGGAAAATCAACCGGAAATTGGCTTCATCAAACCATGAAGATGCGTGCAGAAGAATCCATAACCGTTATGAGGCATTTAGAGAGCAGAGCAGATGTAGAGAAAAATTCAGTAGGGTTTATTGGG
>Ga0256834_1002644_pt1 | contig 11174 bp, 13 predicted proteins | sample 4281140metaG_FD_190536 | JGI IMG/M metagenome (GOLD analysis project Ga0256834, IMG submission 190536) | Hydrothermal vent microbial communities from East Pacific Rise, Pacific Ocean - 4281-140 | ecosystem: Environmental > Aquatic > Marine > Hydrothermal vents | place: Pacific Ocean: East... | reverse complement strand
CGTACAATGCTTTAATCTCACCATTTAAAATCTCACTTTGTAAATTATGAACTTTTGTTAGAGCTACACCATGTTCACATTCATCAGTTGATATATCATCTTTAAACTCAAACCCATTTTCTATAGCTGATTCTATAAATCTTTGTTTTTGTGTAGCTGTTTCAAACATTGCATAATGTTCAACTTCTCTTGGCAGATCTATTTTGTCTCCCTCTTCTTCTAAAAGTTCAACTATTTTTTGAGATTCTATAAAGCAGTATTCTAATTCACTAGGCATTAAATTTGCACTGTAAAAATCCCACTTGGTATCTCGAACTACTCCACTCTCAAACTGTAAAGAACTTTCACTTAAATATTTAATAATACTTTTTTGAAGATTTTTAGAGTTTAATGAGTAAAAATAAAGCTCCACCCAACCCTCAATTTGGCGTTGTCCAACATACTTTACCATTGAGTTTTTTTCTAATGTCAAGATGATTGATTCTTTCATCTCTAAAAAAACTTCAATCTCTTCTTGTGTTTTTGTTTGAAAATCAAAATTTATAAATAATGAAAAAAGCCAAGGAAATGTTTTTACACCCTCATCTATATCTAATTCAACCTCTATATCTATCTTTTCATCCGTACTTATAAATAACTCTCTCATATTTTATACTTTTCTTTTTTTATTGAATTATATCAAATTATGTCTAAATTAAAGATGTAATGATATTAATTATCAATACTATTGACATTGAAAATAAAAAATGATAGAATTCTGAAATAACTTGATATTGATAATATTTATCATAATCAATTAAACTAAAATTATAGGCATAGATATGAAATTTTCTAAAACAACTTTAAGTATTGTTACAACCTTAGTATTAACATCAACTCTTAGCGCGGATGCTTTATCAGACCTGCAAGCTGAAGTGGCAGAATTAAAATCTCAAACACAAGCTTTAATAGATGAAACTAGCAATCTACAAACTGGATTTAACTATACCACTGCTGATGCAAACAAAAAACATAGCGGTTTAGGTGCAGCAGCATCAAAAGTATACTTTTCTAAATCTCCTCTTAGTATTGGTGGTTATGGAAAGATAGATTATTATCATAAATCAAATGAAAGTAATAGCAATTCAGATAACATAGATGTATACAGGTTTATCCCATATATTGGTTATAGATTTAGCGATGATATTATCTTAAATGTTGAGTTAGAGTTTGAGCATGGTGGTATTAAAGATGGTGCTGGTGGTGATGGTTATGTAATTATAGAGTTTATGTACCTAGACTTTTTACTAAATGAAAAATTTAATGTTAGAGTTGGTAATATGTTGGTACCGATGGGTTTAATCAATGAAAAACATGAACCTACAGTATTTACAACTGTTCAAAGACCAAACACATCAAAAAAATTAATTCCATCAACTTGGCATGAAAATGGAATTCTTGCTTATGGAGAATTAACAGAGGATCTATCTTATCATTTAGGTGCTTTTTCTGCGCTACAATTAGACAGAGGTCTTGGGCAGGGAAATGATTGGTTAAGAGATAGTCGTGCTGGTTCTTTTAGAATTGATGAAAGTAATGAAAGATTAGGTTTAGGTATAGTAGGTAGAGTTGATTACACTGGAATAAATGGATTGTTTATAGGTGCTTCTACTTATGTTGATTCAAATATTGTTATGGCTGATATCCATTTTGATTATAACAAAGATGCTTTTAGAACATATGGTGTATATACTCAAACAAATCGTACTGATACTGTAGTTGGTGAACCAGAAAAAGCAAAAGGTGGTTTTGTAAATTTTAGTTATGATATATCAAAATTAACAGAATTTCAAAATAAAATACCTATTTTTGTTCAATATGAGAGTGTTTCTGCTCAAGATAAAGTGACCAATGGAGCCTCTGTGGATTCTATAGACACTATAACTATTGGTATCAATTATTTTCCACATGAGCAAGTTGTACTTAAAGCTGATTATGCAATGAGTAAAGACAATTCTAAGTCATCTGATTCAGATGAAACAAATATTTTTAGTCTTTCTATGGGCTTTATTTTTTAAATAAAACATATTCTGTTTAGTGCTTCACCTTTCTCCTATTGTGAAGCACTTCTTAATTAACTAAATTAATAAAAAGAGAAAAATATGAAAAAAATAATTTTATATATACTAATATTTTCTTTGTCCCTAAACGCTAAGTTGCTTATCTCTCCAATAGATGCTATGAAGCAAAGCTTTGGAGAAAATAGTGAAATTAGTAAAAAAAACATTCTTGTTAGCAAATCTCAAATTAAAATAATTGAGCAAGATGCAAAAGCAAAAACTACAACTAAAATATTTAGAGTTTTTAAAGCTAAAATAGATGATAAAATTTTAGGTTATGGGATAATCCTAAAAAGAAAAATTCGCACAAAAAGTGCTGTAATTCTTTACATAATCTCTAATGATGGCGTTTTAAAAAGTATTGATATAATTGCCTTTAATGAACCCCTTGAATATATACCATCAAAAACATGGATAAAACAATTTAATGAACTGCCAACCAACAAAATGTTAAAAGTATCACAAGATATACCAACAATAACAGGTGCTACTATGAGTGCAAGAAGCATTGTTGATGCTTCAAGAATAGCATTTGCTTTTTACAAAGAAATTATTAAAAAAGATAAACTATGAAATTTACTCTAATTGATAATATCCAAAATGATAAGGCTATGGGTCTTATATTAAAAGGTTTTTTAGTATTTATTTTTCTTTTTCTAATCTCTGATGTTTTAGTAATGCAATCTAATTTTGGTATATCTATAGAGAGTATAAATTATTCTTTATACGGAAATGAAGATGAGTATTTAGACCCAATGAACAAAGCTGCTTTTTTAGAATTTTGGCACACTCAAATATTTTTTATAATGATGATACTCTTAACACTAAACGCTGTCTTTATCAGAGTTGCAAAAAAAAGTAGAGTTATCATGACAAACTTACTTATGATAAGTGCCATATTATCTTTAGTCTCTCTTGCTTTTGCTTTTTATCTATCTTCTTTTTTTGTAGCTGTATATCTTTTTACTTATTTTACTTGGCATATTGTAGCTGTATATATGATTTTTTATTCATTTTGGAAATTAAATGCAAAAAGTATATAAACTATCTATATTTTATTATCTTATATTTACAATGCTTTTGATAGTCAGTGCTATTATGATTTTTGAGCATAAAATAGGTTTTAGCTTTAGTAGTGTACTTGAGTACTATATTGGTAATGAAGAAAAGTTTATTTCACCACAAACTTCAATGGGTATTTTAAAAATAGTACTACCTCATATTTTTGTTTTTGGACTCATATCTATGGTTTTACTTCATTTTATAGTTTTTACTAAATTAAGATACAAAAAAATCACTATTTATCTAATTTATGCCACTTTCATAACTGCTATATTAGAGATTTTTGCACCACTGTTTATAGTTAATGGCTTTGAGCTGTTTGCATATATAAAACTATTATCTTTTTTTATGTTTTTGTGCTTTATAGTATATATATCTTGGCTTATTTTTTATAGTATCACTCAAGAGTAGTTCATCTGTATATTTATCTATATTCTTGCTTATAGTTAGCTCTTTATTACTTTTAAGGACTACATAAGCGACATCAATACTATTTAAAAATTTATATGCTTTTTTTATAGGCATAACACTTACAGCAGTTGCATAAGCATCTAAACCTGCACTTGGTATAGAGCCAATTAGTGTTATAGATATAAATTTAGTTTGAGGTTTTTTTAGTTTTGGATTTATAAGATGGTTATGTTTTATTGTTTTTATAAACCTATTATAACTTCCACTAGTTGTTACACCTAAATTTTCTTTTTTTGTTTTAAATGTTAATAATGCTTTATTTTCAAAAGGGTTTTGAATATCTACTTTACAAATTGATAAACATCTTATATCTCCACTTGCAGCTATAATGGCACTGTTAACACCGTTTTTTTTAAAATACTCAGCAACTTTATCAACGCCAAAACCTTTACCTATACCACCTAAATCAATTTTAGTTCCCTCTTTTATGAAAGCTTTGAATTTAATATATTTTAAAGTGTCCATCCCAACTTTTGCTTTTTGAAGCTCATTTTTACTTACCACTCTTTCATCTTCGCCAAACCTATATAAATTCTTTGTAATTGAGCCTATTGTAATATCAAAATAACCATCAGTTTCCTTGTAGTATTTTTGGGATAATTTCAACGCTTCATAGGTATAACTATCTAACTCTACAGACAACTCATTGTTTAATTGATAGATTTTTGCACCACTTTTATATGAAGATAAAGAGTTATCAATATCTTTAAAAATTTCAAAACCTTTTTTTAGATACTTTTTGTCTTTTTCATCTAAAGATATTGTTATAAATGTTGACATAATTACTTGAGTTTGAGAGAGAGTTTTAGCTTCTAAAAAGAGAGCTAAAAAAAGAAAAAAAGAAAAAAATTTAAACATATATCTATATATTTACAGTTTCGTTAACCTCTAAACCAAATCCACTAAGACCCACAAAGTCAGCTTCTTTTATTGAAGTGATAAGGTTCATTTTAGATACTCCTAAAGATTTAAGTATTTGAGCACCGGTACCTATCTCTTTCATGTGAGCATTGTCTTGATGATTGGTTTTATGTATAAAAACCAATACACCCTTATTTTTCTTTAAATATTCAATAGAATTAATTAAATTATTGTATTTTTTTTGATTTAAAAGAAGCTCTATATCTGGAACAACATTATGAACTCTAACATTTGCAATTTCATCAATTTCACCAAATACTAATGCAGTATGTTCAACTTTATCATGATCTTCAAATCTATATTGTTTAACATCAACTCCAAAAAATTCTACTTCTTTTGAACCTATCTCATTTACAAGTCTTTCATTTGCTAAACGATACTCAACTATATCTGAAATAAAAACAGTTTTTAAATTGTGTTTTTCTCCAAATATATCCAAGTCATCACGCCTAGCCATAGTTCCATCTTCTTTGATAATTTCACAAATAACACCAGCTTCATTAAGACCAGCTAAACGACAAATATCTACAGAACCCTCAGTATGACCAGTACGAACAAGTGTGCCACCATCTTTTGCAATAAGTGGAAAAATATGCCCAGGTCTTACAAGCTCATCAGCATGAGAGATGGGATTTGATAAAATTTTAATAGTATCATCACGCTCCCTAGCAGATATACCTGTCAAAGCATCTTTTGCATCAACAGATACTGTAAAAGCAGTTTCATAAGAGGAATTATTAGAGCTAACCATAGGGTTTAACTCTAGTCTATTTACAATAGAAGTGCTAAGAGCTACACAGATAAGCCCACGAGCCTCTTTAGCCATAAAATTTACATGTTCAGGTGTTGAGAATGTTGCAGCATATACTAAATCGCCCTCATTTTCTCTATCTTCATCATCACACATGATGATCATTTTACCTTTTTTAATCTCATCAATTGCCTCTAAAACTCTTTGAGTTGGTGTCATAAATGTTCCTAGTTTAATTTAAATGATTATATAACAATCTCACTTATTCTCTTTTGAATTTTTACTATTACATCATCTTCAAACCACTTATTTTTAGATAACCAAATATTGTTTCGTGGACTTGGGTGTGGAAGAACTATTTTTGATGGTAAAAAACTCTCATTTTGTTTTATTGATTCAGTCAAGTTTTGCTTTGAATTATTTAGACAATAATCAAGTGCATATTTTCCAATTATGAGCGTTAGCTCAATATTATTCATCTTTTGAACTAAAAGTTCCATCCAAGTAGTTGCACAAATTTTTGGTGGTGGTTTATCTCCACTTTTTGCACGTCCTGGATAACAAAAGGCCATTGGTAATATGGCAAAATTATCTCCATCATAAAACTGCTCTAAAGTAACACCCAACCACTCACGAAGTCTGTCTCCACTAGCATCATTAAAAAGCACCCCACTCTCATCTACTTTTTTCCCAGGAGCCTGTCCAATTATGAGTATTTTAGCATTTGATGAGAGTTTAAAAATTGGATTTGGATTTAATATATCTTTGCATATGGAACAATTTTTTATTTCATCTTCTAAAGTTTTAAATTTCATTATATTAATTTCTCGAACACTCTGATTTTCTCTTCTTTTACCTTATAATCATCAAGATAATCATAATCAAGTCTCTTAAAAAGCTCTATCGCTGGGAGTTCTAATTGTAGGTATTCGCTCATATATTTGTCCTAATATACATCACTATGACTTCCAATATCAATCAAAATCATAGTATCATCAACTATCAAAAAATCTATAACGATTCTATACTTCATATTTATAGATACTGAACTAAAACTATTCATTTTACCTTGTAGTTTATGTACTCTTAGTGATGGATGTTGTGGGTTGTGTTGTAGAAGTTCTATAGTTTTTTTATACTGAGGGTATATATCTTTATGTTTTTTAAAAAATTTAATAGCCTTTTTCGTATAGCTATCAGAAAATTTTATCTCAATCATTTTTAATAGCTTGCTCTATCTCATCAAAATGTTTCGCTAAATTTGTGTTGTATTTGTCATCTTTTAAATCTTGCATCACCTTTTTATGTGCCACATCAAGCTTATAGGCTCTGTACTCTTCATACTCTTCAAAAGGGATAACACAGTACTTGTTCTGTCCTCTAACATTGATAACAACTTCATTAAATTTTTCAAACATATAGTCAAAAATAGACACACCCTTAGTTTTTACTTCATTAGCTGTTACAGTCATGATAATATCCTTAATAGTACTTTTAAAAGTATTATAACATAAAAATTTGACTTAATAAAAAAAACTCTATTGCTGAGGACAGCTGTTTCATACTAACAAGTTTTTCTGTTTCGTCACCCTGAACTTGATTCAGGGTCTAGTTTTTACTACATTCTATATTAGATTCCCAGTCAGACTGAACTAATAAGCTTAGTATGAAACAGCCGTGATTACTGAGAGTTCTGACTGTAGGTATTCGCTCATTTTATAAATTTTTCAATGATATGATTATCATTACATTGAAATTCAGCAATATTTAATCCATCAAAACTTACACCATCTTCACTAACAGCAATATTTACTTCTTCAATAAACTGGTCATTTGCTCTTTTAAGAAACAGTAAGTCAAAAATATAGTTCTTAAAATCTGAACTGTCTATGTGTCCTCTAAGTAAATCAGCACTATCCCATAGCCATCTCTCAAGTGTTTCAAGTGTAAGTTTGTTATATATATCCTAAAATCGTTCTATTGTATTATAACTGAATAAGTATAATCTATTTTACACATAGCAATTTTGTAAATTTAAATAAATTTCTCTTGACATTAAAAAACTTTTTGTCTATAATTTCGTCTCACAAACAAATATATGAGTTTGTAATCACCGCGGAATAGAGCAGTTCGGTAGCTCGTCGGGCTCATAACCCGAAGGTCACAGGTTCAAATCCTGTTTCCGCAACCAATCTATAACTTTTAAAATATTGGGGTGTCGCCAAGTGGTAAGGCATCAGCTTTTGGTGCTGACATTCGGGGGTTCGAATCCCTCCACCCCATCCACCCAACAAAAGAAAGCTTACACATGAATGACACACCAGACTTAGCAACAATGACTTTTGAAACTATTTTATTTATTGTTATTTTAGTAGTTTTTTACTTTGTCTTAAAGAGTAAGAAAAAAAAATAAATTCACCTACTTTACAGCTGTATAAAAAATACCTTTTTTAGGATTACTTTTAATCCCACTTTTAGTTATAAATTTTATAGGTATTGATTCATTTTTATTTACATTATTAATTTTTGAAACTGAAAAATGGAGATGTGGACCTCTTGAAAATCCAGTATTACCAGAATATCCAATTATCTGACCTCTAGCAACTTTTTGAGAAATATTAACCAGTACTCCATCTTTTTTTAGGTGATAATATGTTCCAAGTGTTCCATCATCATGCTCAATAATAACATGGTTACCATATTTTGCAAACTCTTTAGTATCCCCACGCTTATCTGAATCTGATTTTATTTTCACCACTACACCATCACGAGCAGCACATAAAGCTGTACCAACATCCATAGCAAAGTCAATAGCATATTTACTACGCCCTTTATGGGTAAAATCTCCATTGTATCCCTGTGAAACTACTTGCGAAGTTCCAATTTTATATGGAAGTCTATAAAGATAATTATCATTATGCACAGCACCTCTAGTGCCTATTATCCATCTATATTTATAGCTATATTTAGATGCTAATGCTTTATTTTTAACGCTAAGTCTTATATATTCTTTTTTTGAATGTGGTTTTAAAATAACAAAATTTGATATCTTTTTATTGTACTCTATATTTTTATATGTTGGTGTTAATTTAATGGTAACACTATAAGGATTATTATTTTCTATATCTATTATCGTTGTATCACCTACTATTCTTGATATAAGATTTACAGCTCTTTTTTTATCTTGTTTAGATGGGTTAAAGGTTGACTTATGTGTTTTATTAATAAACTCTTGTGAATATACTAAATTTTTTTCAAATGTTATTTTTTCTTCTAAGAATTTACTCTTTTTATTTGTTTTATTTTCTTTATAAAACTTCTTTGCCTTTTCTAATAAAGTCCTACTATTAAGTAAACCATCAAGTTTATAATTTGTCAACTTAATAAATAAAGCATAATTTTTTTGATCTATAGCTTGATTTATCTCTTTGTGTAAAAGATATAAAACATAATCATATTTTTTTTGAAGTTTTCTTAATTTTAGTAAGTATTCTTTTGGATTTGTATCTTTATTTTTATTATCAACTTTATTACCATATTCTAAAGTTTCATTTACCTCTTGTATATACTCCAATGAACTCTTTTCAATTTTTTTAATCTTTGATAATTTTGATATTGGTTTAATAGATTTATATAACGGAGATCCCATTTTTGAAAATAAAATAGGGTACTCTTTTGAGTGTAATAAAGTAAATAGTAATAATAAAAGAGTTAAGTATTTAAGCATCTAAATATATTGAGGAATTAATTTTTTAATCTTATTGTATATTTTTACAAAATCAGTTGAATAAACTCTTGTTTGCGCTATGGAAGTTATAAAATTTGTATCACTTTGAAATCTAGGCACCAGATGCATATGTATATGTTCAGCTATCCCTGCACCAGCTTTTTCTCCTAAGTTCATCCCTATGTTTACACCATGAGCTCCAAAACCATCTTTTAATAACCGTACACATTTTTGAGCTAATTCACTTATGTGTAACCATATTTTGGGGTCTAAATCTTCAAGTTTATCTGTATGAAAATGTGGAATAATCATAAAGTGACCAGGGGTATATGGATAACGGTTCATAACTATAAAACAGTGCTCATCTCTATGCAATACATTTAAATCTTCATCCTCTATAGCATGTGTACTTATATGACAAAAAACACAACCCTTTACTTTCTTTTTAGTTATATATTCATCTCGCCAAGGGGCATATAAAATATCTTGCATATTACTCTCCTGTATTAAATCCACGCAAAAACTAAATCTGGAAACAGTATAACTAAACATAACCCCAAAAGCTGTAAAAATATAAAAGGAATTATCCCTTTATATATTTGCATGGTTTTAATTGTATCACCAGCTGCACCTTTTAGAAAAAAGAGTGATAAACCAAATGGTGGGGTTAAAAAAGAAGCTTGTAAATTTAGAGCTATAAGGACTGCAAACCAAATTGGGTCTATACCAAAAGCGTGCATAACAGGAAGTAAAATAGGCACTATTATAAACGATATCTCTATAAAATCTATAAAAAAACCAAGTATAAATATACTAAGCATTGCTATAGCTATAAAAAACCAAACATCTCCAATATCTTCGCTAAAAAACTCTAATACTAAATCTGTACCACCAAGCTCATTAAAAACAAGTGAAAATGCTGTAGCACCAATGAGAATCATAAAAATCATTCCACTAAGTTTTACAGTTTCTAATGAGGCATATTTTAACATACCAAAATTTAATGAGTTATTTATTTTTGCTAAAAGTACAGCACCAGCTACACCAAAAGCAGCTGATTCAGTTGGAGAGGCGATACCTGCAAATATACTTCCTAAAACAGATACCATTAAAAGAAGTGGTGGTACTATTGAGATTATAATCTCTTTGACACAAAGTTTATCATCAATATTTGTAGCTACTGGAGCAACTGATGGTTTAAAATATGAGTAAATCAAAATATAAGCTACATATAATCCAACAAGCAAAAGTCCTGGTAACAATGCACCCATAAACAATTCACCAACACTCACACTCATAACATCACCCAAAATAATTAGTATGATAGATGGAGGGATAATCTGTCCCAATGTTCCACTCGCTGCCACAGTTCCAGAAGCTAAGGACTTGTCATATCCAGCTTTTAACATTAAAGGCAATGCAATGACACTAAGCATAACAACAGAAGCTGATACTATACCTGTAGAAGCTGCAAGCATTGCACCAACTAAAACCACACTAACAGCCAAACCACCTTTGACATTTCTAAAGAGTAGATTCATAGAGGTGAGTAACCTCTCAGCCATTTTTGATTTTTCTAAAACTAACCCCATAGCTATGAAAAGTGGAACCGCCATAAGTGTTGTGTTGGACATAATTCCAAATATTCGGTGTGGAAGCAGATCAAAAATACCAAAACCAACATTTGGAATAAAAAAAGCAAAAGCAATAGATACTGTTCCAAAAACAAATGCAACTGGAATCCCAACTAAAAGTAGTGCTAATACCACTAAAAACATAGAAAAAGCAATCATTTTGATTCCCATATATTAAAAATATTTCTAATTGCTACAAGTGCTAAAAACACAAATGCCAAGGGCATAATAGATTTTACTAAAAACCTATACTCCAATCCACCTGGATTTGAAGATATCTCATTTTGATTAAAACTCAGCATAACAAAATCAACACCAACATATATTATTAAAAAAGAAAAAGGTAAGATGAAAAAAAGTGATGAGATAAAATTTATAATATTTTTAGTTTTTTTAGAAAATGTAGCATAAAAAATGTCAACTCTTACATGGGCATTTTGTTGTAAAGTATAAGCAATTCCAAAAAGGATAACTATATCAAAAAGATGCCATTCTAACTCTTGAAGAGC
>Ga0256834_1002643_pt1 | contig 11176 bp, 8 predicted proteins | sample 4281140metaG_FD_190536 | JGI IMG/M metagenome (GOLD analysis project Ga0256834, IMG submission 190536) | Hydrothermal vent microbial communities from East Pacific Rise, Pacific Ocean - 4281-140 | ecosystem: Environmental > Aquatic > Marine > Hydrothermal vents | place: Pacific Ocean: East Pacific... | reverse complement strand
CTTCGTATAACTTCTTAGCTTGGTTATATTTTTCTTCAGCTTTCGCATAATTTTTTTGTTGATAATATACATCTCCGGTTAAAGAGTATATACTCGCTAGGTTAAGATTTTTTCTGCCTTTCACCCTTAATTTCCAAATACTTTCTGCTAATGCTAATGAATTAAAAGCATCGTCAAACCTGTTTTGTTCAATGTAGATTATTGATAAACCTTTTATTACATCGGCATACATTGGTGTTCTATTACCAATTTTATCTGCAATAATCCTTTTCGATTCATCAAAAATTGGCTCAATAGTTTTAGGCGGCTCATTTTTGTAAAACTTAATGAGTGCTAACTGAGAAAGTGATTTTGCCACTTCTATATGCTTATTTCCATAAACTTTCTTTTGAATACTTATAGTAGAATTTATATTGTTAAGAGCTTTTTTATAATCACCAAGTGAAGTGAAAATAGTGGCTAATTGTTTCTTACAAAAAGCCGATCTCGAAGAATTTTCTCCAAACTGAGCTACTGAAATGTTAAATGCTCTTCTTGTGCTTTTTTCAGCTTCGGTGTACTCTCCATTTACTAGCTGTAAATTACCATAGCTTAGTAATGGAATGATAAGCCTGTTGCTTTCCTTTCCAAACAAGGTTTCGTATTGGCCAATAACAGTTTCTAAGGCTTCTCTGGTTTTGGTTATTTTGCCATACTTAACATAGATGTCTGCCAGATTTACTGTAGAGGCAAGGTCATCGTACTCACCTAAATTTGTTGCTTTAAGTAATAATTTTTGCGACCGTATAATATCACTTTTAGCACTTTCAAAGTCGCCTTTCATTGCACTTAATTTGGCATTGGTTTCAAGTGCAGCAATGTATTGAACTAATTGTTCTTTGTCTTTCTTAAGAACAATTAAAATTTCTTGAGCAGTATTAATATTTTTTTCTGCTTCTTTATATTCTCCAATCTTTATTTGTAGATCAGCTATTTTTACCAGCTCGCTGCCGTAGGCAATATCTGTATTATTATATTTTATTCTTGTGGCTAATAGCGCATCTTCGAGAGAAATTTTGGCTTTTTCAAAATTATCAGTAAGCTCATAATACTTACTTAAATGATTTTGAATACGTACATATCTAATATGGCCTGGCTTAATTTGTGGCTTTACAACTTTCTCAAAATTGTTGGTATAAATTTCTCCTGCTTCTTTAATTTTATCTGTGTAGTCAATGTAAAAATTAGCTACTTCTGTTTTAGTTAAATGGTATTCGGGGGCATCTGTACCATAAAGGCCTGCTTTTATTTCAAGTATTTTATCCAAATAGGAGTCAGCACTTTTATATGTTCCATTTTGCAAAGCAGCCCTATACGCATATTCGTAAAGCTTAATTCTTTGCTTATGAATAGCGGGTATTGTCTTATAATCAGTTAATAATCCTAGGCAAGAACTTTCAATATTTTTTGGTTCTTGTTTATCGAGTTTTCGGCTATACTCTATCGTTTCCAGCCTAATATAAACCAAACTCTTTTTATTAAAGTATTTTTTTATAACCCTGTCATACTCAGCTTTTAAGTTCTTAAATTTAGAATAGTCATTATTATTTAAATAGTTTTTTAGTAAGCTTTCATACACCTGAAGTGCTAAATAATGAGCCTCACTATGGTCTTTTTTTAATTTACTTAATGCCGTTTCATAATACTCTCTTGTAACTTTTTCATTGGCACCGTTTTCCGAAAGTAAATCACCGTGATGCAATTGATTTTCTATATAACGTAAGTTTGATTTCCCTAAGTTATTATCAATCCAATTGCCTGCAATTTCAAATTCTGCATCTGATTTTTGAAAGTCGCCCATTAGGCGGTATGTGTTGGCTCTTAAATTTAATAATTGAGCATACTCATCAAGTCGTTGGTCAATTTCTTTTTGCGGTAGCCTTTTAGATTTCAGCTTACCCGTTTTTTGGTCAACATAGGACTCTTTTGTGATTGCTCTTCCTAAAAAGTAATCATTGTTTTCATCAATGTATGAAATTGATTTTGCATAAAAACCCATCCCTGAGTAAGCTGCACTTAAATTTAATTTTGTTAATGCTGCAAGTCTATCAGATGCATTGAGTTCTTCTGCTTTTTTTTGAGCTTCATTTGCTAGGTTAAATGCTTTCAAAATTTCTCCATTTAATATCAGCAATGAAGACACCCTGTTCATATAAACAACATGTTCTTCTGAATTGACTGTAAACACTTTTTCGCTCATGGCAAGTGCTTTATCAATATCGGTTGAGAAGTCTGTTAGCATGCCTTGAGCCAAGTTGTTTCTAGCAGATAATAAATAAAATTCGGCTACATACTTATTTTCTTTTCCAAGCTTTTTAGAAGTCTTTTTCTTGAGTTTAGTTAAGTATTTTTTTGTTTTTATATAATCGCCTGATTCATAAGTACCATTTATTTTAACAAGCATTTTTTCCCAATTTTGGGCATTGGCATGCTCTATAAACATAAAAATGATAAGTAAGAATGAGACGAGTGTTTTTAGGTATGAGTTTTTCATGCCCTAAAAATACTCAATTTAGAATCAAGATTATTAAAGTAAACTTAGATTTTATGTAAATAAAGCTGCAATGCTTAATTCAAAAGTTTGTTGATAATTTCAATGGCCGATTGTGAAATGACTGTTCCAGGGCCAAAAATAGCTGAAACGCCTTTATTATAGAGATAATCATAATCTTTTGGTGGAATAACACCTCCCGCCACTACCATAATATCCTCGCGTTCATATTTTTTTAAAGCTTCAATAAGTTGAGGTATCAATGTTTTATGGCCAGCTGCTAAGCTCGAAGCCCCAACAATATGTACATCGTTTTCTACGGCTTGTTTAGCTACCTCTTCAGGAGTTTGAAATAAGGGGCCGATGTCCACATCAAAACCTAAATCTGCAAAAGAAGTAGCAATTACTTTGGCACCACGATCGTGCCCATCTTGTCCCATTTTTGCTACCAATATTCTGGGTCTTCTTCCTTCTTGCGCTGCAAATTTGTTTGAAAGGTCTAATGCTTTTTTAAACTGTGCGTCCATTTTTGCTTCACTTGAATATACACCTGATATAGATTTTACGGAGGCTGTGTACCTACCAAAGCTTTTTTCCATTGCTTGTGTAATTTCTCCCAGAGTTGCTCTGTGCCTGGCCGTTTCTACTGCTAATTCGAGTAAATTACCAGTATTGTTTTTTGCGGCCTGTTGCAATTTAGTTAATGCCTCCGTTACTTTAGTTTTATTTCGGTTTGCTTTTAATTGCTTAAGTTTTGCTACCTGCTCATCTCGAACGGCAGAATTATCAATTTCCAATAGGTCAAGTTCAGTTTTGTCTTTTACCTGATACTTATTTACACCTACAATAATATCTTTATTGGCATCAATTCTGGCCTGTTTGCGAGCTGCTGCTGCTTCAATTTTCATTTTTGGCAAACCCGTTTCAATGGCTTTTGCCATGCCTCCCGCTTCTTCAATTTCCTGAATTAGCTCCCAGGCACGGTGCATTAAATTATGGGTGAGGGATTCTATATAATAAGAGCCACCCCAAGGGTCAGCCACATTAGTAATGCTTGTTTCTGTTTGTAAATATTTCTGCGTATTTCGGGCAATCTTTGCCGAATAATCTGTTGGCAATGCAATGGCTTCGTCTAGTGCATTAGTGTGTAGAGATTGGGTATGACCTAACACAGCAGCCATTGCTTCCACGCACGTTCGAACTACATTATTATAAGGATCTTGCTCGGTTAAACTCCAACCCGAAGTTTGACTGTGTGTACGCAGTGCCATTGATTTTGGGTTTTCAGGGTTAAATTGTTTTACAATTTTAGCCCACAACATACGGCCTGCCCTCATTTTAGCTATTTCCATAAAATGATTCATACCAATGCCCCAAAAGAAAGATAACCTTGGAGCAAACGTATCTATATCTAATCCAGCTTTAACTCCTGTTCGCAAATATTCCAAGCCATCAGCCAAGGTATAGGCCAATTCAATATCGGCAGTTCCTCCAGCTTCCTGAATATGATAGCCACTGATGCTTATGGAGTTAAATTTGGGCATATATTTAGATGTATATTCAAAAATATCTGAGATTATCCTCATAGATGGAGCAGGTGGATATACATAGGTATTACGCACCATAAACTCTTTTAAAATGTCATTTTGAATAGTACCTGTAAGTTTTTCTTTGGGTACTCCACTTTCTTCTGCTGCAACAATGTAAAAAGCTAAAATGGGCAATACTGCTCCGTTCATAGTCATAGAAACCGACATTTCATCAAGAGGAATTTCCTTGAACAAAACTTCCATATCCAGAACAGAATCAATCGCAACACCAGCTTTACCTACATCTCCAGTTACACGAGGGTGATCCGAATCGTACCCTCGGTGGGTTGCCAAATCAAATGCAACCGAAAGGCCTTTTTGACCAGCCGCTAAATTTCTCCTGTAAAATGCATTCGATTCTTTGGCTGTTGAAAATCCGGCATACTGCCTAATAGTCCAAGGCCTGGTAGCATACATGGTTGTATATGGCCCACGCAAGTAGGGGGGGAGGCCGGCATGAAAATCAAGGTGTTCGAAATTTTCTGTATTAGCTTTTGTGTAAGAAGGTAAAATCTCAACCTTTTCATTGCTCATCCAACCTGATGATTTTGCTGTTGGATTAACTTTAGTTTTTACGCCTTTAATTGAAATGCCTAATGAGGTCAATACCTCGTTTACAAGTAGGTGGGTTAAATTCTCAATATAATAGGAGCCCGAGGCCGGGTCAACCTCTTTATTAAAAAATGATTCTTCCTTTAATATAGTAGAAATATTGCGGGCAGTTCTTGTATTTAATGTTTCTGTCGGTTGTTCAGGTTCAACATAAAGCGCATTGCAACCACCAATAACGGCTGCCATAGCAGCTGTAGTTCCTTTTAGAATATTTTCGTGAGGTTCGAGTGCTTCATTTTGCCACTTTTTTGAAATAGCCAATATGTCAATATTAGCAGGGTTAACCTCCATTTTTTTGCTAATACCAATTTCTGTTATAATGATTCTTAGGGCTCGTAGTTTTGCAATTTCCAAGAAATAGTTGGTACCAATCTCAAGGTGAAAGGCTGCATTTGAAAGCTTGCTCTCGTTAGTAATATATTTTTCAGTTTCAGATGCTAGTGCTTTTAATTGCTCAACAGCTGAGTTTTGGCTTGCATATAAAACAGTTGATTTTAGCCCTGACTGGGTATGTTCATTCTCTGAAGCCCAATAACCTGTTAGTTTATTTAAGTCACATTTTGTTGCTGCGTACGAGAGGTATTCGTCTAATTGATCAGTTTTTTCAAAAGAAATAGCACAAGAACCTAAATAGATTCCGTTAAGAAGGGAAGAAAAATTAATTTTGGTATTTACATCGAAAATAATACCCGTTGCTCCAAGACTTAATGCTTCAAGGGCTGTCTTATTTGCTTCTTTTTCATGTTTAACATGTACTTTTTGGTAATTTATCCACTCCCTAGGTTCGCCATCCTGTGTAGTCAAATTTGCTAACGAATTGCCATATTCAGATAAATATTCTAGCCCTTTTAAATCTTCACTTGCATAGTAAAGAGCTACTTCAACGTTTTCTTCAAATTTTGTAGATAAAGACGCTATGGTTTTACCCTTTAAATCATTTATTGCCTTAATACTCCATTCCTCTTTTGAATTAGGGCTAAATTCTGATAAAAGTGAATGTTTATGGTTCTTCATTTCTGTTGCTACTTGGTATTTTCAAAGTTAGTGTAAATCTCTATTCTTAGTAGATTTTATTTAGAAAGACTATGAATATCGAAAAGATTTGAACTTATATATCTTTTTAAGGCATAGAGATAGAATCCTTCTTTTTTGTTCCATTATTTTTATTCAACTTTGAACCCCTGCAAAGAAAAATAGTTTTCCTTTAGTCTTTTTTGTTAATGCAAATTGATTGTGTTTCGGTGTGGGAGCAATGCCTAAAGCTCATAAAAAATAAGGTGCCCGACCAGAGTTTTACTACTTGGTTTCAGCCTATAAGTGCTGTAAAACTCGAAGGCAGTGTTTTAACCATTCAGGTGCCAAGCCAGTTTTTTTACGAATGGATAGAAGAGCATTATGTACATATCTTAAAAGAATCGTTAGTGGCTACCATTGGAGAAAGAGCCAAGCTGGAATATTCTGTAATTGTAGATCAAGGCACCAAAAATTCTTCGCCTTATACCGTAAATTTGCCAAATATAAATACCAATTCGCATAAAGGAGACAAAGCTAAACGGCCTGTTAATCCATTTGAGTTGGATGTGATGGATCAACCATCGGATTCGCAGTTAAACAGCATTTACAGCTTTGAAACTTATGTAGAAGGAGATTGTAATAGGCTGGGTCGCTCGGCTGGTTTTGCCGTAGCTAAAAAACCCGGGACAACTTCTTTTAATCCTTTATTTATTTACGGTGGGGTTGGTTTAGGTAAAACTCATTTGGTACATGCTATTGGAAACGAAATTAAGGCCAACTTATCTGATAAGTTTGTGTTATATGTTTCTTCCGAAAAATTCATCAATCAGTTTATTAAGTCAGTTCAAAATAATGAGGTGCAAAGTTTCCAAAATTTTTACCTTCAGGTAGATGTCTTGATTATTGATGATGTACAGTTTTTTGCAAAAAAGGAAAAAACACAAGAAATGTTTTTCCATATATTTAATCATCTGCATCAATCTGGTAAACAAATTATAATGACTAGTGACCGCCCGCCCAAAGATTTGAAAGGGTTGGAGGAACGCTTGTTAAGTAGGTTTAAATGGGGTTTAACAGCTGATTTGCAGCAACCAGATTTTGAAACTAGAATGGCTATTATCCATAATAAAATGGAGGCCGAAGGCATTATTATTCCTGATGATGTAATTGAATATTTGGCTTATACCGTAGATACGAATGTACGGGAACTTGAAGGCGTACTAATTTCGCTAATAGCACATTCTTCCTTGAACAAGCGAGAAATAGACCTTGAACTTGCCAAGCAGACAATGAAGAACATTGTGCACGATATTGAAACTGAGGTTGGCATTGACTATATCCAGAAAACCGTAGCTGAGTATTACCATTTAAAGCAAGACGATTTAAAGGCAAAAACTCGTAAAAAGGAAATTGTAATTGCCAGACAGGTAGCTATGTATTTTTCAAAGGAATACACAAATCACTCCCTAAAGTCTATTGGTTATCATTTTGGTGGGCGCGATCACAGTACGGTAATTCATGCCGTGCAAGCTGTAAACGATTCTATTGATGTGAATACCCACTTTAGAGAAGCTATTGCCGATTTAAAAAGTAAGCTAAAGATTAAGAACGGGTAGGTTTTACCGCCCTTGCTTATGTTAAGTTGAGCTAAGCAATAAGTATGTACAATATTATATTTGCATTGCAATATTGTACATACTTATTGCTGTATTTGTTTTATGTTAAATCGCCAACTACAAAACAAAGCAAAAGAGTTATTAACAAAATTTCCTATATTAACCATTACTGGGCCTCGTCAATCAGGCAAAACCACATTTATAAAACATACATTTTCAACTTTTGAGTATTATTCTTTAGAAAACCCTGATATACGAAAACTAATACTTGGAGGCCCCAAAGGATTTTTACAAAATTTGAACGAAGGAGTAATATTTGATGAGGTACAAAGAGTACCTGATTTTTTTTTATATATTCAGATATTCTCTGATGAAACCCAACAATAAAATTTATTTTATATGGCTCTCAAAATTTTCAATTGCTAGAGAGCATTAGCCAATCTTTAGCTGGCAGAACGGCAATTTTAAAATTACTTCCGTTTTCGTTTACTGAGTTAAAAAAAAGATAAATTTAGCCATGTGGAGAACTTTGAAAAATTGATTTTTTATGGAAGTTTTCCGAGGATATATGATAAGGATATTGCCCCAACGGATTTTTACCCAAACTATATTCAAACGTATGTAGAGCGAGACATAAGGCAAATTAAAAATATTCTTGACTTAGATAATTTTATAAAATTTACACGATTATGTGCGGCTCGTGTTGGGCAATTATTAAATTTAAATTCATTGGCTACAGAGGTAGGCATTACTTATAACACGGTTAAATCCTGACTGTCAGTTCTTGAAAGCAGTTACATAGTTTATAGGCTTAACCCATACCATAAAAGTTTTAATAAACGGTTGGTAAAAATGCAAAAACTTTATTTTTATGATACAGGTTTGGCTTGTTCACTTGTAAGGATTGAAAACCAGCAGCAATTATCAACGTACTATCAGAAGGGAGAATTATTTGAAAATTTGGTTATTAATGAGTTTATCAAACAAAGGTATAATCATGGAAAAATAAATAATTTATATTTTTGGCGAAATAATCATGGCAATGAAATAGATTGCTTAATCAGCCAATTTGAGACTGATATGGTGGTTGAAATAAAGTTAGGAGCAACATACTCTACAAGTTTTTTTTTAAACATTAATTATTGGAATAAATTATCTAAAGGTACTGCTAAGGATTCGTATGTAGTTTATACAGGAGATAAAACGTTGAAAACAAAGCTGGGGATGCTTATTAGCTGGAAGGAAATGGATAAACTTTTAGCCCTAATTTAAGGTTGAATGTAATCGTTCGAGTTGAGTTTGATAGATGTGGATACCCACTTTAGAGAAGCCATTGCCGATTTAAAAAATAAGCTAAAGAGTAACTATTCACCCATTAAAGCACCTTTTTTGCCACAGCGAAGCGAAGGCGCGAAGTCTCCAAGTTTCACAAAAATTTATACATTTAAAAACCTTTCTTTGTGGTTCTCTGAGCCTTTCTGTCTTCGCTACGCTGTGGCTATGTTTTTCTTCTTTATTTCATTTCTTGACGATAGTCAATGAATAAGATAAAGCAAGAATATAGGTTTGCAGAAACAAATAAATACAATTATTAAACTTATAAACATGAATTTGAAGGTAAACTTATTAATTATTTTTATGTTGGTTGTAGCACTTGTATCTGCCCAAAATGACACACCAACAAACTCTTTGTCATCTCAGAAAGAAAAGCACACTATTAAACACAGGCATTCTGTAGGAGCTTCTCTTTTAATGTTGTCTAATTTTTTTCCTGACCCAGCTGACTATTATTTATTCACCTATGGATACCGGATAACTCAAAAAGATAGAATTTTTGTAGAATTTAATACGTGGAAATATTCTGAGCCTTTGGGTACATACGGAAATTCCAAAGAATTCTATCCAGGTTTTGTCAGAGCTTTTGGTATTGGAGCAGGATACCAACGCTTTCATTGGAAGGGGTTATTTACAACGGTACAAGCAACCCCTTTTATTAAGCAATATTACGATACAAATGACAATAAAATCAAAAAGGGTTTTCAGTTGTACCTTCAACTCATAGCAGGTTATCGGTTTGAATTTTTTAAAAAAACGTTGGTATGTGGAGCCTGCCTATGCACTTAAATACTGGCCTGTTGATACCAATTTCCCTTCAGGATTTGCCGCAATTGAAAAAGGAGCTCCTAAATATATATTTGAGCCCAGCCTGAATTTTGGATTTAAGTTCTAATGATTTATACGTACTTAGCATACAACAAAGAACTGTGGTAAAAAACAAGAAGAAAATTAAAAGTGGATTTCAATTATTTAATACATTAAAGGTTGGGTATCAATTCCAATTCTTTATTGAGCCTTCTGTTGCTTTTACTTATTGGCCGGTAAACACCAGTCTGCCCCATTCTTTTCAAGTTGAAGAAGATAACCAAACTACTTTTTATTTGAACTAGGCCTTCATTTTGGCATTAATTTCTGATAAAACTAAGAGTAATGAATACATCTGAAAGATTTTGGAATAGACTATCAAAAAATTATGATAAGCAAGCCAGGGACAAGGCTTATAAATTAATTGTTGATAAAAGTAAAAAGTATTTGAAAACCAAAGATACTATTCTTGATTTTGCTTGTGCTACAGGGCTGTATTCTTTTGAATTTGCGAACAATGTTAAAGAGATACAAGCATTTGATACATCTTCGCAAATGATAAAGGTTGCAAAGAGTAAAGCAATGACTATTCAAATGGATAATATATCTTTCTTTCAAACAACTCTTTTTGATGAAAAATATAGAGAAGCAGCCTTTGACACTATTTTAGCATTAAACATTTTACTTTATTTTAAAGATGTGGGAAAAGTATTAAACCGAATGAACAAATTATTAAAACCCAGTGGTTTAATTATTACTTCAACAGCTTGCTTAAAAGAAAAGAGAACATTTATTGGAGTTTTATCAAGTAGCCTTATTTTCATTTTATCAAAAATGAGGATACTTCCATATATAACTTTTTTTAAAATGGATGAATTAGAAGAAACGCTAACTGCAGGTGGGTTTAAAATAATTGATACACATATTTTAATAGATAATCCAGCTACCGAATACTATGTAGTTGCACAAAAAGTTAATAAATGAATTACTCTTTCAGAGAAATCCTTTTCCGAATCCGGCTAAGTGTTTCAGGTTTTATTCCAAGGTAACTTGCCAATTGATACTGTGGCACTCTGTTTATTAAGCCTGGTCTTTCTTTTAATAAATTTAAGTATCGTTCTTTGGGTGTTGAATTAATAAATTTAGATAAGGTTTCTTGCTTTTCTCCCATCATTTTTTCCATTTCAACCCGGCAAACTTCACCAAATTTGGGGTGTTTTTTATATAGAGCCGTTTCTTTTTCAGAATTGATAATAGCTACTGTTGTTTTTTCAGTACAAGAAAAAAAATATTTGGAAGGGCTACGATTTGTGAGACTATCAAAGTTTACTGCTGATTGGTACTCTGTATAAAAAGCAGTTGTACTTTCATCGCCATTTTCATTAATAGAATATTTTCGAATACAACCTTTTATCACAAGAAAGCTGTTTTCGGCAATTTGTCCTACTCGTAACAAATTAGTTCCTTTTTCAAATGTTTTAACCGGGAAAGCGTCCACAATACTTTGTTTTTCTTCATCTGATAACTCAATAAAGTTAGACATTAGTTCGACAAGAATATTTTTCATTGATTATTTTTTTAATGCCATAGAACGCTCGGGGTTATAAAGTGCAGAAAATAAAGTGCTAACCTTTTTCGAACAACTTCAGGCCAGATTGCCTTCAAAAATAACA
>Ga0256834_1002641_pt1 | contig 11178 bp, 4 predicted proteins | sample 4281140metaG_FD_190536 | JGI IMG/M metagenome (GOLD analysis project Ga0256834, IMG submission 190536) | Hydrothermal vent microbial communities from East Pacific Rise, Pacific Ocean - 4281-140 | ecosystem: Environmental > Aquatic > Marine > Hydrothermal vents | place: Pacific Ocean: East Pacific... | reverse complement strand
ATCAATAAACGTTACAAACAAAAAAATAGAATTAATCTTAAATAAGATATTTCAAGGTACCGATATTTCATACACTTTATTAGACAGGCAAATTATAATTAAGAAAAAATTACCGGATGACATTGTAAAAGGCTCTGCTAAATCAAATGTACCCGAAGCCATTACCCTTAAAGAAATTGAAGTTAGCGGTGCAGTTAAAGATATTAACGGAGAACCTTTGCCAGGTGTAAATATTGTAATAAAAGGTACTGTTACAGGTACAGTTTCAGATATGGACGGTAATTTTAAGTTAGCCGTTCCAGACGAATCTTCTATTCTTGTTTTTTCTTATATAGGCTACGAAACACAAGAAGTGTTGGTTGGTACCAACGCAGTAATTAATGTAGAGATGATACCTGATCTTACCAGTTTAGATGAAATTGTAGTGGTAGGGTATGGTACTGTTAAGAAGAAAGATTTGACGGGTGCTGTGGTTGCCTTGTCTGAAGAAGATATGACTACAGGAGGTAATGTGGCTTCTGCAGCCCAAATGTTGCAAGGGCGAGCTGCAGGGGTTGAGGTTACAACCAATAGTGCCCAGCCGGGTGCAAGTATGTCAATTATTATTCGTGGAGCTGGTTCTATTCTAAATGGAACAGAACCTTTATATGTAGTAGATGGTTTTCCAATTGATGGCGGTGTTACGCTAAACCCTAATGATATTGAAAGAATTGATATTCTAAAAGATGCCTCTGCAGCTGCTATCTATGGCTCAAGGGCTTCTTCTGGCGTTGTATTAATTACTACAAAAAAAGGTAAAAAAGGTAAAGTTAGTGTAAACTATTCTGGCTATTCCGGAGTTCAAAAAATTCAAAATGACCAGGAAATGCTAAAATGGAAAGAATATTACACCCTAAGAAACAATCAATGGGATGAGATACCCGGAAATTCTGGTGGAGAGTTTACTTCAAATGATATTGCCACAACTACTGCCTTAGTTGGTGACGAAGGAACTGACTGGTATGGCTTGGGTACCCGTTCTGCAGGTATTCAAAACCACCAGGTTACTGCCACCGCAGGAGATGAAAATTCAAGCTTCTTATTGTCTGGTAATTACTTTAACCAACAAGGTGTAATGCTTAACAGCGATTTTAACAGGGGTTCAGTACGCTTAAATGTTGATCGAAAAATAGGAAAAGTTAAAGTAGGAGCTAATGTGTATGCACAACAATTAAAAAGGAATGCAACTGCATCAGGTGCAGGTAGCAGTTATAATTCTACCCTTTATCAATTGCTTACCACAATCCCTGGCCTGCCTCACAAGGATGCTAACGGAAACTATATTAATGATTTCAGGTTTGATAATTCACCTTCAATAAACCGAATTAACCCGATTGGCAGAGCTGAAGAAACCACTAATGAATACGCTGAGCTTCGAGGTTATGTGAATTTGTGGGCTGATTATGAAATTATAGAAGGATTGGTAGCACATGTAAATATTGGAGTGGATAAAACAAATGGCACTTCTACAGATTTTGAACCTGCAATTTATTCATCTTCCCGTACGCAATCAGCAGCAGCAATAGAAGAATACAAAAGTACTACTACATTATTAGAGGGTACGCTAAAATATACAACTCAAATTAGTTCATCTCAAACACTGGAAATTTTGGTGGGTGCCTCAAATCAATATTTTGATAATTTCTCTTTTGCTGCCTACGGTGTTGGGTTTGCAACCGATAAAACCCTTTATTATAATTTGGGTTCTGCCGCAGTACAAAATATTAGTAGTGCGAGAGCCGATTCACGTTTAATTTCATTTTTTAGCAGAGCTAATTATACATTAAATGATAAATACTTGTTAACAGTATCCTTTCGAAGAGATGGGGCCTCTATTCTAGGAACAAACAATAAATGGGGAACTCTACCCGCAATATCAGGAGCATGGAGAATTTCTGAAGAAAATTTTTTAAGTGGATTAAACATTGTTAGCGATTTAAAACTAAGACTTGGATTTGGAGTTACAGGGAACCAAAACTTTGACCCATACACCTCATTGGCAAGGGTTGGTACAGGAGAATTTCTTACCCTTGATGGAAACACTGTCTTATCAGGAATTAACCCCGTAGATGGTATTGCCCCAAACCCTAACCTTAGATGGGAAACAACAGAGATGTTAAATGTGGGGCTTGATTTTGGTTTTTTTAAAAATAGGTTGACGGGCTCTTTTGAATATTATAATAGTAATACCAAAGATCTTATAATTCCTAAGCGCATGCCTCCATCAACCAGTTATTCTGTTCAAGTGGCAAATGTTGGCGAGGTAAACAATACAGGTATCGAACTTATGTTAAGTGGAGATATTTTGGTAGAAGAATTTAAATGGACTTTAAGTGCCAATTTTTCAAAAAATACCAATCAGGTTACTAAATTAGATGGAGACACTCCAATAAGCAGAAGGGTTGCAAGAAGACCTACAGAAACAGCTAGAGCAGATATTTATACGCAGCTGGAGCCAGGTGGAGCTATAGGGGATTTTTATGGATATGTATTTGACGGGGTACTTCAACCAGGCGAGGTTAGAGCCGATCAGCCCGCTACTGTGGTAGCCGGAAGTGCCTTATATAAAGACATTAACGGAGATGGAGCAATAACCGAAGAAGATAGAACAATAATAGGAAATGCTATGCCTGATTTTATTTACGGTTTTAACAATAGGTTTAGCTATAAAGGGTTTAGTTTAGATGTGTTTTTTCAGGGTAGTCAAGGCAACGATTTGTTAAACCTTAGACGTTTATATTTAGGCGAATTTAGCACCCCTGATGCCAGAGAACGTTATAGTGCGGCTAATCCGGATGGAAGGTTACCCGGTAATGGCTATTTTTATGATGGCACTTATGGTTCTTATATAAATTCAGAATTTGTTGAAGACGCATCCTATTTGAGATTGAAAAACTTAGTTTTTGCTTATGATTTTAATACCAATAATATTAAATGGTTAAGCAATTTAGGTCTTTTTATATCAGGTCAAAATTTAATCACATTTACAAAATATTCTGGGTTTGACCCCGAAGTTAACTTCTATGGACGAGGAGGCTTCGGTAGAGGAGTAGATGATAACGGGTATCCCAATATCAGAACATTTACAGGAGGCATTAAACTTGGATTTTAAATTTAAAAGAAATTATCATGAATAAAATTAAATATTTAATTCTTACTATAGCATTGGTTTTTATTGGCATTGCCGGGTGTAAAAACCAGTTAGAAGAAACGGTGTATTCCGATTTGTTAACTACAAATGCCTACGAAACAGAAGAAGATGCAATGGCTGCTACTGCTTCGGTATATGCTGCCATGCGATACGATTATAATGGCTACTATAAGGCAACTTACATATTTGTAAGTGAAGTGCCTACCGATATTGGCCGTGAGGGATGGGAAACCACTGGTGGCCCGGATAGGGAAATGGCCGTAGGAACCTGGTCTAATGAAACTGATCATATCGTAACCCTATGGACTGCGGCTTACAGAATGGCAGGTTACGCCAATGCTGCTATTCAAGGAATATCTTTAGTTGATATGGATGAAACACTGAAAAACAGGCTGTTAGGAGAAGTACGTTTTTTACGGGCATTAGCATACTACGACCTTACCTTTTATTTTGGAGATGTTCCCTTAAACATAGATAGAAACGATGAGTCTCTACCGCTTTCACCTCAGTCGGAAGTTATTGCAGCAATTATTAAAGACCTTGATTTTGCAGTAGCTAATTTGCCAAATTCTTACTCCGAAGAGACCGGTAGGGCTACTAAGGGTGCCGCATTAAGTTTACGGGCCAAAACTAATTTAAATGCCCATAACTGGCAGGCTGCAGCAGATGATGCCAAAGCTGTTATGGATCTTGGTGTAAACAGTTTAGCCACTTCTCTCGCTGTTCTTTTTGATGGCGATAACAGAGATAATGCAGAGTGGATATTCACTTTAAAATCCCTTCAAAACTATGATTGGAACCCTTATCTGGCCAGCACGCTGCTTTCTCTTTGGACTGTTGATTATGAGTTTAGTTCACTAGGATGGACATTTACCTCTGTAACCAATGACTTTTATAGATCCTTTGATTTAGGAGATGATAGAAGAGGGCTTATATCCAATGGCTTTGAAAGTGGCTCCACCAGTAACTGGAATGCCATTGAAGGAACACCAGAATATAATAATCCACCTCCAGGATATACTGTAAGTGCAATGAGTGGAGCCGGTATATTAAAATACGTAAATCCTGCGGGAACCTCACCTTATGGAGCGGGTAATAACTTTCCTATTTTGCGTTATGCAGATATTTTACTTACCAGAGCAGAGGCTTTGAATGAACTGAGTGGAGGATCAGCAGAAGCTGTTAGCTTAGTAAATCAAGTTAAGGCCAGATCAAATGCACCTCTTTTAGGAGCAGGGTTAAGTCAAACCCAACTTCGCGATGCTATTTTAGATGAAAGAGGGTATGAATTCTTTTTCGAAGGTAAAAGAAGGATAGACTTGATACGGCATGATAAATTAATATCAAAATGGAAAGCCGCATTACAAGCCAGAATACCCGGTGCAAATTTCGATTATATTACTAAAGAAACTCATACCTATTTCCCTATTCCTCTTGAAGAAATAGACACCAATGATAACATCAATGGCTAATTAGGGGTAATAAAATAAATGATTAGACCTGTTTTAGGCCTAATCATTTATTTTTTGTGGTGCAATTTTTAGCTTGTTAATCAGAGTGCCATTAAGAGATAATTATGTGAAATATTTTTAGTATTATGGATAGCATTAATTCATGGGTCTTACTAATATTACTGGTTCTTGTTACTGCTTGCCGCATTGAAAAAAAGCAAGATTATGTGAACTACAGGGAGTGCTTATTTTCTTTAGAAATAAAAAAAATAGAACTGTCTAATGTTGGTAAAAATGTACTACTTCTTAATATATCAGTAATAACCGAACCTGATGTATCAGTTTATGCAAAATACTGGAAAAAAGAAGATTCAACTAATAGTAGATATAGTGAATTAAGTCGGGTTGGTGCTAGCCATACCGTTAAAATTTATAATCTGGAGCCTGACAATAGTTATAGGTTTCAAGTGGTTGCAGTAAAAAATAACTGTCAAACAGTATCAAAAGTATATGATTTTAAATCTATAAAACTACCTATTTGGGTTGATAACTATTACAAAAAAGATAAAAACAACAACCTTGATTCAATACCTGTGTTTAATGGTTACATTCATGCCTATATGCGAGAAAAACCAGGCATCTTTTTAATTATTAATAATAGAGGTAATGTAGTTTGGTATCACCAGGTGTCAGAGCATGTTAAAATGTCGCACTATACCCAGCGAAATACATTTTTAGCAATAATAGGAACCGACCAACATCACAGGGCTTATGGTAACCGTATTTTAGAAATAAATGTGTACGGAGATACTATTGCAAATATTCTGACAGAAGATAATCCTCACATCAATAAAACAATACATCATGAAGTATTGTTGGATAGCGCATATAATTATGTGGTACTTACCAAGGAATTTAAAATTTTTGACTTAACCCCATTAGGAGGAGTGAGAGAAGACACTATTTGGTCAGATGGCATTATGGTTTTAACTCCAGAAGGGAATAAAATATGGGAATGGACTGTATTTGATGTCGCAAATTTACCTGAAAAGTTAAAAACCCTGGAGGAAAGAAAAGATTGGTCACATGCTAATTCAGTGAGTATAGATACGGATGGTAACTACCTGATTTCTTTCTTTCATATATCAGAAATTTGGAAAGTAAATGCAAAAACAGGTGAGCTTATCTGGAAGCTGGGTATAGAGGGTGATTTTGCCATGCCTGAAGAGGCCTATTTTAGTGGGCAACATGCAGTACATCGAAATGCTGAGGGTGATATTATGCTTTTTGATAATGGCATCAAAAACAAAACATCTAGGGCTTTATCCTTAGCAGTTGATGAGAACAAAATGGAGGCAGAAGTTGTACTAAATGCCCCTTTACCTAAAGAGCTTTATTCGCGCAGGATGGGTAGTGCCTATTTAATTGATTCAGCAAATATTTTACAAACCAGTGCAATGGCCGATTTCGTTTTAGTAACAGATAGGCATGGAAAGATTAAAAGGAAAATGAGGTTTGGCTCGCTAACCTACAGAGCAGAGTATTTAACTGATTTTGGCCTTAAGAGATTTTATAAAGTTGATAATAGAAAAAGAATTAAACAACCATAATAAATGAACTTTATTCAAATTATAGGCACACAACGATCAGGCTCTAATCTTCTTCGGGCTATGTTAAATCAATTGCCCGAAATTACTGCACCTCATCCGCCTCATATTCTTAAAACATTTATACCTCTACTGCCTGAATATGGTAGTTTATTTGAAGATACTAACTTTAGCCATCTGGTAAATGATGTGTGCACTTGGGTAGAGTTAAATCCTGTGTCTTGGCAAATAGCAAAAATTGATAGGGCTATGATTCAGCAGCGATGTGAAAGCAATACGCTAGTCGATTTGTTTTATACCATATATTCCTGCTATGCAGAAAAACTCAAAAGTACATACACATGTTGCAAAAGTATGGGCAATGTACACCAGTATCAACAACTTGAAGCAGCCGGCCTTAAGCCTTATTATATTTTTTTACACAGAGATGGTCGTGATGTAGCCTGCTCATTTAAAAAGGCCATTGTTGGGGAAAAACATGCATATCATATTGCCAAACAATGGAAACATGATCAGGAAAAAGCACTTGAGGTAAGGCAAAATATCCCCTCGGCTAGGTTTATAGAAGTTAAGTATCATGATTTGATTACAAATCCAACATTAGTATTAAAAAACCTATGTGCTTTTTTAGATGTTACTTTTAGCACAATAATGTTAGATTATTTCCATGCCGAGGAATCATTAAATACAGCCAGAAGTGGAAAAATGTGGGAAAATTTAAGCCATCCGATAATCAAGGATAATTATAATAAATACTTAAAAGAACTTAATTCGGAAGAACTTCAAATTTTCGAAACCATTGCAGGAGATATTTTAGCAGAGCTGGGCTATTCAATTACTAGCCATTTTAAAAATAAAAAAAGAATAAGTGAATTTGATATTGAGGTTTTTGATTTATTAAATATAAAGATGAAACAAGGAATTATATCATCTGCAAACTCGCATGATATAGAGGTTAGGTGTCCTCAAAAATATTTTTTAAATACTTTAAAAAAACGTCTAAATAATAAAAAAATAAAAGAGTATGCATAGTTGTTTTATAAGTAAACGTAAACGTAGAAGCTATTATTTTTTTGTTGCTTTTATACTTGTTTTAAACTCATGTAATAAGCAGGCAGAAGAAAATCCTCCTGCCTTATTAGAATTAATGCCTTCTGAAAATACAGGCATAAACTTTATAAATAAAGTACCAGAAACCAGGAGAATGAACATTTTTTCTTACACCAACTATTATAACGGTGGAGGAGTGGCAACCGGAGATATAAACAACGATGGCTTGGTCGATATTTACCTGAGTTCAAATAATATTACTGGTCAACTGTATTTAAATAAAGGCAAATTTAAATTTGAAGATATCACAAAAGGTTCAGGGTTGGATACATTGTCTGGATGGAAAACAGGGGTAACCATGGTAGATATCAATCAAGATGGTTTGCTTGATATTTATATCTGCCGTTCAGGAAAAATTAAGGCAAAAGGAAGAAGAAATCTTTTATTTATTAATAATGGTGATTTAACATTTACCGAAAGCGCAAATAAATATGGTGTGGGCGATCCGGGCTTTTCTACACAGGCAGCATTTTTTGATTACGATATGGATGGGGATTTGGATATGTATTTATTAAATCATAACCCCAAACCATCTACAACAATTATTAGGTATAACGATTTTGACATAGGCAAATATGCCGGAGATAAATTGTATAAAAATAATAATGGATACTACGAACAAGTTACTGAAAGTGCTGGAATTAGGCAGTCAATATTAGGCGATGGGCTAGGGTTAGCAGTAAGTGATTTTAACAATGACGGTGCTCCTGATATTTATATCTGCAATGATTTTGGAGGAAGAGACTATGTGTATTTAAATGCAAGTGATGGCACTTTCAAAGAAAGGGCACATCAGGCATTGGGGCATATTTCTTTTTCTTCAATGGGTTCCGATATGGCCGATTTTGATAATGACGGGTGGTCGGATTTACTTGTTTTAGATATGAGATCATCTACCAATTACGGCAAAAAAATTAATATGGCTCCTATGGATTCTAAAAGTTTTAAAGATATGGTTGAAGGAGGAGGCCATTACCAATATATGATAAACACCCTGCAATTAAATAATGGAAACGGAACCTTTTCAGATATTGCTCCCTTGGCAGGAGTATCCAGTACCGACTGGAGTTGGGCACCACTTTTTGTGGATTTAGATAATGATGGATTTAAAGACCTGTTTATTACCAATGGTATGCGAAAAAATACCAATAACAAAGATTTTAATACATATAGTGAAAAAAGGAGAAGAGAGGAATTTCTTAAAGAAAAACCAAATTATGCTGCTTTAATGGTGGAATTATTAGCAAAAATTCCTTCCGAAAAAGTAACTAACTATGTATATAAAAACAAAGGAGACTTAACGTTTGAACAAAGCAACACAGCGTGGGGCGTAAACCTGCCCACATACTCCAACGGAGCCGCCTATGCCGATTTAGACAATGACGGAGACATGGATTTGGTAGTAAATAATATAGATGATATAGCCCATATATACCGCAACAATGCCACCGAACTAACCGGCAATTATTTTTTAAGAGTACGCCTAAAAGGCAGCCAACTAAACTTAAATGGCATAGGGGCAAAAGTAATGGTGCAAACAAAGTGGGGCAGGCAATACCTGGAGCAATACGTATCCAGAGGGTTTCAATCAAGTGTTGACTATACACTGCACTTTGGAGTAGGCAAAACAGAAGTTATAGACCTGCTAAAAGTAATCTGGCCCGATGGCAAAGAAAGTGAATTAACCCACCTTGCAGCAAACCAATTGGTTACGGTTGACTATAGCAGTGCAGTGCCCCCTCTAAAAAAAGCCAAAGAAACAAAACCTTTGCTTTTTTCGGATGTTACCAACGTCTGTAAGATAGATTACCGGCATACTGAAAACGATTACGATGACTTTAAAAAAGAAGTATTGCTGCCTCATAAAATGTCCACCTTTGGTCCGGCCCTGGCAGTAGGCGATATCAACAACGATGGGCTGGATGACTTTTTTATAGGAGGAGCCAGCCAATCAGCCGGAGCCATATATGTGCAAAACAAAGAGGGCTTTTTTACAAAAACCACACAAAAGGCTCTGCTATCAGATAAAGTACACGAAGATATGGACGCCCTGTTTTTAGATGCAGATTCAGATGGCGACTTAGACCTGTACGTAGTAAGCGGAGGCAATGAACAGCCCGCAGAAGATACCTATTACCAGGACAGGCTTTACCTTAACAATGGCAAAGGGTTTTTTACAAAATCAACAAAGTCATTACCAAACATTACGGCAAGCGGAGGAGTAGTAAGAGCGTACGACTTTGATGCAGATGGCGACTTAGACCTGTTTGTAGGAGGGCGCCAGTTGCCCGGCAAATACCCCAAGCCGGGGCGCAGCTATTTGCTTGAAAACGAGAATGGGATATTTAAAGATGTAACCACTGCCCACACCTCCGAGCTGGAATACCCCGGAATGGTAACAGATGCCCTGTGGTCAGACTATAACGGAGACGGTAACAACGACCTGGTACTAACAGGCGAATGGATGCCGATAACTATTTTTGAAAATACAAACGGAACCCTGACCAAAATAAAAGGAGACAGCGTACTAAATAACAGCGGAGGCTGGTGGTTTAGTATAGCAGAAGGCGATGTGAACAAAGACGGCAGGCCGGATTACATCGTAGGCAATTTAGGAGAAAACTACAAATACAAAGCAAACCCCGGCAACCCGTTTAGGCTGTATTCCAAAGACTTTGACAACAACGGCACCCTAGATATAGTGCTTAGCTATTATGAAAACGATACCCTTTACCCGCTTCGTGGCAAGCAGTGCTCATCAGAACAAATACCAGGCTTAAAAAAGAAATTCAAAGATTATAATTCATTTGGTTTGGCCACACTGGCAGATATTTATGAAACAGATTCATTGAGAAATGCCGATTTACTAGAAGCCAAAACGTTTTCCAGCAGCCTGTTGCTAAATACAACAAGTGGGTTTAAACTAAATAAACTACCCAAACTGGCTCAGATATCGGCCGTGTTTGGCATAGTATATACAGATTTTGACAAAGACGGATACGAAGACATAGTACTGGCCGGCAACCTGTACAATTCAGAAGTAGAAACCCCGCGCAACGATGCAGGGCAGGGGCTATTTTTAAAAGGAGATGGAAAAGGAGGGTTTACCGCAGTACGAGGGTACGAATCGGGCCTGTATATTTTAGGCGATGTTAAAAAACTTAAAGCCATTAAACTGGGCACGGGAGCAACCGCAAAGAAAGGCATACTGGCCGGCATAAATAACGATTTTGTAAGGTTGATAGCTGTTAATAAATAAGAGGATAGAAACACACAGATATTGTTGTTTCAGGCAGATAGGAGCAGTACAAGTTGAGCGATTTTTTTAGAGGCTATAGTATAAAAAAACTAACAAAGCCCGTAACAGGGAAAGATATTTTATAAAAAGACCAATGGGTTTAAGCAACAAAAACAAGTTAACCACTATGAATAACGCTACACAATATTTTATAAAAAAGGTATGGCTACAGGTTATAGCATTAACACTAACCTTTACAGTATCTGCACAACACCACCCCGAAGGCACCATAAAAGTGTATCCTAAAGAAAGCAAAGAACTACTGCTAAATCCCGGGATAGGATTTACCACGTTCCAGCGATTTAATGGCGATACACTAAATGCAGGAATGGGCTGGACAGAAGGCTTCCCTATTGTTTACCAGGACTTTGACGGCAACCTGGAAAACAAAGACCACCCGCAAACCACCATTGCCTATTTTCGGATGTACTGGCGTTATTTAGAAACCGAACCCGGAGTTTACAAATGGGATATAATTGACAAAGCCCTAAAAACAGCAGCAGAACGAGGCCAAACACTAAT
>Ga0256834_1002640_pt1 | contig 11180 bp, 10 predicted proteins | sample 4281140metaG_FD_190536 | JGI IMG/M metagenome (GOLD analysis project Ga0256834, IMG submission 190536) | Hydrothermal vent microbial communities from East Pacific Rise, Pacific Ocean - 4281-140 | ecosystem: Environmental > Aquatic > Marine > Hydrothermal vents | place: Pacific Ocean: East... | reverse complement strand
AAAGTTGCTGATTTTATAATTAAGTTAAATACAAAAAAATTAAAAGGTTTGATTGCTGTGAAAGAAGATGTAGATTTATTGATTGTTGGGTATGCAGGTAGTGAAAAGATGAGTGAACTTGTCAATGAGTTAAGAGATGATGATAGATTTAAAAACTCTATTATCGTCAATGTAAATAACATTCTTAATGAAAAAGAGCAATGGATGGATGAGTATGAAGTTACTTTTATCAAAGGTTTAGCATCTGATAAAAATATCTTAGAAAAAGCAAATATTAATACAGTCAAAAAGGTACTAATCCTTGCAAACAACCCAAATAAAATCGAATCAGACGATTTTTCCACCTCCGCATGTGCTGTAATAAAGCAGATAAACCCAAAAGCAGAAGTTATCATAGAAAAAGTAAGAAGAGATTATACACTATTTGACACAGTCAAAGCAGATACCGTTGTAGATGTCACCACACCAAATATCTTGGCACAAGAGATACTAGATAGCGGAGCCATAGAGTTAAACAATGCAATATTTTCAAATGATACAGAAGGCACTCAATACAATTTTAAATATGAAGATAAAAATATAACATGGAAAGAGATAGCGTTAAAAGTGCTAGAATTAGAAGCCATTGCAGAGGGATTTAAAAACCCAAAGCAGAAAAACTTTAACCTCATGCCATCTCTAAATGATAAAGTAGAAAGAGGTGCTTTGATAAAATATAGAGCTAAGAGGATGATATCATTTTAGTATCAAATATCAAGATATGAGGCTTTTGAAAGTAGAAAAAATAGATGATATAGACAATCAAGCCAACATAGAGTGTACCAATCCCTACAAATAACCAACCAACACTAAAGAGTTTTTTCTCAGCCATCACACTCTCGTCTGTACTCTTTACGATGTTATAATTGTTTTTATAAAACATCTCTTTAGCAAGGTTTATCTTTTTATCGTTTGAGAGGGAATTATCAGATGCAAGATTTTTATAAAAGTTGTCAAATATCGCTTGATACTTTTGCATCTCTTTTTTTTCTTTAAATAATATATAGATTCCAATAGGAAGAGAGATAAGCATAATTATAGTAGTCATGGTTGATTATAACAAATAAACTAAAATTTATCAAGCAAAAAAGTCTGTTAAAACTGTATGGTTTACAAAGGCTAAAAATATCGTTATCATCTCCTTTTTTTTATATAAAAAACAACTTTTATGATATTTATATAAAATCATCAAGCAAAAATTGAAATAAATAATGCATCGAAAATATAAAAACTATTTAATTTATTCATCTTTACAACTTTTATACAAGCTTTGTCAAAAAGCCCAAGAAAACGAACCTTTAAGAGCATTTTTGACCTATATACAACCCAAAATATTAATACTTTTTCTAATATATTTTTCTGTGTTTTATATAAAAATTTTAAATCATTTTAATATAATTGCAAAAATCTAGAAAAAAGGGTATAATAACTGCGATGAAAAATGGGTTTGAATTCTAGTTAAGACTTTTTACCGATTTTTAGTCTGCTTCTTTAATGAAGTATATTTTCCCTTACAAAGGTACGACACATGGCAGACTTGCTAAATGGAACCGTTAAATGGTTCAACGAAGAAAAAGGTTATGGATTTATCCAACAAGAAAATGGCGGTAAAGATGTATTTGTACATTTCCGACAAATCAACAACGAAGGTGGCGGTAGAGTCTCTTTGGCGGAAGGTCAGCAAGTGACATTCGAACTCGGTGAAGGTCAAAAAGGACCACAAGCTGAGAATGTAACACCTCAATAGGGCATTACAACTTATGAGAAGAGGCTTCTCTTCTCATCCTCATCCTTAAGTTTTAAAAGAAACCTAGTGACAAAAAAGTTTTAGTTTATATTTTGGATTGGAAAAATGTGAAGGAAACTTCATTTTAATCTTAAATTTTTTAGATTTTCTTGGATCTAAATCTTTGATTGCCAAAAACTCTTCAGTAATAACATTAACCTTAATATCTTTATCTCCAAATATATCACCCAAAGATCTAGTCGGTGTAAAATAAGAGACATTTTTACTGCTTCTCGATATAGGATTTACCATGCGAATCTCAACATTACAATAGCCTATTTTAAATTTCCCTTCATTTTTTATCTTACCTCTAATTATAACACTTTCACTTCTATAATCCCTAGCTTTAGTCCAAGAGACAATTTTACCTATTTTTGTATATTTGTCTAAAGTAAAAAGAGAAAAACTCATACCAATAGCCACTAAAACAAGTGAAGAAATAACCATTGTTGCAAAAGTCTTCATATCTTTCTCTTTAAGAGATAAGATAACTAATATCAAGAATAAAAGGGCAAATACAACAACAACAACCCAATGAAGCATCGTCATATAAAGCATTAATAACACTCCGATGATACAACTATGTTATAACCATTTTTATATTTAAACTCTTCAAAAATCACTTTAAACTCTCTATTTTTATTTTTTGAGATATTTGCATCTATTATTATACTCTTTTTTCGAATAGGCTTTATACTGTTTAATATATTTTTATATTTATCTTCAGACGCTTTTAGAACTTTTACACTCACATGACATACATAAAAGTCAATTTTTCCCCTATTTTGTAACTTCCCAGTGACAATTAAAGAGTTTGAAAAATTTAATAAAGTATTATTTTGATCAATAACTTCAACTTTTCTAACAGTTTTATCTAAAAATATTTTTATAAAAACTGGTCCTACAAACATTGATATAAATGATATAAGCAATAAAAAAGAGGCTAAGTTTGGCTTTTTTCTAAAAAGCAAAACAGAAAGTAAAAGTAGTAAAAAAAGTAAAAAAACAAGCCAACCATAGGCTAAATAGTCATAAAGTGTTAATGAGTTTACATAATCAACTAGACTTATCTTTAGATTTTTTAGCATACTCTCTCTTTCTAGAGTTTTTCTCTTCTATACCACCTATTCCAAATCGCTTTGCAAGCTCTTGTTTAATTCGGTCTGGATTAATATTTCTCTCTCCTAGTGCTACTAGCACATGAAATGCCAAGTCTGCTGCTTCATAGACAATCTCTCTCTCATCTCTATCTTTTACTGCAAAACAAAACTCTCCTGCTTCTTCAACAACCTTCTTTAAAATCGCATTATCACCCTTTTGAAGCAAAGACGCAACATATGAAGAAGATGGATCAGCTTGTTTTCGCTCCTGTATAACATGATAGAGCTTATCACTTATTGAGTAGTTTGCTATCGCTTCTTGGCTAATTTCTTCATCTACATTACCTGTGTAAATATTGGTAAAAAAACAAGATTTTCGTCCAGTATGACAAGCAGTTTCGCCAACTTGTTTGATTTTAAGAAGAATTGTATCATTGTCACAATCTATAAAGATATCTTTTACTATTTGGATATTTCCGCTTGTTTCGCCTTTTTGCCAAATTCGCTGCTTACTTCTTGAATAGTAGTGAGCTGTTTTTTTTTCAAGTGTGAGATTTAATGCATCTTTATCCATATAAGCCAACATTAAAACTTCACCACTCTCATAATCTTGAGCAATAGCTGGGATAAGCCTATTTTTTTTCCAGTCTATTTTTTGGATTATATTATTCACTACTTTTCTGCTGATATCTTTTTTTGTCTACTTTTTGAATCAACCCAAATATTTGGCGTAGATCCTCCAGGAGTTAAGAATATTTGAGCATTTGTATTTGTTTTAAGTGCTTCATTAAATTTACCTTGTACTTCAATCTGTTTTAAGTGAAGCATTTCAGCCGTAAGACTTTTACCAATTTCGATATTTTCATATGCTTTTGCATCTGCTTCTATCCTGATAGAATCTGCTAAACCTTTTGCTTGAATAATTCTAGCATCCGCTCTACCTTTTGCTAAAGCTGCAACTTTTTCAGCCTCTTGCTCCGCTCTTAAAACTTCAAGTTTCACTCTATCACCCTCTTGTTTTGCTATTTGAACTCTCTCAATTTGCTCAACAATTTTAGGTGGAAGGATAATTTCTCTTAGGTTTACAGTAGTAAGTGCCACTGGATTACCTGCTTTTGCATCTATTTGACCCTCAATACCTAAACGAATAGCCTCTGCTATCTCTTTTCTTTTTGCAGGAAGTTCTTCTGCTTTATAAGAACCAACAACCGCTCGAACAACATCTCTCACAATTGGATTAACAATCTTCTCTTCCCAAGCATAACCATATGTAGCTATGGTTTGAGGAGCAGAATTAGGCTTAAGTCTATACTGGATTGTAATATCAATAGAAATCAAAAGACCTCGTTTATCAAGTGCCGTAATCGACGATGCATTTAAAACACCACTCTCTCTGATATTTGCCATATTGTGTTGTGCATTTGATGTATAGTTTATACTTCTAACTTTTGTATCAACAATTCTAACTTCTTGAATAAATGGTATAAATATATGAAAACCAGGAGTCAAGGGTTCTGATTCAAACTTACCAGCGGTTGATTTTATACCTACTTCACCAGAGTTAATTACAATAAATGGTTTTGCAATTACAAAAAGTGCAACTAATGCAATTAAAGCATATAACCAACCTGTTTTTTTACCAAACTCTTTTAGAAACTCTGGTGCTTCTGGTGGTTTTCTACCACCTCCGCCTCCACTACCTAATGGCTTATTGTTTCCAGGACCTTTGTCCCCTCCACCCCTATTTTTAAAATAATCGTTCAAATCTGCTGGCATTATTGCTCTCCTATAATTTTTATTAAATGTATGTTAAATAATCTTTATACTTATCATTTCTGCCATATACGACATCAAAATAAGCACTCTGTAACTTCTTAGTCATTTCACCTCTTTTACCATCTCCTATGACTCTATGGTCTAGTGAATTGATAGGTGTAACCTCCGCTGCTGTTCCTGTAAAAAAAGCTTCGTCACTTATATAGATTTCATCTCTTGTGATATTTCTTCTCTCTATTTCTATACCCATTTCAGATGCAAGGAGCAAAACTGTATCTTGTGTTATAGACTCTAATGAATTATCATTTGGTGGAGAGATAAGCTTTCCATCTCTAACTATAAACAAACACTCGCCACTGCCCTCGGCTGCAAAACCACTATCATCAAGTAGCAGTGCTTCTTGAAATCCACTCGCTATTGCTTCATATTTTGCCATCTGAGAGTTTAGATAGTTAGCAACTGCTTTTGCTTTACCAAAAGTTGATTTTACAGGGTTTCTCATGATGGATGAAGTCATAACTCTTATACCATTTTCTAAACCATCATCTCCCAAGTATGCACCCCACTCCCAAGCTGCTATCATTGTATGAACTGGAGCTTTTACATGATGAACCCCCATCTGTCCATAACCTAAATATATAAGTGGTCTTAAATAGACATTTGCCTTAAAATCATTTGCCTGCAACAACTCTATATGAGCATTTTTTAAAATATCATAATCAATATTTGGCTTAATCGCTGTAATCTTTGCAGAGTTATAGAGCCTTTTTGTATGCTCTTGAAGTTTAAAAATTGCTAAACCATCATCAGTTTGATATGCCCTTGTACCTTCAAAAACTCCATTTCCATAATGCAAGGTATGAGTAAGCACATGAACTTTGGCTTCATCCCAATTTACAAGCTCACCGTCCATCCATATATACTTCGCTTTTTCCATCTCTTTTCCTATAATAATTTAATCGTTGATTATATCAAACTATAGTTAGAGATAACATAGAGAATCTCTTAAAGACCTTGATTTATTCATCTAATAATTTTAAGTTCTCTGCACATAATCTTTGCCAAGAACTATCATTGACTATCTCTCCACATTTTATAAAGAACTCTCTAGCCTCTTTTGGCTTATCTGTTTTTAAACTCAGTTCACCAGCGATATAAAGTACATTTGCTCGTTGTACATCATTTAATTTTACAAAAAGTAATTTCAAATCCTCGTCTAAAGCTTTATCGTACATTTTTAAATTTTTTAATGCATCTATATAATCAAGCTCCACCCTAGGCGAATAGTCACTAATTTTATATTTTTTTTGTAACTCTATAATTTTTTGAGCATAATAAATTATAAGAGAATCATTTTTTATCTTTTTAGCATATCTTAAAACTTTTACAAACAAATCAATATTTCTTATATTTTCTGGAAATTTCTTCTCAATTTTTTTAACTTCTTGAAGCATCATTTCATCATAATCTTGAAGATTATAATACGCTTCAGCTTTCTCATAAATAATATCATCATATTTATCAGTTTTGAGAATATTTGATAATTTTTCTAAGTCTTGAGCTATTAAAATTACTTTTTTATTGTTATCTAATTTACTGTGAGCCATTATTGCTCTATGCATCCAATCTGCTCTTTGCTCTAACTGTTTTATATTTTGATATTTCTCTGCAAGTTTCAAAGCTTTTTTATATTTTGCCAATCTCATCAAACAATCAAAATATTTAGGCTCAAACTCCTTCTCAACAGTTGCATTATACTCTTCACTGAGATATATGGCATTTTTACAATTATCATTTTTAAGGTCTTGACTTATCTTCTTTTTGGCTCCATATACTAAAAAATTTTCTCCACCTTGTGCTTTTAACTCATTTTCCAAACTAAATAATTCTACAAATTTTGAATTTTCTATGAGTAATTGAGCCTTTTGGAGAAGTGCTTTTTTATATATTGGATCATCTGGATACCTTTTTAATATATCATCAATATTAGCCATCTTTTTAGTTAGATTTTGATCATCCAAATCAAACAATACTTTATCTATCCTACTTTTTACAAACTCAATATATTCTCCCTTTGGATAGTTTGTTAAATAATCTCTATATAGTCCATACGCTAATGCTTTATCTCCATTTAACTCTCTCCAATATGCTAAGTTCTTATTCATTTCATCTTCAAGTAGAGTTTTATCTTTTTTTCTTAGTAAAATTTCAACTATTTTAATTGCTAAATCATACTTTTTAGCTTCACTAAATCGTTTTGCAAACTCATATGACTCTTTTGCCTCCTTTTGAATATATGGCTCATTTGCATCCACAACTTTTCTGTAAAACTCATAGGCTAAATCAGGTTCACTTGTATCTAAATATTTTCCACTTATTATCGAAGCAACATTTGAAGCAATTGTAATATTTTTTGTATTATAAAGTACATCTTTATAAATTTTCATAGCTTCTGCTCTTTTTCCACGATTGCGATAGAGAGTATTTGCTTTATGAATTTGTGCAATTTTTGTATACTTTGAGTTATAAAACTCCTCTTTTAATATATCAAAATAGTCATCACCACGAGAAATATGACCTAACATATAATATGTCTTAGAAATATACATCAAAACTTCAGGTAAGTGTTTACTAGAAGGATTTTCTCGCATCCAATCATTTGCCAATTCGATTAACTCATCACTATCAACATCAGGCTCTTTGCCACTTTCCCAAGCTAAGGCATCTAATGCTCGTAATTTATATAGCTTTGCCTCTTGTAAAAATTTACTATTTTTATCTTCAATCAACTCTTGTGTTAGTCTAAGTACATTTTTATATCTTTTCTCTTCAAATTGCCTTTTAATACGACTTAAACTTGTTGCATCATGATTCTCTACAACAGGTAAACCATTTAAATCTAAAGAGCCTACATATAAAAGAGGTCTATTTTCAAAAACTATATCAAAATCTATACCACTATTTATACTGTTTTTCAAAAGTTCACTCTCTTCTTTAAATCCGATAATCATCCAATGTTTATGTTTATGTTTCAAGTCAGATTTAATCATATCAGTTCTTATAAAATCATCTTGCAAAGATCTAAGTATAATTTTATTTTTTGGTATAATTATTAATCTATTTTCATATAATTTTATTGTTAAGTCTTTATTTGATTTTGAGATATTTCCAGTTATATTTTGTGAAAATGTACAAATAGCAACCTTTTTAAAGTTATCTATTTTTATCTCACAAAAAAATGGTTCATTATCTTTTATATGAAGTATTGAAAAATCTATATTTTTATCTTTTGCAATATTAAGTGTTAAAGAGGCACTATTTGCTTGTATAGCAAATAAAATTAAAAGTATTATATTTTTCATGATAGAGAGTATATCATATGTCTATAAAAAGAGCAAAAAATAATGCTCTTTTTAAAAGTTGCTAAAAACCACTTGCCTTTACATAGCTTGTAATCACTTCAAGTAACGGTCCTACAAATAATGTTGCAACTAGAGTCATAAAGGCAGCAAAACCGATGATAGCTTTAAGAGCAGTTGATGCATTTTTCGTATAAACTGTAGCATCTGAAGAGTTTGGATCTCTAAGAAACATAAACACAACAAGTTTTAAATAGTAATAAACAGCTATTGCACTATTTACAGCCATTATTATAGCTAAGCCAATATAGCCAGCATTTACAGCTGAACTCATAATGTACAATTTACCCCAAAAGAGTGAAAATGGAGGCATTCCGGCCAAAGAAAACATAAATATACCCATAATAACTGCCCCCAAAGGCATAACTTTTACCATACCAGAAAACTTTTCATATGGATGATCATATTGAGTACCACCCCATGAGCCTTTTCCTTTGTGTCTTGAAACCCAAAGCATAGTAAATGCTCCTAAATTTGCAAAAGTAAAAAGTACCCAATAGAGGAAAAGTGCACTATTTGCTTGGGTTGTTCCAATCAAAATAGCCGCCATTACAAAACCTGCATGAGAAACTGAACTGTAAGCTAGCATTCTTTTTACATCTTCTTGCACAAGTGCCATAATATTTGTCGCTGTCATCGTAACAACCACAATAATCCAAAGAATAATTTGCATCCAAACAACTTCAGCATGGACTAAAAATTCAAAGAGCCTTATAGCAACTACAAAAGCAGCAATTTTTGGCACAATTGACATATAGCCTGCCAATGCCGCACTAGCTCCTTCATATACATCAGGAACCCAGGTATGAAAAGGAACCAATGAAAGTTTAAATCCAATTGCCGCCAACATAAACACAATAGCTAAAAATACACCCCACATTGGTTCAAAATCTCTAGCAATCAATACCGCTTCAATTTTATGTATCTCAACACTTCCTGTAAGTGCATAAAGAATTAATGCCCCAAAAGCATAAAAACCAGCAGCCAATGCCCCCATCGTAAAATACTTAATAGCAGCTTCAAATGATTTTGCTCTGTTGTGCATTGCTATCATTGTATAAAGAGCTAAACTAGCAGTCTCTAAACCTACAAAAATTAAAATAAGGTTATCACTTGCCACCATAAACTGAAAACCTGCAATCATAAACAAAGTAAGTCCAAAAAACTCAGGAAATGAGTACTCATGAAATCTATTTGAAGACAATGCTAGAGGAATAAAGAGGGCAGATGCAACAAGTATAATAATTTGACCAAGCGTAGCTATACCATCAATCAACATTACATCGAAGAAGCCTCTCTCACCGCCACTATAATGTACAACAGCACCTAAACTCATAAGTATAAAAAGTAAACTCATCATAACATAAAAACTTTTATGCAAATCACCTTTAATCAAATCTATAATAATAATAGTCAATGCTCCAACTATAGTGATTGACATTGGAATCAAAGATGAAAGATTTAACGATGCTAATTCTATTGAAATTGGTTCTAACATTATTTTACCTCCCCGACACAAGTCGCATTATGTAGCAACTCTTTTGCCTCTTTTGTTACTGATTTTTCTTGCATCTGGACAAGCATATGTTTTACACTAGTATCAATTGGATCAAGAATAGGTTTTGGATAAACACCAAGAGCTACTACCAAAAGTAGCAGAGGAACAAATGCTGTAATCTCTTGTTTTGTCAAATCTGATAAATTTCTATTTTTCTCATTTGTAATAGGACCAAAAAATGACCTTTTATACATACTAAGCATATATACAGCACCTAGGATAATTGTACTACCTGCAATTGCAGTCATAACTGGAGATATTTTAAAAAATCCAAGAAGTGCCAAAAACTCTCCAACAAATCCGATAGTAAGAGGAAGACCAACCGAAGCCATCAACATAATGGCATAAATTGTTGCAAATCTAGGCATTGATTGAGCAAGTCCTCCAAATTCACTTATCATTTTTGTACCTCTTCTATCATATATGACACCAACCAACATAAACAGAGCACCTGATACTATACCGTGAGATATCATCAAGAAAATTGAACCTGTAATTCCCTCAGAATTCATCGCAAATGTTCCAAGGATTATAACACCCATATGAGAGATAGAACTATATGCAATAACTTGCTTCATATCCTCTTGGGCATATGCAATCATCGCCGTATAGACAATCATAATCAAAGAGAGTATTGCAACCGGCCATATAAAATATACAGAAGCATCTGGAACCATTGGAAGTGAAAATCTTACAAATCCATATGTACCCATCTTTAAAAGTACAGCTGCAAGTATAACAGAACCAATTGTTGGTGCTTGACCATGAGCATATGGAAGCCAAGTATGAAATGGGAACATTGGAACTTTGACTGCAAAACCTAAAAAGAATGCTCCAAAAATCCAAAGCTGAGCCTCAAGTGGAAGTTTCAATGCATGCCAATCTGCGATTGCAAAACTCCATTGTCCTGTTGCTTGTTGATTTAAGTATGCAAAATATAAAATTCCGACAAGCATAAACAAAGATCCAGCAAATGTATAAAGGAAAAACTTTACAGCAGCATAAATTCTTAAGCTTGCTCCCCACGCTCCGATAATATAAAGCATAGGTATAAGAGATAATTCCCAGAAAATATAAAATAAAATTACATCTAAAGATGCAAATACACCCACCATTGTCATCTCTAATATTAAAACAGAAATAATCATATTTTTGATATCTTTTTGGGTTGTAAGTCCTATCAAAGCAATCATAGTCATAAATGTACTTAGAACTATCAAAAATAGTGATATACCATCAACTCCAACAGAGTAATTTATTCCAAAATCAGCAATAATTGGAACATTTTCTAAAAACTGAAATCCAGGGTTTTCGCTATCAAAGCTCAACCATAAAACGAGCGATAGAAAAAATTCAATTGCAGTTACTGTGATACCATATACTCGAATCCCCTCCTTTTCAATAAGAAATCCAAACAAACCCGCAACTAGCGGAAAAAATATCAAAAGTGTTAATAATGAATCCATCCATACCCTCCTTTACATACCAATCTTAAATACTGC
>Ga0256834_1002639_pt1 | contig 11182 bp, 11 predicted proteins | sample 4281140metaG_FD_190536 | JGI IMG/M metagenome (GOLD analysis project Ga0256834, IMG submission 190536) | Hydrothermal vent microbial communities from East Pacific Rise, Pacific Ocean - 4281-140 | ecosystem: Environmental > Aquatic > Marine > Hydrothermal vents | place: Pacific Ocean: East... | reverse complement strand
ACTCCTAACTGTGTCAAAAACCTTATTAAAATTGCACTAGAAGTGACTCCATCTACATCATAATCACCAAAAATAACGATCCTTTCACGTTTTTTTATGGCTTGTATAAGACGAGCTACTGCCCTTTCCATATCTGCCATTAAGAAAGGATCAGAAAGACAAGACAATAATGGGGTAAGATGGGAAAGCACTTCATCCTTTTCACATATCCCTCTATTAAGAAGTATCTTAGCAACAAGAGGGGGAATAGATGCCTTTTTAGCTAAATCTTCTATAAGCTTTTTATTTGGAGATAAAAATTTCCATTTTCTTTGTAACAAAAAAGAAAGCTCTGACATGGGCTAAAGATTAATAGCTACTGTCTTTTTATGCAATTATGAAGTTTAATATATTAAGGATAATCTCAAAATTTCTTTAAAAAATTAAAAAAATTAGCTATAATTAAAAGTTTGATTATTACTTAATTGAGTAAAGGATTGTCATAAAGATGCTAAAAATTCAAAGAGTATTACCTGCTCCAATGGCAGGTTATACGGACTTTGTTTTTAGAAAATTACTTAGAAGGCTTGGAGTTAAGTACACATTTACAGAGATGATATCTGCCAAGGCTTTGGTACTTAAGAATCCCCGTACTCTTGAAATGGTAAAAAAAATAAATAAAGAACCTGATGTGATTGTGCAAATATTTGGAAATGAACCCAAGACAATGGCTGAAGCTACCAGATTACTCTATGATATGGGCATAAAAAGGATTGATATAAATATGGGCTGTCCTCAAAGAAAAGTGGTAAGAACAGGAGCAGGTGCAGCCCTTATGAAAGAACCATTAATTGTAGCCCAAATTGTAAGAGAAGTAAGTAAGGCTGCAGATATAATATTATCTGTAAAAATGCGTCTTGGTTGGAGAGAAAATACTGCTCCTGAACTTGCCTATATATGTGAGCAAGAGGGAGCAAAATTTATAACTGTACATGCCCGCACAAAAACACAAATGTTTTCAGGAAATGCAAAATGGGATGAAGCAAAAAAAATAAAGAAAAGAATAACAATACCTCTTATAATAAATGGTGACATAATAGATATAAAAACCGCTCAAACAGCAATTAGAGATAGCAACGCTGATGGCATAATGATAGCCAGGGCTATGATTGGTAGCCCTTGGATTATAAGTTTAGTGGAAAAAGGATTATATTCTTCATCAAATAAATCCATAGATATTTCATTAAAAAAAAGATTGGACATTGCGTTAACACATCTTGAACTTATGAGGGAATATTATAATAAAAGAAATTTATGGGTTGCTAAAAGACAAATATCTCACTATAGCCACGGGTTAAGATATAGCGCCTATTTTAGGAAAGCAATTTTTAATGCTAAGGATTGGAAAGAAGTTAAAATTCTGTTGCTTTCTTTATTTGAAAAGAATTTTAAAAAGGATATAACAATTGGATAAAAAATTTTAAGGATGATTTCTATGAATAAAGAAAATATCGAATCTAAACTTAAACCATTTATAAAAGATAGTGATGAATTACTAGCTTTAAGATTTGTAAGACTTTGTGCAATAATGAGAGCACTTAGGTCCCCAAATGGTTGTCCTTGGGATAAAGAACAGACACCTAAGTCTTTAAAAAAATATATACTTGAAGAAGCTTATGAATTACTTGAGGCAATAGATAATGATGATAATCAGAATATCATGGAAGAAGTAGGAGATCTTCTTTTTTTACTTATATTTTTAGTTTGTATATATGAAGAAGAAAAAATTTTTAATTTTTCTGAACTATTATTCCAAACAGGTAATAAAATGATAAGACGCCATCCCCATGTATTTGGTAATGATATGGCAAGTGACGCAGAGCAAGTAATATCAAAATGGCGTAATATTAAAAAGGAAGAAGATAAAGAAAAAGGACGTAAGTATTCTATATTAGGACACCTTCCACTTTCACTTCCTGCCCTTCAAAGGGCATATAGAATAGGCGAAAGAGCTTCACGAATTGGGTTTGATTGGGAAAATGCAATTCCTGTCTTTGATAAACTAAAAGAAGAAGAAGAGGAACTAAAAGAAGCAATAAGATCAGATGATAGTGATGCAATAAAACAAGAACTAGGGGATGTACTTTTTGTTGTAGCTAATATTTCTCGCCTTCTTGGTATAAATCCAGAAGAGGCTTTAAGCGAAACTGTAAAAAAGTTTGAATCACGCTTTCACTTTATGGAAGATATGGCACAAAAAAGAGGAATTATGCTTGATACACTCTCTATTGATGAGTTGGAATCTTTATGGCAAGAAGCAAAAAATCAAGAATCTCACAATAAATAGAAAGAAATAGGACCATGTCTGTATTCCCAAAAGAATATGATGTTATTGTAATTGGAGCAGGGCATGCAGGCTGTGAAGCAGCTCTTGTATGCGCACGGTTAGGAGTAGAAACCTGCCTTTTAACAATAAATTTAGACTGTATTGCAGCAATGAGTTGCAACCCTGCAATTGGTGGCCTTGCTAAGGGACATCTTGTAAAAGAAATAGATGCCCTTGGTGGTGAAATGGCAAAAAATATAGATGCTGCTGGCATTCAATTCAGGCAACTTAATACCTCAAAGGGACTTGCTGTTAGAGCATCTAGAGCACAAGCAGATAGGGTAATTTATAAAAAACGCATGACCAATGTACTTCTTCACCAGCCACATCTAGATGTATATCAGGCAATGGCTGGTGAAATACTAGTAAAAGACGGTAGAGTATATGGCATAAGAACTACTGTAAATGAAGAAATATATTCTAAGGCTGTCATTTTAACTACTGGGACATTTTTAAGAGGACTTATTCATATAGGGCTTAATCGTCTTGCTGCTGGAAGGCTTGGAGATCCTCCCTCAAACAGGTTATCAAGATCTCTTGAGGCATTGGGATTTGAACTTGGTAGACTAAAGACTGGAACACCAGCAAGGCTTCATAAAAGATCTATAGATTTTAGTGTGCTTGAAGCGCAGTGGGGAGATGATCCTCCAAAACCATTTTCTTTTTCTACAAAAGAAATAACGCTACCACAACTTCCATGTTACATAACTTATACTAATGAGAAAACCCATAAAATAATACTTGATGCACTAGATAGATCGCCTCTTTTTACAGGAGTAATAAAAGGGGTTGGCATCAGATACTGTCCTTCTATTGAAGACAAGGTCTATAGATTTAGAAATAAAGAAAGACATCAAGTGTTTTTAGAACCAGAAGGTTTAGATACAGATGAAATTTATCCAAATGGTATATCTACAAGCCTTCCAATGGATGTGCAATGGAAGATGATAAGAAGTATTAAAGGACTTGAAAGGGCAGAAATATTACGACCAGCTTATGCAATTGAATATGACTATGCAGATCCAATACAATTAAAATCTTCATTAGAAACTCATCTTATAAAAGGGCTATTCTTTGCTGGACAAATAAATGGAACATCTGGATACGAAGAAGCTGCTGCACAAGGAATTATGGCAGGAATAAACGCAGCTCTCATGATAAAAGGTGAAAATCCTATTGTAATAGGAAGAGATCAAGGATATGTAGGTGTTTTAATAGATGATCTTGTAACAAAAGGAACAAAAGAACCCTATCGGATGTTTACTTCACGTGCTGAATATAGACTTCTTTTAAGGGAAGATAATGCAGACCTTCGTCTAATGCCAATAGGACGAAAACTCGGATTAATAGATGATGAGACATGGAACAGATTCTGTAAAAAAAAGGAAATGATAGAAAATACCCTAGAAGAATTAAAAACTATTAAGCTTGTACCGAGCCCTGATATTAACTCTTGGTTAAAATCGATAGGTTCGTCCCAACTTAAACGTCCAACAAGTCTTTCAGAACTCTTAAGAAGGCCAGAGATATCTCTAAAGTTATTATCTCAACGATATGAATTTCTAAAAAGACTTCCTGAAGAAATTGCCAATCAGATAGAAATAGAGACTAAATATGCAGGTTATATTAAGAGACAAAAAGAACAAATAGAACAGATGAAAAAATGGGAAGAAATAGAAATTCCAGAAGATATAGATTATAATCAAATAAGCGGGCTTTCAAACGAAGTTAAAGAAAAACTTTCAAAACATAAACCTGAAAACTTAGGACAAGCCCTTAGAATTTCAGGGATTACACCTGCTGCAATAACAGCAATCCAAATTTATCTTAAAAAACATAGAAAACTTTAAGATTTTAATTTTGGCTATTTTTATTTACACTTATAAATGTTTTGCTATACTCAACCTTATATTAAGATGGAGTCTTTTATGTGCCCTCCTAACTTAAAAAATAAAGGAGATATTCATAGATGTCCTCAGTGTGGAAAACCTGTAAATTTTAAGGACAATCCATATAGACCGTTTTGTAGTAAGAGATGTAAGTTAATAGACCTTGGAGCATGGTTAAAGGAAGAATACAAAATCACAGAGTCCATGTTCGATAGTTCCTATGAGAATTTCGATAATAAAGAAAATTCTTAGTTTATAAAATTAAAGGAGAAAAAAGATGTCTAAAAAGAAACATTATGACATCGTTATCTTAGGAGTAGGACCTGCAGGACTTCAAGCTGCTATACACGCAACTAGAAAAAAAACTTCTGTTTTACTACTTGGAAGACTTAATAAAAGTAGTCTCTATAAAGCCCATATTGAAAACTATTGTTGTATAGAAGGGGTAAAAACAGGTAAAGAATTACTCGAAGCAGGACTTAAACAAGCTACATCTTTTGGAGCAAAGCATATTGAAGAAGATGTTATTAGAACAGAAAAACACAATAAAAAATTCTTAGTAGAAACAGAATCTCATATAGAAATAGAATGTTATAGCATAATAATGGCAACGGGAATAAGTAGAAAAGGATTGGGCTTAGATAGGGAAAAAGAGTTTGTAGGAAGGGGTGTAAGCTACTGTGTAGACTGTGATGCAAATTTTTATAAAGACAAAGTAGTTGCTGTTGTAGGAGATGGTAGTGCGGCAGCTTCTGGGGCTTTAACTTTAAGTAAGCTGGCTAAACATGTAACTTTAATCTCAAAGGAATTAGATATAAGTGCAGGTCTTAAAGAAGACCTAGCTGCTGCCCAAGTAGAAGTTTTAGAAGGCAGAAAAGTCAAAGAATTAATAGGAGATAACGAGTTAAAGGCAATAAAATTAGACAATGATCAAAAAATTGATTTGGATGGTCTATTTATAGAGAAAGGGGCTAAGGGAACCATGGAACTTGCTGCATTTTTAGGAGTAACCTTAGACCCTGAACATTTTACATATATTATAACTAATAAAAACCAAGAGACTAATGTAGAAGGTATATATGCATGTGGTGATGTATGTGGGCCACCTTTCCAGATGGCAAAAGCAGTAGGAGAAGGCTGTATTGCAGGAATGAATGCAGCTTCTTATGTAAATCACTTAAAAAGAAAATCAAAAGAGGGGTAGTATGATTCTAAAAAGATTTACGGTAGGACCACTTCAGACATTTTCTTATATCATAGGATGCAAAACTACTAAAGAAGCATTTTTAGTCGATCCTGCAAATGGAGCCAAGCTCTTTAAAAAGGAGTTAGAAAAAGAGGGCTTAACTTTAAAATATATTGTGGCAACACATGGACATCCAGATCATACAAGTGGCATTAAAGCAATAAAGAAACTATATCCTGAGGCAAAATTTGTTATGCATCCTGCTGACGATAAGTTTTTTAGAACCAAAGAAGCTGTCCAAATGTTTATAAATTGGGGGTTTGAACCCTCTCCTCCTGCAGATGTACATATAAATGACGGGGATATTTTAGAGGTTGGCAAGCTAAAGTTTAAGTGTATCCATACTCCAGGACATAGCCCAGGATCAATATGTCTTTATGGACATGGTTATGTAATTACTGGAGATACCTTATTTGTAGGAGCAGCAGGAAGAACAGACCTTCCTGGAGGATCATTTTCTCATCTTATTGACTCCATATGTAATAAACTTGCAACTCTTCCAGATGATACTATTGTTTTACCTGGACATGATTATGGGGATAGTCCTACATCTACAATAGGCGAAGAGAAAAGAAGTAATATATACATGGTCGAATATTGTAAATAATAGCTAAGGGATGAAAGCAACAAGGAGGCTTAAATGACAAAAAGGGCTCTTATACTCTTAGCACAAGGTTTTGAAGAAATTGAAGCTATTACCCCTTTAGATGTATTTCGAAGGGGTGGAATCGATGCAATAAGTGCAAGTATTACCCCAGACAAAACTGTGCCCTCTGCAAGAAACATAAAAATTATAGCAGATAAATTTATTGATGAAATAATGGAGGAAAAATTTGATCTTATATACTTACCTGGTGGTCTTGATGGGACAGAAAACCTCTCTAAAGATGCTAGAGTAATAGAACTTTTAAAAAAACAATTAGAAGAAAAAAGGATTGTTGCAGCAATATGTGCAGCACCAACTATTTTAGATAAACATGGTTTAAGTAAAAATAAAAAACTTACTTGTTATCCTAGTTGTAAAGACTGGATAAAAAAATCTATAGTTATAGATGAAAATATAGTCTATGATGACTACATATACACAAGTCAAGGACCGGGAACAGCATTTGAATTTAGCCTTTTTCTTCTAGGTGTTCTCATAGGAGAGGATAAAAAGGAAGAGATTTCAAAGGCTATGCTATTTAAAAGGTAAAAAAAGGATTATGAGCAAAGAAGAAAAGACAAAACAACTTTTAGCTGAAAGTGAAAAAGAAGTTTTGGACATAAGGGAAGATATAAATCTACCAATTCCTATTAGTGAAACAAAAGATGGGGATCTTCTACCCTCAGTTTGTGCAGATACACTTCAACAATATCTTGCAGAAATAAGCCGCTACCCTCTTTTAACAAGAGAAGAAGAACAAAGACTTACTAAGGAATATTATGAAACTAGAGATCCTAAAATTGCATCTAGAATTGTTACAGCAAATCTTAGATTAGTAGTAAAAATTGCCTTGGATTTTCAGAAATTTTGGATGAGAAACTTTTTAGATCTTATCCAAGAGGGAAATCTTGGACTTATCCAAGCAGTAAAAAAATTTAATCCATATAAGGGAGTAAAATTTTCCTATTATGCCTCCTTTTGGATAAAGGCCTATATTCTTAAATTTATAATGGATAATTGGCGACTTGTAAAAATAGGTACTACACAAGCCCAAAGGAAATTATTTTATAATCTTCATAAAGAGAAAGAAAAACTACAAGCAATTGAACAAGATGAAGTCCCCAAATTAATATCTGAACGATTAAATGTAAAAGAAAAAGATGTTATTGAAATGGATCAACGTATGGGATCATGGGAAATATCATTAGATGCTCCTGTACGTGATGATTCAGAAGAGACACATATAGACTTTTTACCAAGTCAAGGAGCAACTCTTGAAAGCCAAATTGCAAGAGTAGAAATTAAAGAAAAATTAAGTGAGCTTTTTGAAGAATTTAAACAACAACTTAAAGATAAAGAAAAAAAGATATTTGAAGAAAGAATGGTCGCAGAAGATCCTAAGACCCTTCAAGAATTAGGAAAAGACTTTGGCATATCTAGAGAAAGGGTACGTCAAATTGAGGCAAGGATTAAGAAAAAACTTAAAAAATTTTTACAAGAAAGAATCAAAGATATAGATAATTATCCCTTGGGGGTAAATGAAACATGAGAAATAACTCTTTTTGCGATAAAGGTAAGACATTTATTATCATTATAATGAGTTTAATTTTTATTGTTTCTCCTGCTCAAGCATTTTCGTCATATCACGAAATAAGAAAAGATAGTGGCAAATGTTATAGTTATTTTTTAGAATCCATGTATTTACTCTCTAAAGGAAAGCTTAAAAAAGCTCATATTTATCTTAGAAAGGCAATAGCATTAAATCCCCGTTCCTCATATTTAGCCTTAAATATGGCTCAGTTATATCTTAGAGAGAAAAAAGTTAAAGAAGCTAAAAAATGGGCTCAAAAAGCATTAAAACTAAATCCCACCTATATAGCAGCAAAAGTAACCCTGGCTCGTATTTATGCTATAGAGAATAAAATTCCTAAGGCTGTTAATATACTAAAAAAAGTTTTAATCAAAGATCCTAATAATAAAGATGCTTTAATCTTAATAGCTACTATATATGCAAATTCAAATGAATATGATAAAGCAATACAGACACTTAAACAATTATCGAAATTAGTTGATAATAAATCTATATTAATAGATTATTATATTGGATTATATTCTATTGAAACGAAACAATATAAGCAAGCTGAAATATATTTAAAAAAAGTATTAAGTAAAAATCAAAATATGATACCTGCATATCTAGCTTTAGCTAGATTATATATAAAAGAAAACAAATTTAATGATGCCATAACTATCTATAAAAAAATTATAAAAATAAATCCGTTGAATATTGAATCTAGATTAAATTTAGTAAAATTATATATTATCCAAAACAAGTTATCTAATGCTTTAAACGAGTTAGAAAAGTTAGATTCTTTAATACCACATAGAGACCCTCACATCTTATGGAAGATTGTATTTATTAGTCTTAAATTAAAGAAATATAATCAAACTCTAAAAGCACTAAATGCTCTTGAAACCATAACACCCAAAGATATAAAAATTACATTTTATAAGGCAGTTGTATATCAAGAATTAAGACAATACAATAAAGCTATTAAGTTATATAAAGAGATTCCTCTAAATAATGATTTCTTTGGGATACAGGCAAGGGCAAGACTTGCTTTTATCTTTGTAGATCAAGGGGATATAGCTAAAGCTATAGACATTTTAAATGAAACATTAAAACATAAAAAAAATATCTTGTTATATGAAATATTATCCGAGTTATATAAACATCAAAAGAATTTAAATAAGGCACAATGGGCATTAGAACAAGCCTTAAAAATTCAACCCAAGAATAAGAAATTATTATATGATCTAATAATCCTTAAAGATGAAATGGGTAAAAAGGAGCAAGCATTAAGGCTTGCACAAAAATTACTAAAATTAGCACCTAATAACCCAGATGTATTAAATTATATTGGTTATACTTATGCAGATATGGGAATCCATCTAGATATTGCAGAAAAATATATAAAAAAAGCCTTAGAAAAAAAACCGCGTGCTGGCTATATTATGGATAGTTTAGGCTGGGTTTATTATAAACAAGGAAAGTATCATGCAGCTATAATGTGGCTTAAAAAGGCAATGTTATACTCTCCTGCAGACAACATTATAGCAGAACATCTTGCCAAAGCTTATGAAGCAATAGGGAAATTTCATATGGCTTTTAAGATATTTAAAAATGCCTATCTTCTTTCTAAAGATAAAAAAGATAAAGACCGTATAAAAAAAGAAATGGAAGCTTTAAAAGCAAAATTAGTCCAATAAATTAAAAGAAATTAAAGAAAAATTTAAATGCTTATTTAGCCTAAAAATCCTTAATTTTTTGGGATTTAAATAGGTTATAATGGGATATCTTTGTGTTTTTGGATAAATTCTAAATAAGAATCCCTTATAAGTATGGGAGTCTTATTTGACTTCATAAAATAAATGATTAAAAATAGTAAGTATGAAAGTACAAAGACAAGCCCAAATAAATAGGACTCAGAGGTTGGTATTAGTTTTTGCTTTAATAGCTATATTAGCTATGGCAAATGGTTGTCAGAAACACTTAGTAAAAGGAGATGCGTATAGTCCCTATACTCCTATACAAGTCAAAAAGATGATGGAGTATCATGGGGCATTAGTTGCTAAATTTGATGGTAAGCAATGGTGGTTTCTTGCTGGTAGACGCTGGATCCGTATAGAAAATGCAGGAGCATATAAATATGTTATGTTATCTGATGCTAAAAATCACTCATCTAAACAAGACTCCTCTTTAGAATGATTAAAAATAACCTAAAGTTTGATGTCTCTTTCCCAATATCAAAAAGAAAACAAGTTAAGAAACAATAAAAAGATTTTATCTAAGCTAAAAGAAGAGTTAAATCAAAAAGAAAAACTTTTTCTATCAAACAAAGCTACTTTTAGCTTAGATGCAATAAGAGAGAAAAAAGAGGAATATAAATATGACCATAGACAGCCATTTGCCATAGATACTGATAGGATACTCCATTCGCTTGCTTATACACGTTATATAGATAAAACACAGGTATTTTCTCTTATTCCAAATGATCATATAACTCATAGGGTACTGCATGTACAACTTGTCTCAAAAATTGCTAGAACTATAGGTAGATTCCTTAGATTAAATGAGGACCTTATTGAAGCAATAAGCCTGGGACACGATATTGGACATCCTCCTTTTGGACATGATGGAGAAAGATTTTTAAATGCATTATGTCAAAAAGCTGGAATTGGTCCATTCCTACATAGTGTTCAAGGGGTAAGATTTTTAAGGTATGTAGAAAAAAAAGGAAAAGGATGTAATTTAACTTTACAAGTGTTAGATGGCATTTTATGCCATGACGGTGAGTCTGATCTAACAATTTTAAAGCCTCAAAAAAGAGGCAGTTTCTCTGACCTTGATAAAGCAATTGAACAAAAACTACACTTTCCTAATACCCATATTTTACCAATGACACTTGAAGGATGTGTGGTCAGACTTGCTGATATAATAAGTTATATAGGAAGAGACATAGAGGATGCCATAAGATTGAGATTAATAAAAAGAGAAGATATACCTTTAGAGTGTAGAGAAGTACTTGGAGATACAAATGGTAAAATAGTCTATAGACTTGTAGAAGACCTTATCATAACTAGTATTGAAAATAATTTCATTGGTTTTAGTGAAGAAGTTGCAAGTGCTTTATTAAAATTAAAAAATTTTAATATGGAGTATATATACTTAAATCCTAAAATAAAAACCCAGGCTCCTAAAATAAAAAAACTTTTTGAGATATTATTTGAAACATTTTTGGACGATCTTGAAAGAAAGAATACAAATTCTGTTATATTCACTAATTTTTTAAATGGTATGGATGAAAAATATTTAGAATTGGTTGATAAAAATCCAGCTCTAGTAGTCACAGATTTTATTGCGGGTATGACAGATGCATATTTTTTAAGAATAGCGAGCAATATTTTATTGCCCCAACCACTTCCAGAACGATTTTGACATAAGAAAATAACTATTTAAAATTTAAAAAATTTTT
>Ga0256834_1002638_pt1 | contig 11186 bp, 8 predicted proteins | sample 4281140metaG_FD_190536 | JGI IMG/M metagenome (GOLD analysis project Ga0256834, IMG submission 190536) | Hydrothermal vent microbial communities from East Pacific Rise, Pacific Ocean - 4281-140 | ecosystem: Environmental > Aquatic > Marine > Hydrothermal vents | place: Pacific Ocean: East Pacific... | reverse complement strand
AAATCTCACTAAAAAAAAGCGAGATTAATTCGAATACCAGATAATAATCAGCAATCTTAATGAATTTATAAGAGGATGAGATCCCGCAAAAAAAAAGCGGGATTAGTTCGGCTAACTAAAAAATTAAAGTAATTTTTTAGAGTCTCACTAACATGATAAATGTTAGTCTTTTAAGTGTTTATTACTTGTATTTTTGGTTGAAATTTTAAATGCTTAACTATTATGAAAAAAGTAATTTCACTATTACTCATTACGCTGCTTTATATCGGTATAAATTCGGCAAAAGCACAGAACTTATCTCCCTATATCAAAGTGGGGGATGTGAACACCACAATAGATCAAACTTCCGAAAAGGTTAAATCAGCCTTGAAGGATAAAGGGTTTGATATTATTGGTGAATACAATGTAGAAAACAATAAAAATTTAAAAGTTATTGTTTTCTCTCGAAAAGATTTACAAACAGCGGTTTTAAAAGTAAAAGATCGTGGTGCACTGGCTGCTGCTTTAAAAGTTGGGTTAAAAGCAAGCGGTTCAAATACTACGATTAGTTATTTAAATCCTGAGTATCTTTTTAATGCTTATTTGAGAGGTGATTATTCCAAACATCAAACTGCATTGAAAAAAGTTGAAAAAGATGTTAAATCTGCATTATCTGCGTTGGGCAATGATAATAAAGGGTTTGGAGGTTCTTTATCTGCTAAAGATCTACAAAAATATCATTATAAAATGATGATGCCTTATTTTGATGATCCTGTTGAGTTGAAAGAATTTAGCTCTTTTGAAGAAGGTGTAAAAACCATCGAAAAAAATCTTGCGGCAAAAAAGGGAAACACCAAGTTGGTTTACAAACTAAAATTTAACAGCGATCAGGTTGCTGTTTATGGGGTTGCTTTATTAGACAAGGAAACTGGTGAAGGAGTCTTTTTACCAATAATTGACGATAGCCATTTGGCTGCCATGCCTTATGAAATTATTTTACAAGGTAAAATGGCTACTATTTTACATGGTCGTTATCGTTTGGCTGTTCACTGGCCAGAATTGACCATGGGAACTTTTATGAAAATTATGAGTACACCAGGTGAAATTGAAGATACTTTAAAAGCATTGTGTGAGTAAAAGGCTTATTCAGGGTTTCATTTAATAATGGAATCCTGAATTTCTATGTGTAATTATACCTTTTTGTTTCTTTTTAAGATTTGAGAACTTGCTCAATTGAAGAAAAAGGAATATTTATTTATTTTTCAAAAACAATAATTTTTATAGTAAATTTAGATAATATCTAAAGTATTGTGGTTTTAATTACATTTGAGTCAAATAATTACTAAAACAAATATGAATAAAATTTACACCTTGTTTTTCCTATTATCTTTTATAGGTGCAAATTCACAAGAATTACTTTTTGAAAGAGAGGTTAAATTAAAATCTTTTTTTAATGAAGATAAGAAAGAGTCTTTTCCTGTGGTGAATTATAGTAACAAAAGTATTGTAATGTTTCTATTAGATAAGAAAGAGATTAAGAGTTTTCTTTTTGATATGAATTACGTTCTAATAGATAGTTTTACAACCACTAGACCAAAAAGTAAATATGATATTTTATTAGGACACACTTTTGAAAACAATAATTATAATTTAATATTTACAAATGACAATAAAACAAAGTTTTTTATAAAAACGATTAATATTGGAGACAAACGTTTTAAATATAAAGAACTAGATATTAAAATTAGAAAAGAAACATTTCTTGAATCCATAAGTTACAATAACAATCTTTATATAGTAACAATTAAGAACTCTTCTTCTATCCTGAATATATATGAATTTAAAGGAAGGGATATATCAAGAATAGAAAAAATAGACCTCACAAATCATAAATTTACCAAAGCTTCTAGATCACTATATTATGTTCTTTTTAACGGTACTTCAGCTAGAAAAGAGAATATAATACTGAGTAAAATTGATAATAAAAACCCGAATCCAATTGATTTGTCTTCTTTTGAAAATAAAATTTATTGTTACAATAATAAAATTCATATTACCCTTGATTTATATTCTAATTTTACTAAACTAATATCTATAAATCTAACAAATTTTGAAACTAACCTAGTTGATTTTGAATTTCCAAAAGTAGATTGTGATTATGATTTAGGAATTAATTCTAACTCTTATTTGTTAGGAGATAATATATACCAGGTAAATGGATGTAAAAATGAATTATATTTTTCTATTTCTGATATTTATTCAAAAGAAAAACTGAAAGAATGGAATGTTAAAAAAGATGAAATTATTAATTTTAAAAACACCCCTTTGATTCAACTTGGAAATGCATTTAATAAGAATAAAAAATATCGAGAATTAAATGAAACAGAACAGATTTTAAGAAAAATGGGGGCTAGCAATATTGGAGTGTCTGCCTATGAAGCAAACGACAACTTAGAAATCACTATTGGAGGGTATAAAAAAATGAACACAAAAGGATTTTTAGCTGCAGTAGCATCTGCTGGTGTAGTTATGACTGCTGGAACAGCAGGTGCATTTGTGTATTTAGGTTCTGATAATAGACACTATTATTATAATTCAACCATGTATACTTATGAAAATTATTCATTTGCAAGATCTGTATATTTCAAATCTTTACTTAACAAAAACCTTGAAAATATAACTGGTAGTATCAATGAAAATGCTTTTGATAAAATTAAAAAATACAATGACGAATATAAAAAAAAGCTAAATACCGAAACTATTTTTAAGGTTTATGATTATTATGTTCTTGGGTATTATGATAAAAAGGAAGCAAAGTATTTCTTATTAAAGTTTGAAGATTAAATACCAATTATTTTTGGCAACATTACCTAATATTCCAAATAAACTTCACATGAACACTCTCTAAACATTAAATGTTTAACCACATAAACAGCTTTACAATAATTTTCACCATAATTTATTTCAACTTTTCCAATCTGCTTGGCAATTTTTTTGAGTTGTGTTAAACCAATACCAAAGGAAGTCCAATTATTAAATTTTAATTTTTTCCAAAGTGCAATACCCTTCTCATTTTGGTTGGATTCTATAATTGCAAATACTTCTTTAATGATTATGTTACGAGTTCTTAATAATCAATTTTGCCGTATTTTCACTTGCTCCTTTCCCGCCTAATATTTGCTCGAGTTCATAATAATCAGTAAATATTTTTTTTCGGTGTTTATGATCCAGAATTTTAAACAATTCATTTTCTAAATTTTTTGTATTAAAGTTATCCTGAATCAATTCAGTAACAGATTCTTTATCCAGAATTAAATTCACCAAAGAAATATATTTGATATTTTTTACCAGTCGTTTACCAATTTGGTAAGAAATAGCGTTGCCTTTATAACAAACAACTTCCGGTACTTTGAACAAAGCTGTTTCTAATGTTGCAGTGCCGGAAGTTACCAATGCGGCGTTGGAAATAGATAACAAATCGTAGGTTTTATTTTCAACGATGGAAACATTTTCATTGGTAATAAACTGTTTATAAAAGGTAAGATCCTGACTGGGTGCTCCTGCAATTACAAACTGATGGTCGTTGAACTTATCCACCATTTGTAACATAACACTTAACATTTTTTTGATCTCCTGCTTTCTACTGCCGGGTAGTAGTGCAATAATTGGTTTTTCATTTAAATGATTCTCATTTCGAAATTTTTCAGGATCGATTTGTTTTCTATCTGCAATAGCATCTAATAATGGATGACCGACAAAATGAACTGGATAACTATGTTTTTTCTCATAAAAATCCTTTTCAAATGGAAGGATCACATACATTTGATCCACATCACGTTTTATTTTTTTGATCCTGTTTTCTTTCCACGCCCATATTTGGGGAGAAATATAATAATGAACAGGTATTTTCTTTTGCTTTGCAAATTCGGCAATTCGCATATTAAAACCCGGATAATCTATCAGTATCAGAACATCCGGATTGAATTCTAAAATATCTTTTTTGCAGAATTTGATATTTCCTAAAATTGTAGATAAATTCATGATTACCTCAGCAAAACCCATAAAAGCCAGTTCTTTATAGTGTTTCACCAGATTATTTTTACCTCCAATTTGTGACATCAGATCACCTCCCCAAAACCTAAAGGAAGCATTTTTATCCTGCTGCTGCAGTGCTTTCATTAGATTGGAAGCGTGTAAATCACCTGATGCTTCTCCTGCTATGATATAATATTTCAAAATATCTTTTTTTTAATGATTTTTATCTAAACATAGAAATCAAAATTAAAAATGCGAGCACAAATGTTTCCAGCAAAACACCTCTTGCTCTGTAATCTTGTTTCTTTTTAATAAATATAAAGAAAACCAGTATGTTCGGAAGGGCTGATAAACCAATAATTTTTCCCCAAAGGTTTTCTTTATCGATGATGTTGATTGCTTCACCAAAATCATAATTTAAAACAAACTCAACATAAAAGAAAAAACCAAATGCGGTTGCCAGTAAAGCAACTAAAAACCCAATAATTATTTCTTTCTTAATCATATATTCCAGCCGTTTAACTTTTGAATAAAATGGTGTGCGGTCAAATCAAAATGTGTTGGAACTATAGAAATATAATCATTTTCCAAAGCCCATACATCTGTGTCTTCCCCATGATCCATATTTACAAATTTTCCGGTTAACCAGTAATACTCTTTCCCCTGAGGATTGGTTCTTTTATCAAATTCTTCTTTCCAGTTAGCCCGTGCCTGCCTGCAAATTTTTATTCCTTTGAATTTGTTTTCTTTTATTTTTGGAAAATTTACATTCAAAACAACGCCATCCGGCAAGCCATTTTGTAGTACTTCCAAGGCTATTTTTTTGATATATTTTTCCATCCCTTTAAAGTCAGCATGCCAAGAATAATCTAAAATAGAAAACCCAATTGCAGGTATTCCTTCAATTCCCGCTTCAATGGCAGCACTCATGGTTCCGGAATAGAGCACATTGATAGACGAGTTTGCTCCGTGATTGATACCCGAAACACAAAGGTCAGGTGTTTTATTCAAGACTTCACTTATCGCCATTTTTACGCAATCGGCAGGTGTTCCTGAGCAACGATATTCTAGCTGATCTCCTTCATCAATTGAGACAGCGTCACAATAAATCGTTGAATCTAAAGTTATAGCATGACCCATGCCACTTTGTGGACTGTCGGGTGCTATAACAACAACGTCGCCAATTTCGTTCATTACGGAAATTAATGTTCTAATACCAGGAGCTGTAATTCCATCGTCATTGGTAACTAAAATTAAAGGTTTTTTTTGCATTTTATGAAATTTTGAAACAAATTTAAAGTATTTTATTCTTCTTAGTGATTATTTTGTGTTTAACATTTAATTATGAGAAAAATAATTTATTATTGTATATTATTGCTGATTCATTCTGCTTTTATGACACGAATGTAGCACTGTAATGATGCAAGAAGAAAATATATTAAATAAAATAGCCCTCTTTATGAAAAGAAAGTATAAAATAATTATTCCTATAATCATTTTAACAGGCCTGCTTTTTAGTTTTCAAATTTCTAATCAACCCGATCCGGAAAAGGATAAAATTTTAGTTGGATTGATAAGATATGCTTTAAAACAAGGTCATTATCAGCCCCATCAAATTGATGATAAATTTTCAGAACAACTTTTTAATGACTTTATCAATAGTCTGGATCCTTATAAGCGATTCTTTGTGCAAAGTGATATTGATGAATTTTCTACCTATAAATATTTGATTGATGATCAGATCAAAAAAGAAGATTTGAGTTTTTACAATCTGGTATACAGTAGGTTTAAAACAAGGGTTGAAGAATCAAAAGCTTATTATAAAGAAATTCTTAAAACTCCTTTTGATTTTGATAAAGATGAGCCTTTTAATATGGATTACGAATCTAAACCTTTTTCAAAAAATCAGGCAGAGCTCATTCAAAACTGGAAAACACAATTAAAAGTTAGTACTTTAACCCGATTGTATGATAAAATAGAGTTTCAGGAATCTACGGATAAAGAAGAAAAAGCCACAGAAACAGAGCATGAAATGGTTCATGGCGAAGTGGTACAAAAAGTGAATAAAGAAGAGGATACTTCCGATAAAACAGAAACAGAAAAAAAATCATTTGTTGAATTAGAAAAAGAATCTCGTGAGGCGACTGAGAAAAGTCTGGATGATTTGTATGATCTGATGGCCGATTTAAATGATACAGACTGGTTTTCAGTATTTATAAATGCCATGGCAAGTCAGTTTGATCCTCATACTAATTATTTTGCTCCAAAAGACAAAAAACGGTTTGATATTAGTATGGCAGGTAAATTAGAAGGGATTGGTGCCCGTTTACAAAAGAAAGGAGATTTTACTACCGTTGTTGAATTAATTTCAGGAGGTCCTGCCTGGAGAGCAGGTGAACTGGAGGTAGGAGATGCTATTATAAAAGTTGGTCAGGCAAATGACCCACCTATTGATATTGTAGGAATGCGTTTGGATGACGCAATTGAATTCATCAAAGGAAAAAAAGGAACAGAAGTAAAACTAACCATTAAGAAAATTGATGGTTCTATTGTTGTTTATTCTATCATAAGAGATATCGTTGAACTGGAAGAGACTTTTGCAAAATCGAGTGTTGTTAAAATGGATGACAGAATTTTTGGTGTGATCCATCTACCAAAATTCTATATAGATTTTAATGAAAAGAATTTTCGAAATTCAGCAACTGATATGGAGCGGGAAATTGCTCGCTTGAAAAAAGAAAATATTGAAGGGTTGTTGATAGACCTTAGAAATAATGGAGGAGGTTCTTTAAAAACAGCTATTGAAATAGCCGGGCTTTTTATCAAAGACGGACCGGTTGTTCAGGTGAAATACAGAGGCGAAAAACCAAATGTTCGATCAGATAAAGACAAGACAATTCAATGGAATGGCCCATTGGTTATTCTAGTGAATGAACTATCAGCTTCTGCTTCTGAAATTTTTGCTGCTGCCATGCAGGATTATGACCGGGCTGTGATTATTGGAAGTAAACAGACTTTCGGGAAAGGTACCGTACAAAATGTATTGCCATTGAATAATTATTTTAAATACTCTGAAGATTTGGGAGCATTGAAAATGACCATCCAGAAATTCTATAGAATCAATGGTGGTTCTACACAAATTAAAGGTGTTGAAAGTGATATTGCTATGCCAGATAAATATACTTATCTTGAAATTGGAGAACGTGATGAAAAAAATCCATTACCATGGGATAAAATTGCACCAGCAAATTATGTACCATTGAATATTTATTCAAATTTTCATGATGTTGTAAATGACAGTAAGAAGAGAATTGCTGCTAATCCTCAGTTTAAACTGATCGATAAAAATGCAAGATGGTTGAAAAAAGGAAGAGATGACACCATGATAAATCTGGATTATGAAAGTTACAAGAAAGAAATAAAACAAAGACTGGAAGAAAGCAAGGAATTTGATGCTATTTCTGATTATCAAAGTGATTTGGTTTTTAGTTCACCTGCATATGAAATTCCAATGATGGATCAGGATTCAGTTTTGGCAAAGAAACGCGAGATCTGGCATAAGAATCTTAGCAGAGATATTTATGTGGAAGAGGCATTGACTGTTCTTTCTAAATTACAAATAGAAAAACAATTCTTAGTAAAAAACTAAAATCACTAAACTTTATAAAGCCCTTAATATCTTTTTATTAAGGGCTTTTTTATATAAAGAATGATATATTTGCAAAACAGTAAAAAGATTGGTTTAAGTTGATTTCAAAGTTCAAAGTTCATATTCAGAAAAACTTTTCCTTTCTAAAAGGAAAGAAATTACTTGTGGCAAGTTCCGGTGGAATTGATAGCATGGTATTGACGGATTTGTTGGTGCGAACAGGCTATGAAATATCTATTGCTCATTGTAATTTTCACTTACGTGGAAAAGCTTCCGATCTTGATGAAAAATTTGTTGCAGATTCCGCCAAAGACCTTCAGATTCCGTTTTACACAATTTCTTTTGACACCAAACATTATGGGGCTAAAAATAGTATTTCCATTCAAATGGCGGCACGTGATTTGCGTTATGAATGGTTTGAAAACTTACTACAGGAACAGGAATTGCATTATCTTTTAACCGCCCACCATGCAGATGATAATCTAGAAACATTTTTAATTAATTTTTCACGGGGTACCGGGTTAGAGGGTTTAACCGGAATACCAGCGATCAACGGTAAAACGATTAGAACTTTATTGCCTTTTTCCCGAAAGGAAATAGAGCAATATGCAAAAGAGAATCATATTTTATGGAGGGAAGATCAAAGTAATAAAGAAACCAAATATTTACGAAATAAATTAAGACACGATATTATTCCGTTGTTGAAAAAATTAAATCCCCAGTTTTTAGACTCTTTTAGTAATACTTTGAATCACCTTGATGGTAGCAACCAATTGGTTAAGGATAGAATTGAAGAGCTTAAAAAAGAGATAGAAATAAAAGAAGGGAAAATCTTAAAATTCAAAATTCAAAGTTTAAAACTACAACATAATCCTAAAGCATATTTGTATGAACTTTTGAAAGAATATGGTTTTACAGAATGGGATGATGTACGGGAATTGTTAGATGCTCAGTCGGGTAAGCAGATTTTTTCAAAAAACTATCGATTGTTAAAAGACAGAGATTACTTAATTGTGAGTCCGCTGGTTACAGAAAATAAACAGTCAGAACAGTTTCTAATTGATGATTCTTTAGAAAATATAAATATTGGTAATCCACCTGATAGTACAGGTAGTTTGGTTTTAAATTTTCAGCGATTGAATACCAAAAAAAAGGATATACCAGATGTTAGAAAAACCAATTCAAAGACTGTATTTATTGATAAAGATTTGTTAAAATTTCCATTAATTGTAAGAAAATGGAATAATGGTGACTATTTTTACCCCATAGGCTTACAAGGGAGAAAAAAATTAAGCAAATATTTTAAAGATAAAAAAATGTCTTTAGTAGACAAGGAAAATGTCTGGTTACTTTGCTCTGAAAACCAAATTATCTGGGTTATTGGAAATAGAATGGATGAGAGGTTTAAGATATCAGACAAGACTAAAAATATATTAAAAATTACACTTTCAAGATGAAAAGAATCATATTACTATTCAGTTTATTAATTGCTTTTACATCCACTTCTGTCAAAGCCCAGATCCATGATCCTGTAAAGTGGGAGACCACGGTTGAGCGAGTATCCGACACGGAGTATGATTTGGTAATAAAAGCCACCATAGAACCAGGTTGGCATTTGTACTCACAGAATGTTCCTGAAGGAGGTCCAATACCTACATCATTTACTTTTGAAGAATCCAAAAAGGAATATGAACTGGTTGGAAAAACTACAGAAGGAAAAGGACATGAAGTACACGATCAGGTATTTGAAATGGATATCAAATATTTTGGAGATGAAGCTATCTTTAAACAAAGAATCAAAGTACAGGCCAAAGAAAACATTACAGTTACAGGTTTCTTAGAATTTATGGTCTGTGATGACACCAATTGTCTGCCACCAACCGAAGTAGATTATTCGTTTGATATAGGTGGTCAAAAGATTGTATCAGGTGGAAGTCAAAATTCAGAAGTTGTTGATGATAAAAAAGAGGACAAAAGCTTTCTTCAAAAAACTATCATTCCTGCAAAAGCAGGAATCTCCGAATCAAAGTCTACTCTCTCAAATGATTTAAAACAGCAGGAAAAAAAAGAAAAGAACAAGAGTTTATGGGTGTTGTTCGGACTCAGTTTTTTAGCAGGATTTGCAGCTTTGTTAACCCCTTGCGTTTTCCCAATGATCCCCATGACGGTAAGCTTTTTTACCAAACAAAGTAAAAGCAAAGCACAGGGAATTAGAAACGCCATTATTTATGGAGTTTCCATCGTAATATTATATGTTTTATTAGGAACCGTAATTACTGCCATATTTGGAGCAGATTCGCTCAATGCGCTATCCACCAACGTATGGTTCAATATTATTTTCTTTGTTCTGTTGATTGTATTTGCAGTATCCTTTTTAGGAGCTTTTGAAATTACCTTACCAAGTAGCTGGGGAACTAAGATAGATTCACAGGCTGATAGAGGAGGTTTGATCGGTATCTTTTTTATGGCACTTGCTCTGGCAATTGTATCGTTTTCCTGTACAGGTCCTATTGTTGGAACAGCACTGGTTGCCGCAGCAGCACAAGGAGGAATAGCCCCGGTAATTAGTATGTTTGGTTTTTCACTGGCAATAGCCTTACCATTTGCATTATTTGCTGCTTTCCCGGGATGGATGAACTCCTTACCAAAATCAGGAGGATGGTTAAATACCGTAAAAGTATTTTTAGGCTTTTTAGAACTAGCACTGGCATTTAAATTCTTATCGAATGCAGATTTGGTGCTACAGGCACACTGGCTGGAAAGAGAAGTATTTATAGCTATATGGATCACCATTTTTGGAATGCTGGCATTATACCTTTTCGGGAAGATCAAATTACCACATGATTCCGATCTACCATTTATTTCGGTAGGAAGACTAAGTTTAGGACTCGTAGTACTTGCTTTTACTATTTATATGATTCCCGGATTATGGGGTGCACCTTTAAAATTGATCAGTGGATTTCCACCACCAATAAACTATAGTGAGGCACCATATGGAGTAGGTTTTACCAAAATTGGAGGTGGTGAAAGTGCTGCAACCGGAGAAATTCCGGAACATGCACATTTAGGCCCATATGATATCATCGCTTTTAACGATTATGATCAGGGCATGGCTTATGCCAAAAAGGTAAACAAACCAGTATTATTAGATTTTACCGGCTGGGCATGTGTGAACTGCCGTAAGATGGAAGCAAGGGTGTGGTCAGATCCGAGAGTATTGCAAATTTTAAAAAATGATATTGTATTAATTTCTCTATATGTAGATGATAAAAGACCTTTACCCAAAAGTGAGCAATATACCTCAGAGCTTACAGGAAAAAAGATCAAATACATAGGAGCGAAATGGAGTGATTTTCAGATCAGGAAATACAAGGCCAATGCGCAGCCCTATTATGTGTTATTAGATCATAAAGGTAATAACCTGAATGAGCATACTGCCTATAATACAGATATTGATGCTTATTTAGCCTGGTTACATGATGGGATAGACAGGTTTAAGAAACAATAATTTTTTGTTTAAACA
>Ga0256834_1002637_pt1 | contig 11190 bp, 11 predicted proteins | sample 4281140metaG_FD_190536 | JGI IMG/M metagenome (GOLD analysis project Ga0256834, IMG submission 190536) | Hydrothermal vent microbial communities from East Pacific Rise, Pacific Ocean - 4281-140 | ecosystem: Environmental > Aquatic > Marine > Hydrothermal vents | place: Pacific Ocean: East... | reverse complement strand
TTTAACTTTTCAATACCACATTATTCATAAATAGTTAACAAAGAAAAAATACTTCTTTATCTAACCAATTGCTAATTTCTTTAGCTGCAATTAACCAATTCGGATCTAACATAATATCATGTGATGCGTTTGGAATAATTTTATACGTAGTTTTATAGGTTTTAGCAATATTTTTCACATCACTTAATGAATTAATATTATCTTTTTCTGCACCAATTATTAATATGTTTTCTGGATTAATTTTTTTAGTTTTTGGCAAATCTAAAATTAGCATATCTAAGTATGCCAAATAAGCTTCATTATCTAATTTACTGTGATATTCATCTAATTTCTCTTCCGATAAATCTAAAGGAAGAAATAATTTTTTTGCGCTTTTTTTATTTGCAATAATATGATAAAGATTAATAGTTAAATTTGCTTTTAAAAAGGAAAAAGGATAATTTTTAATTACCGAAAGTGTAGAACCAATAATTCCTTTTGGCGGTACAGATGCTAATAATACAACTGCTAACGCATTATATTTTTCTAAATATTTTTGCAAAATAAAACCGCCCATAGAATGACCAATTAAAATAGGGTTTCCACCTATTTTCTCTACCGTTTTTTTAACATCTTCTACATAATCTTTAATTCTTACTTTCCAAAATGGTTTTTTACTATCACTATTACCATGATTTTGTAAACTAAGTGCATAACAATCATAACCTAAGTCGGCAAAATAAGGCATAAAATATTCTTCATAACACCAAGCAGCATGATACATACCATGAATAAATAATATAGATTGATTTCGTGAACTGTCCTTTTTTAAAGTAATTAATTCTAGTTTCATAAGTATTTATTTAACATATTTTGTTTTCTTCATAAAACTAATCACTATAAGACCTAAGAAAAAGAAAATAGCCAAAACTAAAACCGAAGTTCGCATAGAATAATTAGAAAATCGCATCGCTAAACCAAAAGACAAAGTACCTAATACAATGGCTAATTTTTCGGTAACATCATAAAAACTAAAATAGGTAGCATTATCATAAGTTTCTTCTGGTATTAATTTAGAATATGTTGAACGAGCTAAAGTCTGTGTTGCTCCTAGAACTAAACCTAATAAGCCACCTAAAGCGTAGAAATAGGTGTCCACATTTGGACTTTCACCAGGTAATAGGTAAGCAGAAAAGCAAACAATTATCCATATAACAATGGTAATTTTTAGAGTTTTAATATTTCCTATTTTTTTTGATATTCTTGAAAATATCATCGCACCAAAAATAGCAACTAATTGAATTAACAAAATTGTAATGATTAAATTCATTGTTGGCAAACCTAATTCTTCATCGCCAAACTTACCTGCTAAAACTATAATTGTCTGTATACCAGCACTAATTAAGAAGAAAGACCAAAGAAAAATATAAATTGTTGGATGTTGTTTTATTTCTTTATATACTTTTTTTAATTCTCTAAAACCTTTAAAAATATAGTCTTTTTCTGGTTTTCGTTTAAAAGAATTATTTGGCAAATGATAAAAAGTATATTGCGCAAAACCAAGCCACCAAATACCAACCAATACAAAAGCACTTTGAAAAACTATTGGTGGCGCATTTTCTCCTTTCGCTAAAGGTTGTTCTATAAAGCCATACCAATGAGGAAACATAATCATAGTTAATATAAAAACAAGTAAAATAACAGAACCTATATAACCATAAATAAAACCTCTTGCGCTAATTTTATCGTGTTCCTCTGGATGTGCTATTTCGGTTAAATATGCGTTGTAAAAAACTAAACTTCCCCAGAAACCAATACTAGCCATAATGGAAAAAGTAATACCAATCCATAGATTTTCTATACTGTCAAAAAAGTAAAGTGACATTACAGAAAACGAACCTAAAATGCAAAAAAACTGCATGAAACGTTTTTTATTGCCCATATAATCCGAAATACTTGAAAGCATAGGCGATATAATAGCAACTATCAAAAATGAAAAAGACAAAGAATACGTATAAAGTTCTGTATTATTCCAATCATCCCAACCTAAAAAACTAACTTTTGCACCTTTTCCACCAGTAATCATTCCGTAAAAAAGAGGAAAAACTGCAGTGGTGATTACTAACGGATAAACGGAGTTTGCCCAATCATAAAATGCCCAAGCACCAATTAATTTTTTATCGCCTTTTTTTAGCATGTTGTTAATTTTGATTCATAAAAAAACTGTTCCGAGTAATTCGGAACAGTTTGCAATATAATAAATAATATTTTGTTTTTTCTTTTCTAAAGCCTAATTAGTTTGTGCATTAAATTTTTTAGCTAATATTTTTGCTTCTGGTAAATATGCTCTTAAATCTGCAATACGTCTTTGGTTAGTAGGATGCGTGCTCATAAATTCTGGTGGCGCTTGTCCGCCAGCACGTTGGCTCATTCTTACCCAAACTTCAGATGCTTCTGTACCATTATAACCAGCCATTAGCATAAAAACCAAACCTAAACGATCTGCTTCTGTTTCGTGTGTTCTACTAAATTTAAGCATTCCTAATTGAGAACCAACGCCATATGCCATATTAAACATCGCTGCCTGTTTAGGGTCTTTAATAGCAAGACCTGTATATATTTGCAACCCCATTCCTAAACCTTGTTGCACCATACCTGATGACATTCTTTCTTGACCATGTTTTGCAAAAGCATGTGCTACTTCATGTCCCATAATTGCAGCGATACCATCTGTATTTGCAGCAATTGGTAAAATACCAGTATAAAATACTACTTTTCCGCCAGGCATACACCAAGCATTTACGGTTTCGTCTTCTATTAAATTAAATTCCCAGCGATAACTTTTTGCTTCTGCTTCCATATCATTTGCTCTCATGAAACGGTCAACTGCTTTAGAAATTCTAGAACCAACTTCTTTAATTTCATTTGTTTTTTCTACATTAGTAGATAGGGTATTTTCTCTTAAAAAACCTGAATATTGAGCGAAACTTGTTGGTAAAACTTTGGCGTCACTTACAAAATTCATTCTTTTTCTTCCTGTAATTGGTACAGTACTACAACTATACACTATTAAACTTATTAAAAATAAAGCTACAATTCTTTTCATTTCTTTTTCTTTTTAGTTATTAATTTATTTGTTAGATTTTAAACAAAGATAAAAATAATAATTAACTTCGTTTGGTGAAATACATTTCAAATATCAGACCACTATTCAATTTTTTTACCGAAAACTATTTATTGAATAAATTAGTTGAAAAATTTATTACTCCTCAAAAATTTTCAGCTTCTAAAAGAGAAATTATGTTTTATAAAAGTGCTAAACAAAAAAATGTGTTTATTCCTTCTATAAATAAGACAATAATGGTTTACGAATATGGTTATTCAAAAAGTAAATGCTTACTAATTCATGGTTGGTCTGGCAGAGGTTCGCAATTTTATGCCTTAGCAGATAAATTATTAGAAAATGGTAAAATGATTGTGAGTTTTGATGCACCTGCGCATGGTAATTCTAAAGGAAAATCTTCTAGTATGGATGAGTTTGTAAAGATTATAGAATTTTTAAATATAGCATATAAATTTGATGTTGCTATTGGTCATTCAATTGGTGCTATGGCACTTTTACTTTCTACCGCAAACGGTTCTAAATTTGATAAAATAGTAAGTATTGCGGCTACAAATAATATAGATGAAATTTTAGAAAAATTTTTAATAGGAAATAATAGTAACATAAATTTAATCCCTAAATTTAAAAAACAGTTCAAAATAAAACACAAAACCGATTTAGAAGTTTATAATGGTGAAGAATGTGCTAAAAAAATAAAAATTCCAACTTTGATTATACACGATTCACAAGACAAACCTGCAGATGTAAGTAGTGCCTATGAAATTCGACAACATTTAGAGAAAGGTGAGGTTTTGGTAACCTATAATTTAGGACATACTAGAATTTTAAAAAACAACAAGATTAATAATCATATAATAAACTTTATTAAGCATGTATAAAAAAGTAATATTTTTAATTTTAGTAACTTTACTATTTATTAGTTGTGCTTCTAATACACAAAACAACACCAAAGAAGAGGAAACTATGACTAAAAAAATAGAAAAAACAGATGCCGAATGGAAAGCAGAATTATCGGAACAAGAATATTATGTCTTACGAAAAAAAGGTACAGATAGACCAAGTGATGCTGGATATACCAAACATTTTAAGAAAGGAACTTATGTTTGTAATGCCTGTAAAACACAGTTGTTTAAATCGGATACTAAATTCGATTCTCATTGTGGTTGGCCTTCTTTTGATAATGCTATTGAAGGTACTATAATTCAAACTAAAGATACTAGTTTAGGCATGATTAGAACCGAAATAACTTGTGTAACTTGCGATGGTCATATAGGTCATATTTTTAATGACGGACCAAAAGAGACTACTGGCATGCGCTATTGTGTGAATACTTCTTCTATTGAATTTATTCCAGCGGAAAAATAATGTGTTTCTGGCTTAATTGTATTTAACCACTAGGAACACTAAGGAATCACAAGGTTCACAAAGTTGAACGGATATTTATCTTGTGACATTTATACAGACCTAACATTTCATAATCTCAAACCAAACAAATGCAATCATTTCAAACGAATTTTTTAGAAAACGCAGTTATTCAATTTGAATACTATAAAATGTTAGGTGATAAATCTTTTCAGCAATTAAATGAAAATGAATGCTTTTGGCAGCATAACGATGACTCTAATACTATTGCAATAATAGCAAAACATCTAGTTGGTAATATGCTGTCACGTTGGACTAATTTTTTAACTGAAGATGGCGAAAAAGAATGGCGGAAAAGAGATCAAGAATTTGAAAATACGTATAAAACAAAAGATGCTATTTTAATTGCTTGGGAAGAAGGTTGGTCATGTCTTTTTGATGCTATAAAACCGCTAACTGAAAAAGATTTCGAAAAATTAATTTACATCCGAAATATGGGTCATACAATTCAAGAGGCAATCACCAGACAATTATGTCATTATGCCTATCATGTTGGACAAATCGTTTATTTAGCAAAAATGATTAAAGGTGAAAAATGGATTTCTTTATCTGTTCCTAAAGGAGAATCTGCTGCTTATAATAAAGATAAGTTTGACAAACCGAAAACTAGAAAGCATTTTATGGAGGATTTGTAATTAGGTTATGGTTTATATAGTTTAACTGTAAATAATATCTTATGCTGAAAAATAGAACACAGATGACACGGATTTAACAGATTTTCACGGATTTTTATTTGAAATTGAAAAACTTTACACACTTAGGATAGTATCACAATTATGGAACAACGCTTTTTTACAAAAATAGAATTATTGATCTATCGACCCTAAAACACGTTTCATAAAACCATTTAAAGCGTCACGTTTTGAAACACCTTTTTTCATTTCTTTATGTACTTCTAAAGCACCATACATATTAGATATAAGTTCGCCTATCACATCTAATTCTTCGTCTTTTAAAGTAGAAACTTCTGTTAAATCTTCTAAAACTTCAATGGTTTCAATTAAATAGTCTTCATCATTAGTTTCGATAAAGTTTGTTAAATGTTTTATTACTGGTATTTTCATATCTAAGCTATTAAATTACTTCGTTGACTAACTCCTTCAAAACATCAAATTTATTAGTTTGTGTTTGATTTAATTTTTTTCCATTTTCAAAAGATGCAAAAGTTGGTAAATTATCCACATTTGCTAATTTTCTAGATTCAGGGAATTTTTCAGCATCTACTAAAACAAAAGGAATATTTTCGTTTTCAATTGCCAATTTCTTAAATTTTGGTTTCATTATTCTACAGTTACCACACCAAGTTGCCATATACTGTACTAACACTTTATCATTGTCTGCAATGATTTGTGCTAAATTATCTTCTTGTAATTCTATTAACATAATTTTTTAGTTTAAATTTTCAGTGTTCAGTAAATGAATAAAAACTAATTACTGAACACTGATTTACTGATTACTTTTTTAGTGAGAACTCAAATATTCTGCAACGCCATCTCTAGTAGCATTCATTGCATCTTTACCTTCTTCCCAGTTTGCTGGACAAACTTCACCTTTTTCTTGTACATGCGTATAAGCATCTACTAAACGTAAATATTCCGCAACATTTCTTCCTAATGGCATATCGTTTATACTTTCGTGGAAAATTTTCCCTTCTTCATCAATTAAGTAAGTCGCTCTATAAGTTACGTTAGAACCTTCTGCTAATACTAAGTCATTTTCTTCATCGTATTCGCCCGCTTCAATATCTAAAATATCTAATAACGTGGAAAGGTTTCTGTTTGTATCTGCTAATAATGGGAATGTTACGCCTTCAATTCCACCATTATCTTTACTAGTATTTAACCATGCAAAATGAACTTCTGGAGTATCACAAGAAGCACCAATTACTATAGTATTCCTTTTTTCGAATTCACCTAATGCGTCTTGAAATGCTCTAATTTCAGTTGGACAAACAAATGTAAAATCTTTTGGATACCAAAAAAGTAATACTTTTTTACCTTTACTAACTGCTTCTTCAAACACATTGATTTTAAAAGTGTCACCCATTTCATTCATTGCATCAACTGCAATATTTGGGAATTTTCTACCTACTAATGCCATAATTATATTTTTAATGTTATTATTAATTTCTAGTGCAAATTTACGAAATTTGATTTCTTTTAGATTATAAATTAAATATCAATTATTTATAAAGTTATCAATATTATCTATAGTATGTAAATATCCATACGAAGAGTTTAAATTAAATCTAAAACACGCTCTAATGCCATACCTCTTGAAGCTTTAATTAAGATTGTTGCGTTTTTAGGCACTTCAAATTCTTCTTTAAATTCTTTAAAGGTTTTATATTTTTTAATGTTTTCTGAATTTGTATTTACAGTATAAAAATTCTCACCCAATAGGTATACTTCATTTAAATTTGAAGTATTTAATAAATCCGTTATTTTTTGGTGTTCTTCTTTTGCATATTTACCAAGTTCAAACATATCGCCAAGTATTGCGATTTTAAAAGGATCTTTTAATTGAATTACATTTTGAATTGCACATTCCATACTAGTCGGATTTGCATTATAGGCATCTAAAATAATTTTATTACTATTCTTTTGAATTATTTGAGACCTGTTGTTTGTTGGTTTATAATTTTCGAGCGCAATTTTAATATCTAAAATAGCAACCTTAAAATGTAGTCCTATTGTAATTGCCGCTGCAATATTATTGTAGTTATAACTACCTATCAGGTTTGTTTTAATAATTGTTTCATTATACTTAACAGTTACAAACGGATTTGAATTTATAAACTCAATATAATATTTAGATTTTTTCTCGCCGAAATGAATTGTTTTTAATTTTCTTGATTTTAATACTTGTATGGCATCATTATCATTTACAAAAACAGTTTTCATATTTTCTTTTAAATAATCGTATAATTCCGTTTTTGCTTTAATGACACCTTCTAAAGATTTAAAACCTTCTAAATGTGCTTTTCCGAAATTAGTAATATAACCATAGTCTGGTTTTGTTATGTTTGCTAAAAATTCAATTTCTTTAGGGTTATTTGCGCCGAATTCCACAATGCCAATTTCTGTGTTTTCATCCATAGAAAGCAATGTTAATGGCACACCAATATGGTTATTTAAATTGCCATTAGTTGCAGTTACTTTGTATTTATTAGATAAAACTATTTTAATTAATTCTTTGGTTGTGGTTTTACCATTGCTTCCTGTTAAAGCAATTATTGGTATATTAAGTTGCTCTCTATGATAAGTTGCCAGTTTCTGTAATGTTTCCAACACATTATTAACTAAGATTGTTTTATCATTTTTATAATATTTTTTTTCATCAATAACAGCATAAGTAGCACCTTTTTCTAATGCTTCTAAAGCAAACTTATTAGCATTGAAATTTCCTCCTTTTAAAGCGAAAAAAATAGAGTTTTTTATAATTTTTCTAGTATCGGTACTTATGCCATTACTATTTAAAAAGATGGTATGCAATTTTGTAATCATAATGTAAAAATAAGAATAATTAATAAATACATAAAAGTTATGCAAAAAAAATCCCGCAAAAAAGCGGGATTTAGTTTAATTTATCATCAGTATTAATGGTGATATGCTTGTCTTTTTTGATTTGACATTGGACCTAATCTATCCGTTGCACATCTAAAACCAATATAGTTTGTTGCCATATATTGTGGTAAAAATCTTCTTTGAGCAGGATCTAACCAATAAGATCTATCATTCCATGAACCACCTTTATAAACTCTAGTTTTATCACTAATTAAAGTAGTTCTTATCTTTTTATCATATTCTTGTCTTCTGTAACCACTTTCTCCTATTTCTCTAGGTATTTTTGGTGAATTATACATTCTAGGTTTGTTTTCTAACTCTTCTTCATCAATATAATATTTTTTTGTAGACTGAATATCACCATCCTTACTATCAACATTATAAGATTTTTCGTAATTATCTCTCATAAATGCATCTGACTTTGTAATAGGAATATATTTGATACTACCTGGTAAAAACTTAGCTTTAATTTTACCATTATCTAAAGTATCATATTGTACCGAATTATAGTCTACAATAACAATTTTTCCATTTTCATCAATTAATTTCTTATCATAAGTATTACCTCTATAATAATTAAAATCATTTGCATCATTATCTACAATTGGTCTATATACATCCGAAACCCATTCAGCAACATTACCTGTCATATCATATAGTCCAAACGCATTAGGTTTGTATGATTTAATTGCATTAGTAATATCAGCACCATCATCACTCCAACCTGCTAAACCACTATAATTACCTTTACCGTATTTAAAGTTTGCTTGTTGATCACCTCTAGATCTCTTTCCGTTACTTCTAGTGTATTTACCATTCCAAGAGAATTTTTTTCTCCCTTTTAAAGTATTATATTCTCTATTTTCAACTAATGCTTTAGCAGCATATTCCCACTCAACTTCCGAAGGTAATCTGAAACCTTGTGCTAAAATACCATCTGCTACTTTTACATGTCTACCTGTAAATGCACCATTTGATCTACCTCTACTTCTTCCGCCACCAGTTGCTTTAGAACCTCTACTACTTCTTCCGCCTCTAGTTCTAGATTTTGATTTCAAATCTGGTAAACCTTTTTTGTATATGGTAGAATCTCCATCAAATAATAAATTAGGATCTGCTAAATAAACATCTGTATCAAAGTGATTTTTACCTTCTACTTTCATACTATCCATTTCGTGTAATGGATTTAAAATACCTTTATCCATTAATATTTTTTCATTTACCATATTGGTTCTCCATTTACAGTATTCAACTGCTTGGATCCAAGAAACACCTACTACAGGATATTGGTTATAAGATGGATGACGTAAATAAGTCTCCGTTAATAATTCGGCATCACCTAAAGTGTTACGCCAAACAAGCGTATCAGGTAATACTGAAGTATAAATATTTCTATAATTATCATTATTTGGTGGATATGTTTGTTCCATCCATTGTAAAAATAATCTATATTCTCTATTTGAAACCTCTGCTTCATCAATATAAAAAGAACGAACTTGCATTTTTACAGGTGTTGTATTCCAATCAAACATTACATCATCTACAACATGACCCATTGTAAAAGCGCCACCTTCAATCAAAACCATTCCGTTTGGAGTTGGTTGTCCTTTGTAGTTTGCTCCAGCGCCACCATCATAGTCACTAAACTTCCAACCTGTTAGTGCTGACGTACCACTTGAACTCTTACTACTACAACTTACTAGTGATACAATTACCAATAGTAAAAATAAAATTTTAAAACCCTTATTTAATTTCATAATATCTTATACTTTTATATTTTAATTCTAAAAAGTGACGCAATTTACAATAATATTAACTTGATACAAGTAATTTTAAATAAAACTTTACGACAAATTTTATACTATTGTTTAATAACGATAGCTTTTAAATTTTATTATATTTTTGAAAAAATAAAATAATCAAATAAAAATTACGTTTACTTAATTATGCAGAATAAAAAACACATCTTTTCCTTAATATTTATACTATTCATACTAACTGTTTTTGCTCAAAAAAAGACTAAAAACTTTAAATTAGAATGGAAAAACAATTCTGAGTTTAATGTTATTTCAACTACTAAAAGCGGCACAATAATAAAATTACCAAATGTTAAAAATGGTTCTTTTGATGAATTCTATCTACCAACCTATTCTAATTCTTGGAAAGTTGAAAGGAGTTTACAAGTAAAATCTTATAAAATAAAAAACATAGTTTACGAAACTATTTCTAAGGACTTATTTAAAAAGGAAAGTCAAAAAAAATTCCCTAAAAAAATCAAAAGTAGTTTTGAAATAAAAAATGCAAGAGATAAATCTTTTGCTGTTATGAATGTAACTCCGTTATTATTAGTAAATGGTATTCTTAAAAAGATTAATTCTTTTGAAATTGAATATATACTAATCCCTAAAATTAATAAAAAAAATTCTTCAACAATTCATGATTCGCCTTTAGCAAATGGTAATTGGTATAAATTTGCAATTGACACTACCGGAGTTTACAAATTAAGCAAAGGGTTTATTAATAGCTTAGGACTAAATACCGATGGCGTAAATCCAAAAAATATTAAAATTTATGGTAATGGTGGCGCCATGTTAAATGAAATTAATGGTGACTTTAGATATGATGGTTTACAAGAAAACGCAATATATGTAGAAGGCGAAGAAGATGGCAACTTTGATAGTAATGATTTTGTGTTATTTTATGCCGAAGGTCCAGATGTTTGGAAACATGATGTAAGTAATAATAAAGCATCGCATCAAACAAATATTTATTCTGACCAAGCATTCTACTTTATTACTATTAATGATGGTTTTGGTAAAAGAATCCAATCGCAAACCAATGTAGAAAATGTAGCTGATTTAATAGTAACAACATCTAATGATTTTAGATTACATGAAGTAGACTCCTTTAATTTTGATAGTTTTGGTCAAGAGTTTTATGGTGAAAGTTTTCAGACTAATGATACTCAAAATTTCACATTTAATTTTACCGATTTAGATTTAGCACTACCAATTGATGTTAAGTTAAAAGCTGCAGCAACTGAAAACTCACAATTCAATTTAAATATAGACGGTCAAAATGTTGTAAGTCTTAATACCG
>Ga0256834_1002636_pt1 | contig 11190 bp, 11 predicted proteins | sample 4281140metaG_FD_190536 | JGI IMG/M metagenome (GOLD analysis project Ga0256834, IMG submission 190536) | Hydrothermal vent microbial communities from East Pacific Rise, Pacific Ocean - 4281-140 | ecosystem: Environmental > Aquatic > Marine > Hydrothermal vents | place: Pacific Ocean: East... | reverse complement strand
CCCAGCGTACCGTCAAGATCCTCCGCCCACTGCAATGCGGAAGAGGAGACAACCAGATCGGGCCCAAAGGCCGCGATCTTTTCAAAAAGCGCCGGGTCATTAAAGTCGCCCACCAACTTTTCAACCCCCTCTTTTTGGGGATGTCGCGCCAGCATCCGGGGCGAAATATCTATCGCCAGATAGGATGTGAACGATCGATCATACGCCCGAAAAAAGCCACCGGTTCCGCATCCAAGATCCACTATTTTTTCGTACGTACCCTCTATGGAGGCGGCCAGTTCGCGGGCCACCCGCTCCTGAATCACGTTGTAACTATCGTAGGTATCGGCCCGGCGGCCGAAGGAGTGGTGTGGCGTCATGTTTACATTCCGGGAGGCTTTTGGATATAATAACGCGCTAATTATAACCTAAAGGTACCGTTTCCCATGATCTCCATTCTATTCGTCGCGCAGATTGTATTGGCTATATTGTTGACCATTCTGGTGCTTTTGCAAAAGAGCTCCTCCATCGGCCTGGGCGCCTACAGCGGCTCCAACGAATCGGTTTTCGGCGCCAAGGGCCCCGCGGGTTTTCTGGTCAAGGCCACCTTTACGGTCGGGTTGATCTTTATCTTTAACACCGTAGCGCTGGGGTATCTCTACAACAAAGAGTATAACCGATCCGTCGTGGACAACGCCAAAACCGTCACTCCCGACAAAGCGCCCGTACCGCCCAAACTGCCCGAAACCCCCGCCGCACCCAAAGCGCCCGCAACACCCAACCCCGCCGCTAAGTAACCGATGCGCTTTCTCCTGGCCCTTTGGCTCGTGACCGCGAGCCTGCTTGCCGACGCCCATATTTTTGTCTTTCACCGCTTCGGCGACAACCGGCACCCCTCCACCAATATCACCATTGCCGACTTACGTAAACATTTTGATTACCTCAAAAACCACGGCTACCGGGTAGTGCCCCTTTCGGTTCTGGTGCGCGCCCTTCAAAACGGCGACGCCATTCCCGACAACTGGGTGGTTTTAACCATCGACGACAGCTACAAGAGCTTTTATGAAAACGGCCTGCCGGTTTTTAAAGAGTACGGCTACCCCTTTACCCTCTTTGTCTACACCAAGGCCACCGACCGCCACTACGGCGACTTCATGAGCTGGGCGCAGGTACGGGAAACAGCCAAGTGGGGCGAGTTGGGCTTTCATTCGCACACCCATCCGCATATGCTCAAACTCGACACCGACAAGCTCAAAGAGGAACTGCGAAAAGGCATGGCCCTCATGGAAGCCAAAACGGGTAGACGTCCCCGCTACTTCGCCTACCCCTACGGAGAGTATGACGATCGGGTCAAAGCGGTGGTCGCCTCCTTCGGGTTTGAGGGCATCTGCAACCAGAATGTCGGCGCCGTCTCCAAAGGGAGCGACCCGCTTGATCTGGACCGTTGCGCCTTAACGGGTCACAGCAACCTACCGGCCAAACTGCGCTACCGCCACCTTAACGCCCGCTGGATCAGTCCCGGCGCATGGCCGCCCCACAACAAGTTAACAGATGTTCATATTAAGCTTGGCCCCGGGGAGTCGGCTCAAAAGGCCGAATTTTACGTCACCGGTCACGGCTGGAAGCGGGTAACGCTTCATGACGGGGAGTTTCGCCTCACGTACCCCCTTCGGCTGACCAACAGCCGAAGCCGTCTTATCTTAAAGGTGGGACACGATAAAATTAACACCAAACTACTGGTAAAACCGTAAGGAGCAAAGATATGGAAAGCCTTAACGACGTTTACGACTACGCCAAAGAGCATATGGACAAAAGCATCGAGGTGCTTAAAAAAGATTTTACCACCATCCGCACCGGTCGGGTCTCCACCCACATCGTGGATAACATCAAAGTGGACTACTACGGCACCCCCACACCGCTCAATCAGGTAGGTAGCGTGATTGCCACGGACGCCCAGACCATCACCATCAGCCCGTGGGAAAAAAAACTCCTGCCCGAGATCGAGCAGGCGATCCAGCAGGCCAATATCGGCGTCAACCCCAACAACGACGGGGAGACTATTAAACTCTTCTTCCCACCCATGACCGTCGAGCAACGCCAAGAAAGCGCCAAGCAGGCCAAGCAGATGGGCGAAAAGGCCAAGATCGCCATCCGCAATATCCGCAGAGAGGCCAACGACAAGGTCAAAAAGATGGCCAAAGAGAAGCTCATTACCGAAGACGAGGAGAAGAAGGGGCTGGAGCAGGTGCAAAAAATCACCGACGACTATGTCAAAAAAGTGGATGAGCTGGTCAAGGCCAAAGAGCAGGAAGTGCTGAAAGTTTAACGGAAAATAGAGAATGATCGGGCCTGAGGGCCCGTTGACACCTCTCTTCTTCTCTTACAGGAAGGTCGATCAATGGATGTGAAAAAAATTTATATGGACGCCAACGCGTTGTTGCACGGGCATTTTAAGCTGAGTTCGGGCAACCATAGCGAATACTACCTGCAATCGGCCAAGGTTCTGGAAGAGCCCAAAACGGCCAAATTACTCGCCGAAGCGCTGGCCGAGCAGATCAAGGCTTACGGCCTGGCGGTCGATACGGTCTGCTCCCCGGCCATCGGGGGACTGATCGCCGGATTCGCCCTGGCCACGGCGCTGGATTGTCGCTACATTTTTACCGAACGCGTAGGCGGCGAAATGACCTTGAGACGGGGTTTTGAGGTCAAAAAGGGCGAGAAGATCCTTATTTGCGAAGATATTATCACCACCGGCGGCTCCGCCATGGAAGCGGCGGCGGAAGTGGAGCGTCTGGGTGCTGAGGTGGTGGGCTTTGCGGCGCTGGCCAACCGGGGCTTTTGCCAACGGGTCAACAGCGACCTTGCGCGCAAACCCGACTGCAAACTGCCCGAAAACCTTCCCTTCTTCGCTCTGGCCGATTTTGACTTTGAGATGTACGCGCCCGAGGCGTGCCCCCTGTGCGAAGCGGGTAGCGAGGCGATCAAACCCGGTAGCCGCGGCAACTAAACAGGAAGATTGATCGATGAGTCGGTGGCGGAAGGTCAAGCAGGGCAAAGCGCAAGCGCCAGAGACGAAAAAAGAGAAAAAATCCCAAGCCCCCGAAACGCTCTGCGCTCCTGTTACCGTGCGCCTGAAAGCCTTTCTGACCGACACCTTTATGATTGTCATGCCCATTTTGTATGTGGTAATCTACCTGGTCATGGGCGACAGGGAGGGCTTTAGGGAGCATATGGGCGAGGGGTGGCTCATCATACTGGCCCTTCACTTTCTCTCCGTCATAGCCCTTTGGGCCCTCAAAGGACAGACACCCGGCATGAAAGCCTACGATCTCTACTTTGCCGACCCCAAACCCTCCCTTCTCAAACTGCTAATCCGTTATGTGACGATGCAGGCGGGCATTCTCTCCTTTTTTGGGCTTTTTGTTCCCTTTCTTCTTAAAAGCCGGGCCACCCTGTGGGATCTGGTCTCGGGCAGTTGCCTCATCTACCGTCCCCAATAGGAAGAGCCGTGTTCTGGCGCCTTTCGGCCTTCTATTTTTTCTATTTTGCCGCCGTGGGGGTTTATGTCATCTACTTCCCCAAAGCGTTGCAGATGGCGGGTTATAGCAGTGTCGAGATCGGCGCGCTTCTTTCGGCCTCGCCCCTGATGCGCTTTTTCGCGCCGTTTCTCTTTTTGAAACATCTCCGGCTCAATGACAAAACCTTCCTCTCGGCCCTGGGGCTTATGACGTTGGCGGTGACGCTCTTTTGGCCCGCCCTGAGACACTTTTGGCCCCTTTTGGGCGTCAATCTCCTCTTTGGCGCCGCCATGAGCGTGGCGCTCCCGTTCGTGGAGACCCGCGCGCTTGAGAGCTTAAGCCGCCAAAGCTACGGCCGTTCCCGGCTTTTCGGCTCCATCGGCTTCATTGCCATCGCGTTATGGCTGGGACGCATTCTCTTGGCCCCCCTGGACGCAGTGGTTTACCTAATCGGCACCGTTTTCGCCACGGCCCTGCTCGGCATAGCCATCGTCTTTTATGACCACGCCCACGCCCATGTCGACCGGCCTGAAAGCGACAAACCTTTCGATCTATTCGCCTACTGGCCCCTGTGGCTTGCGTTTTTATTGATGCAAATTAGCTTTGGCGGCTTTTATAACTTTTTTACCATCTACGAAACCGCCCACGGCGTGAGCCTCTCTACAACCAGTTGGCTCTGGACGTTCGGGGTCGTCTGCGAGATCGTGATGTTCTATTTCCAGGGGCCGCTTTTACAAAAAAACCTGCTAACGGTTTTGCGAATCACTGTTTTTGTCACCGCGATCCGATGGCTCATCTTCTGGCTTTTTCCCGACAACCTGCCGGTTATCTTCGCCGCCCAAAGCCTTCACGCGCTCAGTTTCGCGCTCTACCATACCGCCGCCATTACGCTTTTGCACTCGCTTTATCGGCGCAAAGCGCTGGCCCAGCAGTTCTTTTTGGGTATCTCCTACGGCATGGGCGGTTTTCTGGGGGCCCTGCTGGCGGGCAAACTTTACGGGGAAACCCTCTTTCTTTATGAAAGTCTTATCGCCTTTGGGGCTTTTGTCATCTTGCTTTTTCAACCGCTGTTGACAAAAAAGTAACAAAATCCTGTTATAATTTGGAAAAAGAGAAAAGCGCAAGGAGTAAAGAATGAGAAAGAGCGGAAAATTTTTTATAACCCTTGTCGCAACGGCACTCATCTCCCATAACGGCGTCGCGGCGGATCTTGGCGGAGAAATCGCCGTCGGCGCTTGGAACCATGATCCCAGCGGATGGATCAAATATCCCAACAACCTACCCGATTTTATTAGCAAAATCGACCTGGATGACGATCTAAACCTCGATACCGAGACAGACCTTTACCTACGTGCCAAACTGGAACACCCTATTCCCATCCTGCCCAACGTACGCTTGGGCTATACCAAAACCAACACATCCGGTAACGGACGCATTGAAAAAGGGTTTGTCTTCGGCGATATTCACCTGGGAGCGGGTACCGATGTCTACTCCGAAGCGGAGTTAAAAAACCTGGACGGTACGTTTTATTACCAGCTGGTTGATACGGGGGTCGATCTGGATCTGGGTCTGACCGTCCGCTATTTGGACGGTTATGTGATGATCAGCGACAAAACCACCGGCATCAAAGATACCAGTGATGTCGATTTTGTCGTTCCCATGCTTTACGCCAACTTCCGCTGGCCTCTGCCCTTTTTGGAGGGGCTCTCTATCGGGGCGGAAGGCAACTGGGTCTCCTACGACGGGAGCGCTTTGGTCGATATGCAGACCGACGCGCGTTATACCCTGCCCATGGGACTTGGCTTTGAGGTGGGGTACCGCTACCAGAAGGTCAAGCTTGACGACGTGGACGACACCGATGCCGATATCGACATTTCGGGCATCTACGGCGGAATTGTCTGGGATTTTTAAAAAGGCGCGGCGTATCCGCCGCGAAACACGTTTAGCGAAAACTCACAACCTCATCAAACGGCAGGCGCACTTTGGCAGGCGGCTCATGTAACCGGTAGCCAAAAGCAATAATAAGCGCCAACGTCTCTTTGGCCACGTCCATCTTCAGCAAAGCTTCCACCTTCTCTTTCTCAAACCCCTCAATCGCGCAACTGTCAATGCCCATGGCCATGGCACCGGTCATCATGTTGCCGGCGGCGATATAGCACTGTTTGACGCTCCAGCAGGCCAGCTCACCCCGTCCAAACCGCTCCGCCGAAAAATCGTCATACTTTTTAAAATAGGCCTCGATCTTCTCCCTGGGAAGATCGCGGCGTGAGAGCATATTTCTGGGATATGCGCTTCCGGGCGCGAGCGGCCCGACCAACGCTTTGATAACCACCAACTCACTGCACTCGGTGATCTGGGGCTGGTTCCAGCAAAACGGCTGTAGTTTCTCTTTGAGTTCCCGGTCACGAATCACAAGAAAACGCCACGGCTCCATCCCAAACGACGAGGGCGAAAGCCGGCCGATCTCAAGCAGGGTACGCAACTGCGCCTCTGGAATCTTTTTGCTCTTATCAAACCGCTTGCAGGCGTGGCGCTCGGCCATTGCCTGCATAAAATACTCAATCGCTTCCATTGTTATGCCTTACTCCATATACGTCGATTTAGATGAAGTTCCTCTACTATACCAAAAACAAGCCCCAGGCTCTGTATATATTGCTTTACTACATTCATACGAAACAGTGACTCAAAAACGGGCACTTTAAACCAGTTTTCCCCGTTAAGAACGGCAATAAAGAGCTTATTATGACAAAAAGAGAGGTAGATAGGGGCATCGGCTCTTTTTCTTAGTTGGACCACTTTTTCCATGATATTAGGGGTAAGCAGATAGTGGGCTTCTACCGGGTCATCGGCAATAACCTTAAACTCTTTTTCAAAGGCGGGTGAATCCATCCGGACCACCTTTTCGCTTTCTGATCCCTGAAACCAACTTCCCGCGACACCCAGGTACTTTTCTGCCAGGTCAGGGTAGACTTTAACGGTATGGTGAAAGTTCTTATGAAACTCGGTCACGATAAAGGTACCCACAAAGACCCCGATACGACTGTTGTTTTGCCTGGAATGATTTCTCTTTTTTTTGACATCCAGATACGAAAACATCAATGGCGTCTTCCCGATTTTTCCTTGTATAAGATCACTGCCTTTATAAGAGTCGACGGCATCGACAAAAAGTTCGCTTTGCTTAAAAAGTGTGTACGGTATCAAGCCGTCAGGATCATACTGCAAAGAAGGATCGATCTTGGCGATAAGTTGACGAAAGATCCTATCCTTAAAACGGCGACGATAGTCGGAAGAGAGCCAAAAGTAGGCAAAACCTCCCGACGTTACCGTGATAATAAAGGTACCGTAAATTGCCGCGCCGTCATGATAATTTACAAGATAAAAGAGGGCTGTAACACCGATAACGACAAAGATGAAAATAAGCCGTTTTCGTACCTCCAGCCGCTCTTGCTCCAGCTTTTGAAGTTCAGGGTAAAGTCTCTTGTAATAAAAATCAAGCAGATCCGAACTTTTGATAAGCATGAAATATTCAACCGTTAAGCAACTCTTTGATATTCATCTCTTTACGTTCTGTTTCGGGAATCTCAAAAAGGGGTTTGGGCGCAAAGTTAAACCAGTTGGCAATAAGGGAGGAGGGGAACATCTCTCGGGCGTTGTTGTAGTCGGTTACCGCCTGATTGTAGGCCCGGCGGGCGGCGGCAATCTGTTCCTCGACTTCGTTGAGCGTACGCATCAACTGCATAATTTGTTCATTGGCCCGCAGTTGAGGATAGTTTTCCACCGCCATCATCAACCCCTGCAAAGGTCGGGTTAACTCGTCTGCAATGGCCATCTTTTGCTCCGGGGTAAGGTTTGGTTGCATCGCTTTGGTGCGCAGTCGGGTCACCTTTTCTATCAAATCTTTCTCATATTGCATAGACTCTTTCATCAAAGTGACAAGATTGGGAATAAGGTTAAAACGCTTTTTAAATAGCGCGTCAATGCTGGCGAGAATATTGTCACACTGATTACGGCGAGAGACAAGGGTATTGTATAACATTACGCCGACCACAAAGATCACAGCGACAACAAGAAGAAGTATCTTCATGGAGCTCCTTTACGCGACAAGACTGATTTGATTATATCTTTGAAAGAGAAACTTTCAATATTTCAAAAGGCCCAAAGGGCCTGAAGAAAAAACTTAAGCCTTTTTCTGTTTCTCCATCCGTTTACGCACGTGCGGATCGAGATAACGCTTGCGGATGCGGATACTCTCGGGCGTCACTTCCACCAATTCGTCATCCTCAATCCACTCCAGCGCCCGCTCCAGGTTCATCTCTCTTGGCGGCACCAGCACAATGGCGTCATCCGAACCCGACGCCCGGACGTTGGAGAGTTTCTTGCCCTTGATGGGGTTAACCTCAATGTCGTTGGGGCGGGAGTGCTCACCGATGATCATCCCCACATAGACTTCGGTCTGGGGCTTGATGAAGAGCACGCCCCTTTCTTGGAGATTGTAAAGCGAATAACCCAGCGCCTTGCCGTTTTCCATAGAGATTAAAGCGCCGTTGGCCCGGTGCTCCACGTTGCCCACAAAGGCGCGGTACTCCAAAAAGGAGTGGTTCATCACCCCTTCGCCTTTGGTGTCGGTCAGAAACTGGGTTCTAAACCCTATCAACCCCCTTGCCGGAATCTCAAACTCAATACGGGTGGTACCGTCGGGCATGGGGGTCATGGAAGTCATCTCCGCCTTCCTTCTTCCCAGCTTCTCGATCACCGCGCCGCTGTGCTCTTCGGGCACGTCGATCACCAGATGTTCATAGGGTTCCATCCGCACGCCGTTTTCTTCTTTAATAACCACCTCGGGACGGGAGATGAGAAACTCATACCCCTCCCGGCGCATATTCTCGGCCAAAATACCGATCTGCAGTTCTCCCCGCCCGGAGACTTTGAAACTTCCCTCGCCCAACTGCTCCATCCGCATAGCGATATTGGTCTCCATCTCCTTCTCAAGGCGTTCACGCAGTTTGTTGGCGGTGACAAACTTGCCCTCCCGGCCCGCGAAGGGCCCGTCGTTGACGCTGAAAATAACCGAAAGCGTCGGCTCTTCAATGTGCAAAGGATCCAGCGGCTGGGGATCGTTGGGATCGGTGAGGGTATCACCCACGTCGATGGCGCTAAAGCCGGCGACAGCCACAATATCACCCGCCTCGGCCTCGTCAATCTCCATGCGCTCCAGGCCGATGAAGCCTATCAGTTTGCTGATACGCCCCTTGACACTCTCGCCGTCGGCCTTGGCCAACAATACCTGCTCGCCCGATTTGACGCGGCCGTTGAAGATCCGCGCCACGCCGATGCGCCCGACGTAATTGTCGTAATCGAGGGTAAAGACCTGAATCTGCAACGTGTTTTCGGCACTGCCTTCGGGGGCGGGCACATACTCCAAAATAGCGTCAAAAAGCGGGGTGAGATCTTTGTTCTCATCCTCCAGATTCCACTTGGCGTACCCGTCACGGGCGGCGGCGTAAAGAACGGGGAAATCGAGTTGCTCCTCATCGGCTTTCAGCGCCACCAGCAGGTCAAACACCTCATCCACCACCCGCTCGGGCTCGGCGGCGGGTTTGTCGATCTTGTTGACCACCACGATAGGGCGCAGTCCCAGGCCGATGGCCTTTTTGAGCACGAACTTGGTCTGGGGCATCACCCCCTCCTGGGCGTCTACCAGCAGTAACACGCCGTCTACCATCTTGAGCACCCGCTCCACTTCCCCGCCAAAATCGGCGTGGCCGGGGGTGTCGATGATGTTGATCTTGTGATCTTTGTAGCGGATGGCGGTGTTTTTGGAGAGGATGGTAATGCCCCGCTCCCGCTCCAGGTCGTTGCTGTCCATGACCCGCTCGGCCATCTCTTTGTGGGCCTCGAAGGTGCCCGACTGTTGCAGTAGACCGTCTACCAGCGTGGTTTTTCCGTGGTCAACGTGGGCGATCACGGCGATGTTTCGGATGTTTTGCATATGTAGTGATTCCTGAGTAGATATTGAAGATTTACGCGCATTATATCCAAAAAAAGGCCCAAGCGGATTTTACGGCTAAAAGATAAAATGGAACGGTAGTTGCTTGAGATAGGCAAAAACCGTCGGAAAGGAGCCGTATGCAAGCGATTGTCCCTCTGCTTTCGCCGACCGAGCAAAAAGACGGGCAGGGCGCTTTGAAAAGTCAAAAGAGCTCCAAAGAACCGACCCTCTTTCAAGCGATTCTGGAGAGTCTGAAAGACCTACCCGAAGAGGGCAATCTGCCCCTTGCAAGCGACGCGGGGTTTTCTATGCCAAACTTTTCGGATACCGACGACGACTTGCCGAGCGCTTTGCCATCGCTTCTTTCCGGGAAAAATCCGACGACTGATTCCGCTAAAACAAAAGAGGGAACAAAAGAGGAAAGGGCCCTGCTCTCGGCCCTTCAGGCGTTGGCGCAAAACGACGGGGAACTTTCCAAAGAGATCGATCGTCTTTTGCAAACCGATACGAAAGGGTTGGAGTCGGAAAAACTCAAAGCTTCGGAAAAGCTGAAGGCCGCTTTGCAAAACGAAGCGTTCCGCACAGAACTCAAGAAAGGCGCCACATGGGAAGCCATTAAAAAAGTCGCCGACCGCTTCGGCCTGCCCGTCAAACTGACAGATCTGACAATCGAAGAGGAAACACCCTCTTTCTCTGCCGCCTCTTTTACAAGATCAAAAAATACCACGACGCCAACGCGCTCCATCGCCGCCTCCGCCGCAATAGAAAAGAGGGGCGCTCAAAAAGAGAAGAAAAAGACTCTCTCATCTCACGCCACCCCAAACCGTACCCAAGAGAAACCCCCTTCCAAAACAGCGCAAACAACCCTCTCTTCTCTTCTGGCTTCGGTAGAGAAAGAGGGGAAAACAACCACCGCTTCCATCCGACGTACCGCATCCAAACGTGTAGCTGCCGCTTCCGTCGACACCTCCGATACCACCGAAAACAGAGATGACAAAAACGTAAAAGAGTCCAAAACACAAACCGTCACGACCAAAGCGCCGCAACCGGCTTCTTCCGCACCAAAATCCCAACCTTCCGTCCCCGTCAACACTACCGTTTCACCGCTGACGACAAAAAATATGGAAACCGCCGACGAGACGGCAAAAGAAGAGGCCTCATTTCCTGAAACTATCAATAAAAAAGCGCAACAAGAGCCGGTAGATTCAACCGCGAAAAAAGAGGATCATCAGACAAAAGAGGAGCCGACCCTTAAAAAGGAGGCCGTCGCGCAAGAGACAACCCCCAAACCCTCTCACGCAGAGAGTGAAAAAGCCCAGAGCGTCCGGCACAAAATCGCGGAGGCCAAACAGAGCGTTCAGCACTTCGCCCAGTCGCTAAAGGAGCAGGTAGACAACTACAAACCGCCCATGACTCGGATTCAACTGCAGTTAGATCCCAAAGACCTGGGAAGCGTGGAAGTCACGCTTGTCAGCCGGGGCAACCATCTGCACGTGCACGTCAGTTCCAATCCCGGCGCCATCGGCTTGATGGCTTCCCAGGGGCAGGAGCTCAAAAACCAGCTGGTCTCCATGGGTTTTACCGACGTACAGATGCAGTTTAACATGAACCAGCAGGAGCGCCGGGAACAGGCCAAAACGCGCTTCGGCGCGTTTTACGAAAACGAGGAGCCGGACGTTGCGTTCGACTCGCTTGACATCATTA
>Ga0256834_1002635_pt1 | contig 11193 bp, 12 predicted proteins | sample 4281140metaG_FD_190536 | JGI IMG/M metagenome (GOLD analysis project Ga0256834, IMG submission 190536) | Hydrothermal vent microbial communities from East Pacific Rise, Pacific Ocean - 4281-140 | ecosystem: Environmental > Aquatic > Marine > Hydrothermal vents | place: Pacific Ocean: East... | reverse complement strand
TAGCTTTCTCCGCGAACCAGCAGAACTGTTTAAGCTGACAGTCACCGCACCACGGATACCTGTTAACATCTTTGAGCGACGTGAAGTCATCCAGAGCTTCTCGAAACGATCCGTACCTTACACTTTCGACAAACTTCTCGTGATCGTTTACGTACTCTTTGTGTGAGTACGAGAATTCCATGCATGGGGAGAGGGTGCAATCTGCTCTCACGAACACCGTGTTTCTGTAGGGACACTCCCTGCTGACGGAATCGGCAAAAAAGCTTGGGATTGTAACCTTAACGCCGGCCTCTTTACCTACTTCTACAGCCTCCTTCGCAGCTATTTCTGCCTTTTTTGCGATAGCTATCCTTTCTCTGTTCTCTACTATCCAGCTTAAGTTGAGCTGGTATCCCTCCCTGCTAGCTCTCTCGCTGAGTTCGGAGTAAACTTCCAGACTTTTGGGTTCGAAGTGTCTCATACCATCCACGACCTCCTTTAGCCTTTCCCATCCCACCTCTCTCGCGAAATCCTCCACTATTTCCACGCACCTCCTGCTTACCTCGCAGTAGGCGACCCTAGAGTAGTGACCTCTGTCGTACGCGAGCAGGTTCGACGAGAAAACGTCTAAACCTAGGTTTACAACCTCCTTCAGCTTGTACACATTATGTTTGTCGAGCACAACCTCCAACTCGACTTTGCTCTCGGCATTTTTCAGACTTTTTAGAGTAGAAATTGCCTCTCTAACGTTCTCGTGAACAGAGAAACCGAGCGTAACGGACTCCAGTTCATCTTTGCTTAGCTTTTTCAGCGACAGGCCGTTTGTGAGTAGGATAACCTCTGCTATGGAAGAGGAGAACCTGACAATCCTGCCTATTTCTGGATTCATTCCCGGTTCACCGAAGCCGTAGAGAAGTATTTTCTCGATTCTGTCGTAGGACTGAGCTTCTTCCACGACTTTCCTGAACTCCTCGAAACTCAAGTTTCTCTTGCAGACCTCTGCGTAGCTCCTGAGACAGTAGTCGCACGACCTGTTGCATAATCCTGAAACCTCAAACTGCAATATCACATCCTTTCACCATTTTCGACTATTGGCCGGATGAGAGTTTAGGAATAAAAACATTTTGGCCATGTAACGTGTGCTATTTTTACTTCTAAAGCTCTACTCGGTTTACTTTACTTAACATTAGGTTCAGGTGCAAATTTGAAAAGATCAAAAACCTGAAAAAGGATTATAGCTTTCTTGGATCAGTAATTTCGCCGTAGATCGCCGTAGCAGCCGCTGTTGCAGGAGAAACGAGGTATATTTGCCCCTCCGGACTTCCCTGCCTTCCGATGAAGTTCCTGTTCGACGTCGATACACTTACCTCCCCGCTCGCTATGAGGCCAAAGCTACCACCCATGCAAGGTCCACAGCACGGAAACTCAACGAGAGCTCCGGCATCCACGAACACGTCTATCAGTCCATCTTTCAGAGCTCTCCTGTATATGCTCCTTGAGGCAGGGATGACAATAAGCCTTACGTTTCTTGCGACCTCTTCCTCTTTGAGGATGTCAGCCGCAACTTTCAAGTCTTCGTACCTGCCGTTCGTGCACGAGCCTATGAACACCTGATCTACTTTAACTCCTTCAACTTCTGAAACTCCGCAGACGTTGTCGACTCTGTGAGGTTTCGCTACCTGTGGTTCCATCCCCGTGACATCGAGTTCGACCCTCTCGTATTCGGCATCTTCGTCCATGTAAACAGGCTCGTAGCCTTCCGTCACACCTATCTCCTTCAGGTACTTCTCGGTTACATCATCGAACTCCACGATCCCGGCTTTGCCTCCCATCTCTATTGCCATGTTGCACATAGTTAAGCGGTCGCTCATACCCATCTTTCTGACAGTTTCTCCTCCGTAAACGCAAGCTTTGTAGTTAGCTCCATCAGCCCCAACCATGCCTATGAGCTTCAGTATCACGTCTTTCCCGCAGACGTACTTTTCGAGCTTTCCGTGGACGTCGAAGTAAATCGTCTCTGGTACTTTGAACCAGAGCTTTCCAGTCGCGAAAACGAATCCCATGTCAGTCGAACCTATTCCCGTGGAAAAGCAGCCGAGAGCTCCGTACATGCACGTATGAGAGTCAGCACCAACTATCAGCTCTCCCGGGAGAGCGTGCCCCTTCTCTACCATTATCTGGTGGGCTATACCCTCTCTGACGTCGTAGTTCAGTATTCCATTCTCCTTTGCAAACTCTCTCAACATCTTGTGCGTTTCCGCAGCCTTAACGCTGTCAGCTGGAACCTGATGGTCAAAAGCCATAACGACTTTTTCCGGGTACTTCACTCTTTTTTCCCCGGTAATTCTCTCGAGTGCCTTTATTGCGAGAGGAGCGGTTATGTCGTGAACCATCGCCCTGTCTATTCTAGCGAGAACGAAATCTCCTGCCTTAACGTCCTTACCGGAAACTCTTGAGAAGATCTTTTCGGCTATAGTCTTACCCATGGGGTTAACAGAGTGAGGAGCTATTTAACGTTTGTCTGGATTCGTTAGAGTCTTCAACCTTTTAACCTTTTCAACCCTCAACCCCGTTCACGATACACGATAAAAGTAAAAGTCAGTCCTGCTCGGTTTTAACGGCATCGATTATTTTCTTCCCAGCCACTATCTCGTCAACGCTGTGTATCGCAGCTCCCATGTCCTCTATGACCTTCTTTACCTCCTTGTAGTTTATGTTGTCTCCTACTATGGTTATTTTGAGCGTTTCTGTGTTCTGGTCTATTTCCATTAGGCTTAGGTTCACGCCGTCTATGTTCTCTATTTCGCTGAGTCTCAGAGCGAGAAACACGTTGTCAGGTTCGTGCGGCTTCATAACGTCCAGAACAAGCCTCCTTATGCCTGCCACGAAAGTAACCTCTTCACCAACATATTTAACTTTGTCGAGTTATAGCCGTTCTCATGTACTACGACCTTCACGTCCACTCCGTGTTCAGCGACGGAGAACTCATACCCTCTGAACTCGCGAGGAGGATGGCTGAGAAGGGTGTCAGCGGTTTTGCGATAACGGATCACGCTGACTTCTCTAACTTGTCGTGGATTATGGAAAGGCTGAGAAGATTGCAGGAGTGGAGGGACGACTACGAGGTCGAAATACTGTTTGGAGTTGAGATAACTCACGTTCCTCCCAAGCTAATGGACAGGTGCGTCGAACTCGCGAGGAGGGAAGGGGCAGAAATAGTTGTTGTACACGGAGAAACCCTTGCTGAGCCCGTAAAGGAGGGGACTAACGAGGCTGCCGTGGAGAGTGGAGTAGATGTTCTGGCCCATCCTGGGATAATTTCAGCTGAGTTTGCCGATAGGGCAGAAGAGAACGGGGTTTACCTAGAGATATCTGCAAGAAAAGGGCACTGTCTTGGAAACGGATGTGTGGCTAAGTTTGGCAGGAAACTTGTTGTGAACACGGACACTCACTCACCTGGAGACATAATCTCTGAGCGTGAAGCTCTAAGAATTTGCACGGCTGCTGGAATAGATAGCCCGGAAAAAGTGCTCGAAAACAACGCGAAACTGTTTAGAAAACTCAGAAAGAAGAATTAGGTTGAAATTTTGGTGAAAGTAACGAGAACGGAAGTGAGATCGTGCTGAGAAAGACCCACGCGGTTTTTGCGATGGCGGTGGCATTCTTTCTGCGTCTTACGCCTTCTCAGATAATAGCTTCTGGCTTTTTTGGCGTCATTAGTGACATGGATCACACGCTCGGTTTGAGGCACAGGGGCTTCACTCACTCTCTGCTCTTCGTTTTTTTAGCTTACTTGTTTACTTCCGCACTGTTTCCAAATCTTGCCCTGCCAGTTCTCGTTGGAGTTCTTACTCACATATTTGCGGACATGTTGAACCCTGAGGGGGTCGAGCTTTTTTATCCTCTGAAAAAGAACTACAGGATCGCCAAGTTTAGGTTCGACAGCGTTCTCGGCAACGGACTGGTAATCGCACTTTCCGCTGCCCTCGTAGTCTTGAGGTTTAAGGGGTACAGCGTCAGCCTGAAACCTCTAGAAGATTTTTCCGCCTTCGTACACGCGCTTTCTAGGTTGAAGTAATTCGCTGCCAAGATTGAGCTGGGACAAAATCAGGGGACTTTTGAAGCCCCGAGAGACGCTATGGCTTTCAACGCTTCCCTGAGGGTTGCGTCGTTGTCGTACTCTTTGACTATTCTCTCTAGTTCTTCTCTGTTCATTCTTCTCATCTCTCTCGCTAGCTCGACCATCTCTGGTACCGCTCTTGTTACGTTGTTAACAACCGTTACATCTGCCATCCTTGCCGTCCTCGAAAGTGGATTAAGGTCAATGGCCACGACCTTCTTTCCACTCTTTCTTAGTATCTCGCACCTGTCTCCATCCTCGAGCATGACCATGACCGTGTCGGCTGAGTAAATGCCCCTACTGTCAACGATCCTCCTCGCGTGCTCTATTCCCTCTATGACAGCGTCTCCCGCAAACAGCACGTTTTTGCAGCCCTTTTCCATCAGGAACTCCGCTATTCTCTCCACCCTCTCCCTGCTCCAGTGGAAGACGTTGACTTCGAGCGGGACTTTCAGCACTTCAGAGAACTCCGCCAGCTCCTCTGCGACAAGAGCCGCAGCGTTCCCGTTCACGGATATCACCGGCTTTCTGGAGAGGAGCATGAGAGCTACAGCAGCTCTCTGAGCTCTGACGGCAAAGTCCCTCGTCCTCTCCCCGAATATGTAGTCGAAGGCCTCCCCCCTTCCGTGCGCTATCAGACCCTCGGGGACGACTATTCCCTTCCTGAATCCCTCGACGAGTTTTTCTCTTGTCATCAAGGAGAAGTACCTCGGATGAGATTCGGGAATTACCGGTCTCATCTCAGCTTTTCTCCACTTCCTTTTTCATGAGCTTCTGCCTCTCCTTCGCGGAGTAACCAGTTAAATCCTGTAGAAATCGGTTGTATTTTTTTATCGTCTCAAGTGCCACGTCTTCAGGGGCTTTTGGATTCGTTTTTGTTTCAGCCATGAGCTTTTTTCCCTCGAGCTTCATTCTCAGTTCCTCTATAGCTCCGAAACTGACCACATAGTATTCGCCATCTTTCCTGAATTCTCCGAAGTGCTTGGTTATCATCTCTTCAAGTCTCTCTTCCGTCGGTTTGTACCCTCTCTTGAACGGATACGCCCTCATCCCTAAAGAGGTAGCTCGAAGGGTAAAATAGCTTTTTCCTGCGTGCTAAATGGCGGAAAGGATAAACGTTTTAAAAAAGCTAAGAGACGCAGAAACATGGAGGTAAACATCCTTCTCACGGGGGTGGGTGGACAGGGCATTCTGACTTCCTCTATGATCCTCGCAAGAGCTGCTATGAACTCGGGTAGAAACGTCATAACTGCTGAAACTCACGGGATGGCTCAGAGAGGAGGAAGCGTTGAGGTTCACGTCAGAATAGGAGATGTCCTTTCCCCGCTAATTCCTTACGGGGGCGCAGATTACGTGGTGTCTCTGGAACTCTCTGAAGTACTTAGGTACGCTGTTTACTACGGGGAGAAAACGAAGGCAATAGTTAACACGGGGAAGATAGTCCCTCCGTCGGTAAGCAGGGGAGAGGCGAAGTATCCAGACGTGGAAGAGGTTAAGGATGCTCTTTCGTGGCTCGAAGTTCACTTCGTCAACGCGAGCGAGATAGCTGAGAAGGCAGGAAATGTTCAGGCGACGAACGTGGCAATCCTAGGTTCTTTCTGCAAGGTTTCGGGCGTCTTCACTCTCGAGGAACTCGAAAGAGCGGTGAAGGATGTTTTGCCTGAGAAGTTGCACGAAGTTAACCTGAAAGCTCTCAGGATGGGTTACAACGCTATTTAGTTTTTTACTACAGCAATAGCACTAGAGTTCGATACTGGTGAACAATTCACGATTTATGAATTTCCTATTTGTACCGAACAGTTCAGAATCCGTGAACGCTAGTCATTACAACTCGTCTCTCTTCGACTTCTTCAGACAGTATTTGAAAAGTTCTTAGTCCCCACTTCACAGCTCCCTCAAATGTGCATATCGGCGTGGACGGATCATAAATGTCGTGATGACTCAAACTCAGCGCTTTCTTGGCCACCATAAAGATCAAACTTTTTATAGATTAACTGCAAAATCAGGCAAACTCGTAGACAGCAAAAGCTATAGCGGCAACTCCTATCGCTATTATCGCGAAGAAGTATTCAGGCTTCAGAGGTATGAGAGTAGCGGGATACACTACGTAAGCGGCCAGAGCTACCACAAGCGTTAACCCGGCATACTGGATCTTGCACTTTTCTACCATCTGAGCGAAGCAAAAGAGGGCGACCACTGCTGGCAGAGATGGTGTGGGTTGGGGAGTTAGAATTGAAAGCATGTGCCTTGCTAGGTCCGTAAAACCGAGGAAGTATACTGTGTTTACGACGGACTTGAAAAGTGGAGTCGAGGGAAAGACTTTCGGCATGAGCATTAGCATTACCAAGGAAAAGAACTCGAAGCTAAACGGATTCTTCTTTGTAAAAATGGTTAGAGCTGGAACCACAGCTGCTGGTAGCAGGAGAACTGGGTTCAGAATCGAGGCAAGAGGCGTGGTTGAGTAAGAGCTCCACGCAAGGAAGAATGCCACCTCGGCGGCAGCGAGGCTTGCAATCTTCCATGACTTTCCGCTTTCTCTACTCTCTCTACTCTCTTTATCCTTCTTTTTTTTCAGTTCCTTCCTCTCCCTTTCTTTCTTCTCCGCGTTACTAGCATCTCTTCCGATTCTCACTTTATCACCACACAGCCAAGGGTTTGTTTACGTCAACCTCCACGCAGTTTCCACAAGTTCTCAGTCTGCTGACAGCTTTCCTCCTCGCAACCTCCATTACCTTCCCTGAAAAGCCCTCTTCGAGTCCCTTGAGCGCTATCACCTGAACAGGCATGAGCTTGGATAGCTTGAGTATGCTCTCCGCTTTAACCCTCTCAGCCCTCGTGATCAGGATGAGCAGTGGGTTGTACAGCAGGAGCATCTTCTTACAGTTCTCCACAGCATCGTTGACTCTCTCCTTCCCCCCCTCCACCTCGAGCAAAGCCCTGCTTATCCTCCTGAACTGCCTGCTCCCGACGTCCGGGTATATGAGCCTCCTGTCACCAACGACATAGAGCCCGACCTTGTGCCCCCTGGAGGTGTAGTAGTAGGCGAGGGCGTTTGCCACCTCTATCGCAGCCTCAAGGTAGTTCTTTATGCTCGTACCGTGCAACATGTACGGGTTTGCGTCGAGGAATATCCAAACTGCTTTCTTGCCCTCCACCTCGTACTGGTTGACCATTAGCTTGCCCTTCCTTGCCGTGGCCTTCCAGTTGACGAACTTCATGGAATCGCCAGGCATGTAATCCCTAATCTCCCTGAAGTCCGTTCCCGGAACCCCTATCTTTGCCACGTCTATCCCGGGCATAGGTGATCTAGCTCTTCCCCTTATCTCTCTGACCCTCCTGAGCTTTGGAGGTCTATGCTTGACCTCTAGAGTGACTGGAGTTCCTGTAACCCCTCTTTTGACGAACGCCCTGCTGAAGCTCTCAACCTCGTACTCGAGCCTGTCAAGTCTGTAGAGACCTCTCCTCGTTGCTTTTGCCCTGTAAGCTATTCTGACGAGCCTTCTACCGAAAACAACGCACTCTTCGAGGTTCGAACCCTCAACGAGCTCGAAGTGCTCTGGCAGAGTGTGCCTGACCCTAGCAATCCCAAAGCCCCTGAGCTCTGCGAGCACGCTGACGTTAAACTCCTCCCCAACTGCGACCTTTTCGTCCCACTCTCCCCTGACAAATCTCGCTCTGACACCGAAGGGCAGGGCGAGGAGGAAGGCAGGAATCACAGCTAACCTTATCAGAACTGGAGCGGTCAGAAAGATTCCGGACAGAATAAGGTAAACTGAGAGCTTAGCGAGCGAAGCCCCTGCCTTCCTCATCACCTTTGGGCACCTCTACCTCCCTCAGCACATCCTGAACGACAACTTCTGGCCTCACACCCTCTACTGTCCTCTCTATCTTCAGAATTATTCTGTGGGCTAAAGTATCCACTGCTACGAGCTTCACGTCGTCCGGTATTACGTAATCTCTTCCTTCCATCGCTGCTATAGCTCTGGATATCTTCAGCAGAGCAAGTCCACCTCTCGGGCTCGAGCCAACTTCCACGTACTCATGCTTTCTTGTGGCCCTTACGAGCTCAGATATGTACCTGAGTACGCTTCTACCCACGTAAATCGAGGACTCGACGAAGTCCTGCATGGCCTTGAAAGTTGCAAGGTCAACGCTCGGCTCAACGTCTTCAGTCGGATCGTCTTTTCTCCACGAAATCCTCCTTCTGAGTATCTCCATTTCCTCTTCCACACTCTCAGGGTAGCCGGGGCAGAGCCTTATCATGAACCTGTCAAGCTGAGCCTCTGGTAGTGGGTAAGTTCCCTCCTGTTCTATTGGGTTCTGGGTTGCTATGACGAAGAAGGGCAGTTCGAGCGGGTGCGTTTCTCCTTCTATCGTAACCTGCTTCTCCTCCATCGCTTCGAGTAGAGCTGCTTGAGTTTTTGGAGGACTTCTGTTTATCTCGTCTGCAAGTAGAACGTGGGTGAATATCGGTCCCTTGACTAGCTCGAAGTTTCCCGCTCTGTAAACCTTCGTTCCCGTTATGTCTGCTGGCAGCAGGTCAGGAGTGAACTGAATTCTGTTGTATTTAGCTCCAATTGCCTTGGCAAAAACCTTGGCTAGGAGAGTTTTTCCTAGCCCAGGGTAATCTTCGAAGAGAACGTTTCCGTTCCCAAGGCTCGCAGCCAGCATTTTTTTGACTATGAGATCGTCTCCAACGTAAACATCGCACACAGTTTTTATTATGCTTTCGCACGCTCTTCTGAACGCGGAAGGTGTGAGTTCGACATTCACTCTATCATCCTCCTATTACGACTATTTACTTTATATTTAACTTAATTTTATTTGATTTTATTTTTTGCAACATCTTAAATATTAAACTGTTCGAACTTCGGACAGCCCTAAACGATCACGCTCCTGCACCATTTCTAGCCTTCAGAGCTCTAACGCCCTCACAACTACCTTTATTCCTACCACTTTTCTCGTCGAGCACACTCATGACTGTTTTCAGGACCCTCTCTCTCCTCGACTTGTTCCTCCTTTCAACTATCGCTCTCTCCCATGGAAGTGCAAAGAGGGGCACTCTTTCGTCGCAGTGGTTCACAACCGGTAGTATCATCTCCGCTATTTCTTTCTCAGAGTATCCCGAATCGCTGAGAGCTTTAACTATGCAAGCAACGAGCAAGGATTTTTCCCCTGTCTCTACGAAGCTTTTTGCTGCCCTCTCCAAACTTATCACGAGTTCGTCGAACCTTTCGGATATCTGCTGGGAGTGAGGCTCGAGGTAGGTTTCGTCGTAGCCGGGTTTGAAGTTTCTGAAAACGGCAAAGGCTGCGAGAGCGAGAACTGCCCACTCAGCGAAGTCGAACAGCCCTCCGTGGAGGTAGGGTTTAGCGAATTCCATGACCGCCAAAGCGACGAGGGCAAACATTACGTACGTTCTAGAGGAGGCAATTCCCCTCGCTATCGTCCCCTCAAAACCGGACGCAAGAGAAGTGAGGGCGAAGTAGGCTAAGACTCCTGCGACTACTATCGCTGCAAGACTGCTGTATTGGTAAAGGAGCATGTATGACGAAAAAGCTGCAATCAGAAAGCCAATGCAGGAAGTTATATGCCTTTTTGGTAGGTCTGAAACTATTACGGCGAGAGATACTAGGAGTGCGAGCAAGTAAATCCTATTGACCGAAACGGGATAATACATTTGAAGGTTGAATATAGCCGTGTCTGCAATGAGGTAAAACGCTATCGCAAACGGAAACGGCCTCAAAATTTTCGCCTTTCCCCTCAGGATTAGGCCCAAAAGCAGGAGTGTGTATATCGTCAGCAGAGTCGTGGAAGATACCTCAAACATCACCTTGCCGAAGTAGAGCGTCTGGTGGGTGAGAACCCAGTAAAGTGCGACAAACACGACTGTGAGAGTCGCCACTCCAATCAGCATCTCGAACACCTCTTGAACGGGAAGACTCTAAGTTCGGGCTCTCCCTCCACTTTTTCCTCGGTTATCTTTTTGCATAGATCGTAAAACTCCTTCAAGTCCTCTCTGCTTCCACCTTCCCTATCTCCGTATCTGTTGGGCTCGAAAAACGAGAGTATCCTCTCTTTTAAACTCTCCTCTACGCCGAGAGCTTCGAGAACTTCCCGTGCGGTAGCATCCTTCATACTTTTGCCAGTCTTTTTTTCGCAGAACTCTACGACCTCTTCGAAAACCTTTGCGAGACCCCTCCAGAAAGGAAGGACGAAGAACTTGATCTCTCCGTTCTCTGTGACCTTTCCTTTCTCGTTCAGGACTTCGGCCCTCAGAACATGCTCTCCGACTCCCAGCTTTCCTGAATACGTACATACTCTTTCTCCAAAGCCGACTCTCTCCCCATCAACGCTTAACCTGATCAATCCTTCTGCTCTGGTAGTTATCTCGACTTCGTCCTCAGGCAGCCAGACGGGAGGTGGGGAGTAGTCAAATCTAAGGGTTTTCTTCTTTCTGAGTTTTAGAACGAGAAAAGCTATCAGTGGGAGAGGTATCAGGTAAACCCAGAACGGTAAGGGTCTGCTTACCGTAGCTCTTGACGGCAGGTGAAGTTCGTCACCGGGGTAGTACACCTCTGCTTTATCCTTCCTGAACTTTAGCTTCAGCACTCCATCGTCGTAGTACTCCTTTCCGTTCACGTAAACGTATCCCTTAACGACATTTCCTGAAGTGTCGACGATTCGAAGCACTAAGGTGTCGCTCCTGACCTCAGCCTCGATTTTTGTGGGGGATTTGACGTAAAGCTTGAAAACTCCTTTATACCCCATTCTTTCTATTGTGTAGTTGACCGCGTAGATCCCGGCCTTTTTTGGGGCCATGAGGCTTATGCTAAAACCTGAAGTAATGTTCTCGTAAAACGGGTAACCGAGGTAGATCGTTTCCCTCACAGGCCTTCCGTTGAACAGTACGGTTACGTTGGTGTTCCACTGTTTTCCGGCCACAGTACTCGTATTTGTGAATAGGACGCTCACGTATCCCGCCTCAACAGTTTTTTCGAGAACAGCCGAGCTTATAAAGTACTTCTTCGAACCTGGATAATATATCCTTATCTTGTGCTTGCCCTTGGATAGGTAAACTTTAAACTCAAAGG
>Ga0256834_1002634_pt1 | contig 11194 bp, 7 predicted proteins | sample 4281140metaG_FD_190536 | JGI IMG/M metagenome (GOLD analysis project Ga0256834, IMG submission 190536) | Hydrothermal vent microbial communities from East Pacific Rise, Pacific Ocean - 4281-140 | ecosystem: Environmental > Aquatic > Marine > Hydrothermal vents | place: Pacific Ocean: East Pacific... | reverse complement strand
CGATTTTACCCACAAACTTAAATTTGCAAATATTCTATCAATTAAATCCATTGGATAACTAGCCCAGTCAAAAATACCTTGAAAAATAAATAATAATATTAAAGCAAAAATAACATACCCAAAAAATTTATGAGTTAATACTCTATCTAATATCCCTCTTAAATCAGTTGCTTTAGATTTATCAACATTAAAATTTTCTTTTAATATATCGTTAATAATCTGGTATCTTAAAATTGTTTCTTTATGTTGATAACGTTTTATACAATCTACATCCTTCCTAAATTTAGAAACTAACTTTTTTTGCCTTTCATTTAAAAAATCAAATTCTATGTTCTGCGTAATTAACAACCACGATTTGTAGATTGAAAATTCTTTAAAGGCGTCCTTTAAATTACTAAAATACTCTTTATCAATTCTATTTGATATTTGACCTATAGGTTTGTGATCAAGTTTTTTATAATTTAATATCGCTAATTTTAGTTCCTCTATCCCTATTTTTTTTCTGGCACTTGCTAAAACAATTTTAGTGTGTAGTTTTTCTTCTAATTGTTGTGTATTAATACTAATACCCTTACGTTTCATTTGATCAATCATATTGATAACCAAAATTGAAGGTATTTGTAAATCTTTTATTTGGGTAAATAAAAGTAAATTTCTTTTTATGTTTTCAATATCTACTATTACTACTACTACATCTGGAAAACTATCTCCACTTTCATTTAATAAAGTATCAAGTACAATGGTTTCGTCCATAGAGGTAGGATTGATACTATATGTCCCAGGCAAATCGGTAATTTCTGCCTTAATATGACTATCTAATTTGCATATACCTTGTTTTTTTTCAACGGTAATTCCAGGGTAGTTTCCAACTTTCTGTTTCAAACCAGTAAGCTGATTAAATAATGATGTTTTACCTGTGTTTGGATTTCCTATTAAAGCAACTTTTATAACCTCATCATTACTCATTATTTTGCTAGTACAACTGTTATTTTTTCTGCAGTTTCTTTTCTTATAGCCAAATAGCTACCATTAACCTTAATGTATAAAGGGTCTTGCATTGGTGCTTTTTGAATTAATTTCACCTCTTTTCCTGGTAAACAACCCATTTCTAACAGTTTTAATGGAATATTATCTAAGCAAAGCTTTTCAATAAAGGCCTTTTCTCCAATTTTTAAATCTGCAATAGTACCAATCATTATTAAGACTAATTATAAATAATAAGCAAAGATACTAAATTAGAATGATTCTAAACAATGATAATTGTCATTAATCTTTAAATTCATTTTTTAATATTTTAATGTCGGTTATTAAACGTTGAATATCTTTGGAGTCTGTACCATCATAAAACCCTCGTATTTGTTTTTTTTTATCTACCAAAATGAAATTTTCAGTATGAATAAAATCTTGAATTCCACCATCTCCTTCATCCAAAACGGCAAAATAACTTTTACGCGCCAGTTCATAAATGTGTTTCTTATCACCTGTGGTTATATTCCATTTAGTGTCAATAACTCCTTTTCTATCAGCGTATTCTCTCAAAATTGGAATACTATCCATTTCAGGTGTTACTGAGAGTGATAAAAACTTAATATCGTTATCATTTTTAAAAACTTCTTGTAATTTTCCCATATTATTTGTCATTATAGGACAAATTGTTTGACAACGTGTAAAAAAGAAATCTGCTACATAAATTTTATCTTTATAATCTTCTTGTGTAATAGTATCTCCATTTTGGTTTATCAACTTAAAATCAGCCACTTTATGATTTTTCCGAATGTGAATCATACTTTCATCAACTAATTTCGGGTTAACGTCAGCAGGGTTGTAAATAGGTAATTTTTTTTCAGGTGTTAATAAAGAGTAAATTAAATAAATCATAACAACTGAAAAAAAGGCCATAATAACCAATATTGGAATTGACTTTTTAAAAAAACTTGAACTCATTTTTACATAAATTTAAAATACAAATTTAGCACAATTAGCAATCATAGTTACCCATCTTTTTTAAAACTTTGTTAAAACTAGTAGTTACTGTATTTTTCAGTTTTAGAACTGTATTTAAAAACGTACATTTGTGCGATTTTACATTTTTGAATATATATGGAAATAATTATAAAGGCCTCTCAATTTATTTTAAGTTTATCGTTTTTGATAGTATTGCACGAATTAGGACATTTTATTCCTGCAAAATTATTTAAAACTAGAGTTGAAAAATTTTATTTATTCTTTGATTATAAATTTTCTCTTTTTAAAAAGAAAATTGGGGAAACTGAATATGGTATTGGGTGGATTCCTTTAGGAGGTTATGTGAAAATCTCAGGAATGATTGATGAAAGTATGGATACTGAACAAATGAAACAACCTGCTAAGCCTTGGGAATTTAGATCAAAACCTGCCTGGCAACGATTAATCATCATGTTGGGAGGTGTTATTGTAAATTTTATTTTAGGAATCTTAATTTACATTATGATCACCTTTGTTTGGGGAGTTGATTTCGTAAAACCTGATGGTGTAAAAGAAGGATTTGCCGTACATGAATCATTTAAAGAATATGGGTTTAAAGATGGTGATAAAATAACTAAATTTAACGGTGTTGAACCTTTAAATGTTACTGATGTTAATAAACATTTATTTTTAAGAGGAATTTCGTCAATTGAAGTTGTACATACAAATGGGATAAAAGAAACAATAAGTATTCCTGAAAACATTGGAGAAATTATGTGGGAAAAAGGTATTATGCAACCTTTTCAAGTTATAATACCTCCCGTAATTGATACTGTTATTACTGGTTCTCCAGCTGAAAAAGCAGGAATCCTTAAAAAGGATAAAATTCTAACTGTTAATAATACGCCTATTCATTATTGGAATGATTTTACAAAAGCAATTGTTAATTCAGATAACGAAATTAATATCACATTAAAAAGAGATGGAATAACTAAAAACATCTCTCTTAAAGCTGGGAAAGACAATAAAATTGGAGTTGCTCCAAATAGGGCCAGTGTTGTTCAAGTTCAACACAAAAATTATTCATTTTTAGAAAGTATTCCTAAAGGGAATTCTATAGCTATTTGGACATTAAAAGATTATATTACACAATTTAAATACGTTTTTACTAAAAAAGGAGCAACAAGCATTGGAGGGTTTATTGCTATTGGAAGTATTTTTCCTGCAACCTGGAGTTGGGAAGCATTTTGGAGTATTACTGCATTTTTATCTATAATGCTTGGGTTTATGAATTTACTACCAATACCTGCATTAGATGGCGGACACGTAATGTTCACCTTATATGAAATAATTACCGGTAGAAAACCAAACGATAAGTTTTTAGAATATGCTCAAATTGCTGGATTCATTTTATTAATTGGTTTACTTATTTTAGCAAACGGAAATGATATTGTAAAACTTTTTTCTTAATAAGTAGTGAAAAAATTAAATGTAAAACACCGAACATAATGTTCGGTGTTTTACATTTTAGCCTTTGGGTTTATTTCTATTCATTTCTAACATATCAATATTTACAGGTTCCACACCTAAAAAATATTTACTGAAATAATCTGCTTTTAACCAGAAAAAATATTCAGTCATTTTTCCATAACCATGACGCTGCCCCGGCATTAACATAAAATCAAAACGTTTGTTTGCTTTTATTAATGCGTCTGCCATTCTAATAGTTGACCCTGGATGCACGTTGTTATCAACATCGCCTGTAACAAGCATTAAGTGTCCTTTTAAATTGTTAGCTAATTCTTGATTAACATCTATCTTGTATTTATACGAAATTTTGCCTTCTTCATCTATTTCTTCTTTTACACCATGATGTGTTTCACTCCACCAACTATTGTATATGGTGTTGTCATGATTTCCAGAGGAAGAAACAGCTACTTTAAAAAAATCAGGGTAAACCAACATTGCCGCAGTTGACATAAAACCTCCTCCTGAATGTCCAAATATTCCTACTTTATTAATATCTATAAATGGAAACTTATCAGCTAATTGTTCAGCAACATATTTTTTATCAGCCAAACCATAATCTCTTAAATTTCCATAACCATAATTATGGTACCATTTTGAACGATCTGGATGCCCTCCTCTGTTCCCTAATGTTACAACAACAAAACCTACTTGAGCCAAACGATCGGTTCTGTTCATTCTTATTGAAAATGATTTAGCTACAGCTTCTGTTTGCGGCCCTGGATATACGTATTCAATTAAAGGATACACTTTTGTAGAATCAAAATCATACGGTTTATACATCACACCATAGATATCAGTAATTCCATCATCTGCTTTCATTTTAAATGGTTCTGGAAATTTATAGCCTGTTGCAAACAACTGAGATAAATCGGCTGTTTCTAATTGCATTATAACATTTCCATTATTATTTCTTAATTCAGATTTTGGTATTGTGTTAACTCTTGAATAATTACTTACAAAGTATTTATTGGAGTCAGACATGCTAATGCTCGTATTATAATCACCCGAATTTACACTTCGTAAATTAGTTCCGTTTAAATTAATACGATACAAGTGGGCATAATAAGGGTCCTGACTTTTATTAATTCCATTTGCTGTAAAATACAAAACACGTTCTTTTTCATCAATGTTTATAAAATCATCAACATGGTAGGAACCCTGTGTAATTTGTTTTTTTAAATTTCCCTTTGTATCATATAGATAAAAATGCGCCCAACCATCACGCTCAGACCAATGCAACATTTCTTGTTCGTTATTGAATAACACTAAGTCTTTTGACTCAATATAAGTATTAAAACGTTCTTTAATTAAAACCGTAACTTTACCTGTATTGATATCTGCAACACAAATATCTAATTTTTTACGATCTCTACTAATGGTGCTGAAATAGATTTTGTTTTTTTTAGAAAGCAACAGCGATGGTTTAAATTTATCATCTTGATTAGCCTTTATAATAGGTGCTCTATATACAGAAATACTTTGTTGTTTAATTGTGTCTAATTTAACTTTTACAATTTCTTTAGAAGGAATATTAAAAATTAGTAATTCATTCTTAAAATATTCTTGTTCACCAGGCATATGATATTTATAAGTCTCAAGTGTTGGTCTTTTTTCAGAAACAGAATTTATTACCCACAAATCTTTAATGTCTCTTAAATCTCTTTTTTGAAAAATAAATTTTTTAGAATCACGAGACCAAGTGCCCAAAATTGATTTCCTATCATCTTTTTTTTCTTCTTTTGTTTCGTTATTTTCTCCTCTTGACACTCCTCCATACCCAAAATTCTCTACACCATCTTTAGTCCATTGATGTTCAACAATTGTTGTATCTTTTTCATCTTTCACAGCTTTTAAAAAGTTTTCTTTATTCATCCAATATAAATTGTAGTTTTTAGAGTACAATACTATTGAACTATCTGGCGCAATATTTGCCCATTTTTTAATATTCTTTTCTTCTTTCTTATTGTCAATTACTATTAATTTATTATCTCCTAATTTATATTCAAAGTGATACACTTTCTTCTCCATTTTAGGTTTTTCATTTGCTTTCTTTTCTATTTCTGTTGAATCAATTTTTACTTCTTTTTCATTTTTTTCAATAGCCTCAACTTCTTCAGTGGCCGTTACTCTAAAACGTATAGCTGTTTCGTTCTTTACAAACTCAAATTTAAATTTTGGTAAATGCTGTGCATCATATGGGTCTTTTGTTATTTCAGTTAACCATTTTGCCATTTTTTCATTATCAAAAAGTGTAGTTTTAATTTTTTTATCAGCATCTACCAAATAATAATTTGAGCCTTTGGTAGTTTTATATTGATACCAAAAACGATTTCTTTTTTTTAGCCAATGAGGTTTAACTGTAGTTGAATGTACCAATTTAGCTAAATTTTCAGGTGAATATTTTGCTGCTAATCTGTAATTTGGAACTGGTATTTCTTTAGTTAACTGCTCATTAGCATAGCGTTGTGCAAAAACAAATGTTGAACTTATGATTAGCAAGAGTAACAGTATCGTTTTTCTCATAATTATGGTAGTTGTTAAAGATTTATCTATAAATTTCCTTAAATCTATTTACATAACAAACCATATTATAAACTTTATTATTATTTTAACAGTTGAGCAAAAAAAAACCTCGTAAAAACGAGGTTTTAATAAATGTTTTAATAAATATTATGTATTAAATAGTTAATCAGCAAGTATAATTACTTTATTTTCTTTCATTTCAATAGTACCACTTTTTATTTGTAGCGTAAATTCATCTTTATCATTTGTGAATTTATCTTCAAATTCTTCTTCTATTTTAATATTGTTCCCTTTAAATTTCACATTCCCTTCAACAAGTAAGGATACAATTGGAGCGTGATTATTTAACATTTGGAATTCTCCATTAATACCTGGAACTGACACCAATTGGACTTCAGTATGTAATAAGGTTGCTTCCGGTGTTACTATTTCTAAAATCATAGTTTTAAAATTGTCTATTATACTTCAGCCAGCATTTTTTCTCCTGCATCAATTGCATCTTGAATTGATCCTCTAAGGTTAAATGCAGCTTCTGGATATTTATCTAACTCACCATCTAAAATCATGTTAAACCCTTTAATAGTATCTTTGATATCAACTAAAACCCCTGGTATTCCAGTAAATTGCTCTGCAACGTGGAATGGTTGAGATAAGAAACGTTGCGCTCTACGTGCTCTATGAACTGCAATTTTATCTTCTTCAGATAACTCTTCCATACCTAAAATAGCAATAATATCTTGTAATTCTTTATAACGTTGTAACAGTTCTTTAACACGTTGTGCACAATCGTAATGTTCTTTTCCTAAAATCTCAGCTGTTAAAATTCTTGAAGTAGAATCTAATGGGTCTACTGCTGGATAAATACCTAACTCTGCTATTTTACGAGATAAAACGGTTGTTGCATCTAAATGCGCAAATGTTGTAGCAGGAGCTGGATCTGTTAAATCATCTGCAGGTACATAAACAGCTTGCACAGATGTAATTGAGCCGTTTTTTGTTGAAGTAATACGTTCTTGCATTGCACCCATCTCAGTTGCCAGAGTTGGTTGATAACCTACTGCAGAAGGCATACGCCCTAATAATGCAGACACCTCTGAACCAGCTTGTGTAAAACGGAAAATATTATCAACAAAAAATAATACATCTTTCCCTTGTCCCTCACCAGCACCATCACGGAAATACTCAGCAATTGTTAAACCTGATAACGCAACACGTGCACGTGCTCCAGGAGGTTCATTCATTTGTCCAAAAACAAAGGTTGCTTTAGATTCTTTCATTCCTGCTTTATCAACTTTTGATAAATCCCATCCTCCTTCTTCCATTGAATGCATAAAATCATCACCATATTTTATGATTCCTGATTCTAACATTTCTCTTAAAAGGTCATTTCCTTCACGTGTTCTTTCCCCTACACCTGCAAATACAGATAAACCACCATGACCTTTTGCTATATTATTAATTAACTCCATAAGCAAAACTGTTTTACCTACACCTGCTCCTCCAAACAATCCAATTTTCCCTCCTTTTGCATAAGGTTCAATTAAATCAATTACTTTTATTCCGGTAAATAAAACTTCAGTAGAAGTAGACAAATCTTCAAATTTTGGAGCTTGTCTATGAATAGGTAATCCATTTTTACCTTCTTTAGGTAAATTTCCTAATCCATCAATAGCATCTCCAATTACATTAAATAAGCGTCCATAAATATCATCCCCAACAGGCATTTGAATCGCTTTCCCAGTAGCAACCACTTCTGTTCCCCTACTCAATCCATCTGTTGAATCCATCGATATTGTTCTAACAGTATCTTCTCCAATATGAGATTGTACCTCTAACACTAATAAAGAACCATCTTCTCTTGTAATTTCTAATGAATCATACAGTTTTGGAAGTTCATTCTCAGATTTAAATTCAACATCAATAACCGGACCTATAATTTGTGCAACTTTACCTGTAACTTTTGCCATTACTTTAACTATTTATTTTTTAGATATTTAACCTTTTTAGCTTAATCTCAATTTTAAAGGGGCAAAGATAGTTTTTTGATTTTATTTTTAAAAATTTTTATACCTTTTTTAAAAAAAAGAAACGCTCTAATAATTTAGAGCGTTTCTTTACCATATTGTTTGTTATCTATTACGGATTAATTGTCCAAGATAAATAATACTGTGAACCTATGCTTCCAACACCTGGTGCGCTAATATATTCTTTTCCTCCAAGGTTAGCACCTCCTATTTTAAATGTTGATTTAAAAGAAGGAACTGAATAACTAATTTGTGCATCAACTACTGTTCTGGCATCAACCATAGTATCTACAAATGACGATTGCCATAAGTATACATCACTCCATCTTACATTAACCATAAACCCAAGATTTTCAGTAACGCTAGCATTACCAAAAGATACTTTAACCTTATTTTCAGGCGTGTTAAACCCTGCTTCATAATCTGGGTCTGACGCTTGATCGAAATCAAGTTTTGCATAAGTGTAGTTTATCCCAAAGCTATAACCTCCAAATACTTTAGTTGTTAAACCAAAAGTTGCTCCATAAGATGATATATCTGCTGATGAATTTGTATAAATTTGGAATGGTTTATAATCTCCATTTCCCAAAGCTATTAAGGCATTTGGTAATTGAACTACTGGGTGAATATCAGAGAAATCTGCCTGACCATAATAAGGTACCAAAACTGTTTTATTTCCAATAAAATCTTGATATTGATTATAGTAAGCACTAATATCTAATGCTAATCTCCCAAAACCAGCTCTATACCCAACTTCAAAAGCTGTTACTTTTTCAGGTTTTACATAATCAAAATTGGCTTTTTCAGGTGCTCCCGCTAATACAGAAGATAAAGAAAATGAATTTTGATAAGCATCTCTCCCTGTTAATTGAACTGAACTTGGGAAGCCTAAGAATTGCCCTGTTCCGCTAACTGCTTGCGGAGCACTTGTGTATCTATCTAAATTATCTGGTGCAGATCCTATTAAAATAGCTCTACCTGCATCTAAACCTATATATTGATCCTGTGTTGTTGGATTTCTAAATCCTGTTTGAATAGAAGCTCTTAAATTACGTGTTTTCCCTTCTCCTAAAGAATAAGAAACGGAAAGCCTTGGAGAATAGTTTCCATCAAAATTTTTAGCTTTATCATAACGTATAGAACCTGTAAATTTAAGTCTGTCGTCAACAAACTTCTTTTGTACCTGCATATAAGCACCATACTCATTATAATTTATTGGCCCATCATAATCTGTGAAAATTGTCCCATTAGAATTTAATGAATATTGTCTCCAAGATCCACCCACTTGAACATCAGCAAAGTCAATAATATCTCTAAAATTATAATTTGCATCTCCGTGATAAATTTTTGTTCGATCTTGAAACTTAGCTCCTGTAGCCAAATTAGGATCAGAAGTAACTTGGTCTAAAGCATCATTAAAAGCCGCTGTACCTGGAACCAAAGCCCCTGTTTGAGCAAATGCTCTTGCTTGTTGGTGAATTGCATTAGGGTCTGGTGTTCCTCCAGCTAAAATTGTTCCAACATATGTTTGAACATAAGCTCCAGCATATTCTGTAAACCATTGCCTGTCTGATTTCCAGCGTCTATTAAGATTAATTGCCGCAAAACGACTATCATAAGAATCTCCTGCATCTTCATCAGTAATGTATCCCCTAACAAAGAAATTATCCCCTTTTACTTCTAATTTATGTTGTTGCATAAAGAAATTCTTAATAGAATATCTATTTGCTCCTTGATAAATAGTACTTCCTTTTCCAAATTTAGCATTATAGCTTATCTCAACATTATTATCAAACGGTCTATAATTTAAAGAAATATCAACTTTAGCGCTTTGGGCGACATAGTCCATTAAATCAACCTCTTTATAACCAGTTCTTGAAACAGTTGTAGCCCCCATAGTTGAAGCTATAAATGCTGGGACACCGTTAGCAAGAGCTATTTCTTCAAAGTTTAACGATGTAGAAACTTCATCTCCATAAATATTTAACCCATCATAATTTGGATCATCTCTTGTTGCTCCAGGATTTGCATAATCTTTATAATCTGTTGCATACCAATCAGTCCCTCTTAGAAATGAAAATGATGCTTTTGCTGCAAACTTATCACTAAATTTATGCGCCATTCTAATTCCAACATCTGTAAAGTTGTTATCTCCCGCTGCTTTTTGAGAAGTTAACCCTGTTTTCACATAAGTACTAATTCCTTCTGAATCAAATGGGTTTTTACTTGTCATAAATAAAATACCATTAAATGCATTCGCTCCATATAAAGCTGAAGAGGCTCCTGGTAGTAATTCTATAGAGTTTATATCTAACTCAGACATCCCTAATAAGTTTCCTAAATTAAAGTTTAATGCTGGTGAAGAATTATCCATACCATCAACTAATTGCATAAAACGTGTATTTGCAAAAGTTGCAAAACCCCTTGTATTAATAGATTTAAAGGTTAAACTATTTGTGTTTACATCAACTCCTTTTAAATTTTCTAACCCATCGTAAAAACTAGGGGAAGATGTGTTTCTAATCGCTCTAACATCCATATGTTCAATAGAAACAGGTGATTCTAAAATACGCTCTGGTGTTCTTGAAGCAGACACAATAACTTCATCTAATGCAGTTGCAGCTTCTTGAAGTGCAACAATAACTTTTTGATTATTTTGAGTAATTTCAACTTTTACCGCTGAAAACCCCATAAGAGAAACCTCAATTTTAAAAGGTGGATTTTGATTCACCGTTAATGAAAAATTCCCATCAAAATTGGTTGTAGTTCCAATAGATTTTCCTACTACTTTTATATTCGCCCCCGGTATTGGTTGTTCAGTTTTTGCTTCTGTAATAGTACCAGAAATTGTGGTTTGAGCCACCATTACTGAACCTATAAAAAATACAAAAATAACACTTAATAATTTTTTCATAATATCCTATATAGTATTGATTAACATAACCGCAAAATACAAATTTTTTCTAATTCCAATTAAATAATGACATAAAAAAAAGTGTATAGCCGATTTATACACTTTTTATTTTAAGAATATGATAATTGTCAGTCCGTTACAAAGCTCCAAATTTGCCCAATAGTTTGGCCTCCTTTGTCGTCTTTAACAACTACTTTCCAATAGTAAGTTGTAGAGGCAGTTAAACTTACATCTAAGGTGTTTGTAGTTAAATTTGAAG
>Ga0256834_1002633_pt1 | contig 11195 bp, 8 predicted proteins | sample 4281140metaG_FD_190536 | JGI IMG/M metagenome (GOLD analysis project Ga0256834, IMG submission 190536) | Hydrothermal vent microbial communities from East Pacific Rise, Pacific Ocean - 4281-140 | ecosystem: Environmental > Aquatic > Marine > Hydrothermal vents | place: Pacific Ocean: East Pacific... | reverse complement strand
AAATATTTCGTAGTTGGGAATTATTTGATACTATTAATTACCAACATGCTGAAGTAATTGAATTTGTTAATATACAAAAATTACGGAATTTTGAAACCAGATCTCCAATCCAAATTGAGTTTTCAAAAGTACGAGACCTTCGTGGAGTTGATCGGGCGGTGGATTGGCTGCAGCAAATTTTAAATAAGGGTGCGAAGGAAGTAGTCATAGAAAATAATGGAGAGAATTTGATTGAGACTGGATTAGAGCAAACAAGTCTTGATGATGACACTTGGGAGCCGCTTCCCCTTGATCGCTCTTCTCCAGAATTTGAAGAAACGATTGAAGGAATAGAAGAGAAAATTCGTGAAATTGGAGCAGACAATGGATTTAGTTCTACATATCCTGAAGAGCGTGATAATATTGTAAATCATGCAAAAGTGACATTAGAGTCAGTAAAAGAAGGCAAAGCTACTCGAGGTCAAATTAAGCAAAATATTGTTGCTGCTGGGAGATGGATTGCAGATAAATTTGCTGGCTCGGCACTTGGAGCACTTGGATCAGAGCTCGTAAAGCAGGGTCTTAAGTTGCTTGGTTTAAGCTGAGGTTATTACTGGGCTATACACTCCCTCGTCATTATCGGACTTGATCCGATAATCCAGTAGCCTGCTGTCTAGCAGGCGTGAGAATTCTTATTTTGAGAAAATAGTTCTGTGTAAAGAAAGAGTCTAACGCGCCAAAGACTTGGCGCTGCTGGATACCGTGTCAAGCACGGCATGACGGCGGAGGGTGGTTGCTGGTGAATGGAAATTGCTGCAATTACGGTGGCAATTACGGTGACAGTTAAAATTGCGGTGATAGTTACCGAATTACGGTGCAATTACGGTGAATTACGGTGCAATTACGGTGACAGTTACCGAATTAACTTCTCCACTTATATATTCTTTTGCTTAAAACCCCTCATCCGTCCCTTCGGGACACACTCGAACACAAGGGGAGAAGGAAGGAAGTTTTGTGATCTGTGTCAATTGTTAACAAGCCTTCGCCGTCATTGCTAACCCCTATAATATAGGGGTGTGGCAATCCAGAGACTTTGTGCTATTTATACTTTCGCCGTTAGTCGCTTTGCTCCTGACCTCGCCCCCCCGTTTGAGAGCTTCTGGATTGCCGCATCGCTTCGCTTCTCGCAATGACAGCGGAGAGATTGTATGACATCAAAATCTTTTGTAATTGGTGTTTAGAGCTAAGATTTACCGCTAGTTAAATCAGCATTACATCTTTAAGGTGCTTAGCAATTTCATCGTTTGGCACTTTGGTTAGGTCTTTTGTTATTTCTGCTATAATGTTGTTTGAAACATCGTTGTTTAGTGATTGGCGTAAATCGCCTAATGCGTTAGGGGCAGCGAAGATTATTAGGCGATTAAAGGCTTTGCTTTGGTATTTTTTATTTAAGGTCTGCGCAAGTATGAGTGCAAATTCTGCCTCTCGCTTCGCTACTGGATCGGTTTTTAGCTCTATTGCTGATCGAGAATTCCCAACGCTTGCAAATGCTCGTCCAGATTTATCTGCCATTATATCAGAGGTTGAAAGCTTCTCATCAAAAAACTCCATTCCCTTAATAGCTTTTATGCCTGCACCTAGAGCTTTATGTTCAAGAATTCTGGCGCGAGCGCCATTGGCTATTAATATCCATGTTGTTATAGGTTTCATGATTATCTCCTTTACATGTTAAGTCTAAGGATATTTGTTTTTTATTCATTGATCGTAATCAAGTTGCTTGGATTATAATCAAATTGCTTGAACTATCAATTTTGCGAATAGCTTAATCAAATAGTTTGATTGGCGAAGTGACGTTTGCAATGTTAGTGTTTATCTAAAAAAGAGCAAAATTTTGACTGAACACAAAAATATTTCAAATAATTTAGGGCAGGATAAAGAAACGCAAAAAGGGTTGCTTGCTGCACTTGGGGCTTATGGCGTTTGGGGGTTTTTCCCGCTTATGTTTCGCTTGCTCGATGGAGTAGGCGCACCAACTATTGTTGCGCATAGGGTGATTTGGTCACTGGTTTTTGTTGGCATCATTCTTAAAGTTCAAGGGCGAATGGGCGAGGTGAGTGCTGCGCTTAAAGATAGGCGTGTTTTAATTATCATTTTCCTTTCGGCCATTCTTTTAGCAATTAACTGGCTAGTTTTCATTTGGGCGGTTGAGAATGATAAGGTGCTTGATGTGTCTTTGGGTTATTTCATCAATCCATTAGTTAATGTTGCGCTTGGCATGGTGTTTTTGGGTGAGAAACAAAATCGCTGGCAATGGTTGGCTATTAGTGTTGCGATTGTTGCTATGATTGTTCAAACTATTGCTTTGGGATCATTTCCGCTTGTTGCACTTACCTTGGCTATTTCATTTGGGATTTATGGATATTTAAGAAAAACTGTTTCTGTAGGCTCTGCCCCCGGTCTGTTTATTGAAACACTGCTGATGCTGCCATTTGCAATAATTTATTTGGTTTATATTATTTATAGTTTTGGCTATGGGCCTCATGCCGATCCGCTTAAAATGACTTACCTTGTTCTTACAGGTCCTCTAACGGCAGGGGCGCTGTTGATGTTTGCATTTGCTGCTCGACGGTTGCGACTTACCACTATTGGTATGTTTCAATATCTTTCGCCCTCAATGCATTTTTTAACTGCTGTTTATATATTTGGCGAAGAGTTAAATAGTCTTAGGTTGTTTAGCTTTGTATTAGTGTGGATTTCACTAGCGATTTTTAGCTTTAATTCGCTTAGAATAATAAAATTGAATAAAATTGAATAAATTTTGATTCAATTTTCATTCCCAATTTTCATTCCGTACGAATTTTGACTGTTTAAGAATAGTCAAAATAATAAATCATGGAGTAGATTATGCCTTCTGTTCAACAAAGTAAAAATGCTTTTTCAAATTTTGAGGTCTTTAAGGGGCAAGGAAATGATAATGATCGTGAGCAGTTGTTTCGTAATATGGCCCATCTTTTTTCACATGTGTCTGATAAATGTAATGACGATCAGGTTAAACAATATGATGGAGTTCTATGTAAATTAGCTGAGCTTGTTGAAATTGAGGCACGTGAACATGTAGCTGAATTGTTAGCGCCATTAGAGCGAGCGCCCGGAAATGTTGTGGTTAAATTAGCAAATGATACTTTAACTGTTGCACGCCCATTACTTGAGTTTTCAAACGTACTTAGTGATGATGATTTAATTGAGATTGTTGAAAGACAATCTGAAAATCATAGAGTGATTATTGCTGGTCGCAATAATGTTGGTGAGCGTGTTGGTGATGCAATAATTGAAAATGGAGAAAAATTATCTTTGATTAAATTAATATCCAATGATAGTGCCAATATTGGAAACAGTGCTTATGATAAAATATTAAAGCAAGCTAATGACGATGAAAATTTAATAAAAACTCTAAGAAACCGTACAGGAATAGATTGGGATAAAGTGCGTGCTGAAATAAGTGATGCTGGAAATAGTGTTCTTGAGAAGTTGTCTCTTGCACAGGTAAATACTGATGGAAATAGTTCATTGGTAAGTGAAATGGTGCAAAAACGTATCATTAATAAGGCTGGATTTAATGCTAAAGAATGGAAAATTTCGTTTAATCAGGTGAAGGCGTTAAATGATCGTCGTCAGCTTAATCTAAATGCTCTATCACGTTTTGTTAGGTTTAGTTATGGTCACCATGTAGCAGCAGCACTTACAATCATGTTGCGTATTACCCCTGAAATGCTGGTGAAAATACTTGCATCGCAAGATTATGTTGCTCTTACCTCTGCTTGTAAGTCGCTTGGTCTTTCTGATGCCTTATTTGAAAAAATAATTATTGTATTACCATGGCGAGATATTCCAACAAATCATGAAATCGATATTTTACGCACTCAGTTTGATAGAATGTCTATTGAGAGAGCCGTTGATATTTTTGGTCTTTGGCGTTCGCAAATGATTAGTAATAGAAATTTACGCCCAAAAAAAGTTTGATAAAGTTATAAATAATTATCTTATTAAAATAGTTGTTTTGCTCTAGACCCAAATCAATCCAAGATATAAAGATGTCTTTATGTAATTGGAGATTTGATTGGTGCAGCTTGATAAATTTGTTGTAGACTTAAAAGCTGTTGGCGAACCTACTCGTTTGCGGCTTTTGTCATTGCTTGCGCTTAGTGAATTATCGGTAAAAGATTTAACACAAATTTTAGGGCAGAGTCAGCCTCGCATTTCTCGACATTTAAAGCTATTAGTTGACAGTGGTTTAGTGGTGCGACATGCCGAGGGAGCGTGGGCATATTTTGGCATTTGTTCTAATAGTGCAAAATCACATTTTGTGTATTCTTTACTAAAAAATTTGGATATATGGGACGAGCAAATTCAGAGCGATAGGCGTGGTTTGAAGCTTTTGCAAGAAAAGCAAAAACAAAAAGCAGAAAAATATTTTTCAGCGATTGCAAATGATTGGGATTTAATTCGCTCACTTCATGTATCTGAGGAATTGGTGGAAGCTGAAATTATTGCAAGTCTTGATGCAAAAAAATATGAGATGATGATTGACCTTGGCACTGGCACAGGGCGCATGCTTGAGTTGCTAAAAACTAATTATGAAAAAGCGATTGGTGTTGATTTTAGCAAAGAGATGATAAGTTTAGCGCGCTCAAGATTAGTTGACAATAATATAAGTAATGCTCAAATTAGGTTGGGTGATATTGTTGCGCTTGATGAATTTGAAAATATTGCTAATCTAGCAATTATCCACCAAGTTTTACATTATTTTGATGATCCGGGGCAGGTTTTGCTTGCAGCTAGAGAGGTTTTGCAGCCAAAAGGTGAAATGCTAATTGTAGATTTTGCTCCGCATGAGTTAAATTTTTTAGCGCTTGAGCATGAGCATAGAAGGCTTGGTATTTCAGAGCAGCAAATGCAAACTTGGGCAAAAAAGGCGGGCTTGGAAGTTGTGATGAGTAAAAAAATTCCTAATGGAAAAGATGCAAGTGGTCTAACTGTTTGTATTTGGGTTTTAAAAGATAACCGCTAACAATTAAGAGAAGAACATGAGTGAGCGTTTAAGTCGCATTAATAGAAATAATGTCTCAGATATAAAATTAAGCTTTGAGTTTTTTCCACCAAAATCAGATTTGGCTGAAAAGCGTTTTTGGGATAGTTTACATAGGCTGGCCCCACTTAATCCAAGTTTTGTTTCGGTAACTTATGGGGCGGGCGGTTCAACTCGTGAGCGCACCCTAAAAATGGTTGCAAAAATTACCTCTGATACAGGTATTAAAGCTGCGGCACATCTTACATGTGTTGGGGCGAGCCGTGATGAAGTCAACGAAGTTGTGCGTGGTTATGCAAAGGCGGGGGTTAATTCGATTGTGGCTTTAAGGGGTGATCCGCCAGCGGGAATTGGAAAAGAGTTTATTGCTCACCCAAATGGATATAAAAATGCTATTGAGTTGGTTGCGGGCATTCGTGAGATAGGAAATTTTGATATTTCTGTTGCCGCTTACCCTGAAAAACACCCTGAGAGTCCAAATTGGCAGGCCGATATTGATAATCTAAAACGTAAGATTGATGCAGGGGCAAACCGTGCAATTACTCAAATGTTTTTCGATAATGATGATTATTGGAGATTTATGGATAGAGCAGAAAAAGCAGGAATAACTGCGCCGATAGTTCCGGGAATACAGCCTATTCATAATTTCACTCAAATATCTAATTTTGCTAAAAGGTGTGGAACTTCAATTCCTACTTGGTTAGCCGCACGGTTTGAGGGGTTAGAAGATGACCCTGAAACTCACGCATTAGTTGCTGCGGCCGTTGCGGCAGAGCAAGTAACTGAGTTGGTTGATAGGGGTGTGAATGAATTTCATTTTTATACTATGAATCGCTCAAATTTAGTGTTGGCTTTGGCTAGGTTATTAGGTCGCAGAGCTTAGTATTTGTTTGCAATGCGCTGATGTTAATCATTATTCTAAACCATATCGATTCACTTAGATTTGCTTAACTTGTTGAATTTACCTCGTTTTTCTATACATATTGGGTTCATATTTTGGTCAGTATTATTGTTTGATTAACATATGAAAAAATGCGGTAAAGGAACATATTATGAAACGTACGACATCTGGTTGGCTTGCTTGGGGAGCACTTGCACTCATTATTATAGTTCCGAGTTCTGATGTTTTCTTTTCTAAATCGAAAAAAAATATTGCTTTGGAAAATTCTGTAAATACTGGGCTGCCTATCATCGCACCTGTAAAAGAGAATATTCAAGATGCGCCAGTTATTCCTATGGTTCAGCAACAATTAAAAGAAACAAATTTATCTTTGATAGATGAAACACAACCAAAAACTATTATAACGCTAGTTGAAGATGATTTCATCATTGCGAAGCCCTTATCTGCACCAATTCCAATTGAGTTTCGTTTGGTTGGTGATCAACAATTACGTATTGCAGAAACTGAAGTGAAAGATGAAGATGAAGAAGTGCAAACCACTACAACACGTGTAGTGGGAGATGTTGGTATGACTATTGGCTCAAATGTGACGATTAGCAAACAACATGATACTCAAGACAAACCAATATTGAGATTTGATAGTCAAACTTTTGAAATGATTGAGGGTGAAAATGATGAAGTTAAATTTGATGATGATAATGGGATAGATGAAGAGTTTTTATTGGCTAGCGTTGAATTAGAAGCGCCTGTTGAAATTAAAGAGGAGGTTGTAGCTAAAAAGCCAACCCTTTCTAGTTCAATAATTAGGATTAAATCTGGTAATAGTCGTCTTTCTACCCTAGTGAAACCTAAATCAAAAAGCCGTGCAAATGTTATAGATCTGCAAGTGCAAAACAATCTTAAGCAGGTTAATTTTTATGAGTTAGTTAGTGCAAGCCAAGGGTCATCTAACATTATTACAATTAATAATTCTGTGCAGAATAATAGACAAAGACTAGATAGAATAAACACTAAAAATATGAATAATTTTGGGCGCTCAAGAAATTCGCAATTTCAAGAGATCTGGCATGTTGGGCAAATTTCGCATGATTACATTACTCAAGGATCATTTATTTCGCAACTGCCATCGCAGCGTGGCTCTGCTATTCGCCTTGATCGAATAAATTAGTCACTTTTTTATGGTTTAGGTTTTTACTCTATACTATACTTAACGAGTCGATGTTTTGATTTGATTTGAGTATTTAAGGGGTGAATTAATGTCAGTTTGGCAGAATATAAATAATTTTTTTATCACCCTTTCTAATAAATTAGGTTTAATCAAAAATCTTGGGCAAGCTCTTGATATAAAAAATTGGGTGTTTGGTGGGCGTGATGCAGCTTTTACTATTGCATTAGTTGCACTATATGCAAAAATGGCGGGGGCAGATGGGGTTGTTACAAATTCTGAAATTGCAGCTTTCAAAGCGAGTGTAGACGTTCCTGCTGACTCAGAAGAGCAAGTAGATAAATTGTTTGAATTGGCACAAAGCGATATTGCTGGTTATAAATCTTATGCAAAGAAAATTAAGCGGCTTTTTAGTGATAATTTGCAAACGCTTGAACATGTGCTGGAAGGCTTGTTTTTTATTGCAGCGGCTGATGGGTTAATTCATGAAGATGAGTTGAATTATCTTAAGTCTGTGAGTGAAATATTTGGTTTTGATGATGTTAAATTTGAGCAAATAGCAGCAGCTTTTATGATAGATGATGAAGGTGCAGACCCCTATATTGTGCTTGGTCTTTTACCAAGTGATAGCAATGAAAAAATTAAACGAATTTATCGCACTTTAGTAAGCGAAAATCACCCAGATAGATTAATTGCATCAGGCTTGCCAAAAGAAATGCATTCGCTTGCAACAGGGCGAATGGCGGCGATTAATTCGGCATATGATTTGATTGTTAAAGCTAGGAATATCTAGCATGGTAGTTAACTTTAACCAGTAACTACAACTATTAATCGTAAACTCCAGTACTCATTGATGTTAGGTTAAATTATAAATAATATTCTATTTTATTGCATGTGATTGTTGCAAAAATAATGGGAGTTAATTTATGCCAGAAAGTGTATTAAATACTGATGAAGTGATAGTGCAGAATAATACAGATCAAGCAAGTGTTGAAAATTTCAATCAAGAAATTGAAAACACTAAGAATAACACAAAACTAGATACTAATGTATCTAATGAGCCCTTACCTAAAGTTGATAACACACAAGAAAAAATTAGCCCAGACATTTCGAATGAAATGAAAGCAGCTTTGCAGAGTATGGTGAAAATAGGCAATACACCAGTAACATCTGATATTGATATAATTTCTTATGCAAATGATGAAACATTGCACAGTGATATAGATTTTGAGCAAACTTCTAGTGGTAAGATTGTTGCTTTGAATGCTCAAACAGGTGAAAAGATTAAACAAGAAAAAGTAGTGACAAATTTTACTAATGCTGATGGAACTCCCGCTACAAAAAATATAGATGGTTCAGTCAGTGTTACCAATGAAGATGATTCAATTACTGTAATAAATGGTGATATAAGAACTACTTACCCTAAGGGAATGGAAATTCCAGCTTTTATTCCACCGTCAAAAAATACTAGATCAGTTGATGGTGAAAAGCCAAGTCTAACTACTGATCAGGCGTCTGATCAGATGATTGGTAAGATACATGTTTGGGAAGGTGATACAATTTCATATCAACTCGACACATCAAGTATGACAGAGTTTGAGCAGCAACAAGCAAGAAAAGCCTTTGAGGAATGGAATAAATTAATTGGTGTAAATATTGTAGAAACAACTGATGGTAAAGCTAATATTAGATTTCAGAATGGTGAGACTGCTCAAAATGTAGCAGGCTATTCGAATGCTGTTATTGAAAAGGCCGATTTAAGTTTTTGGGATAGGATTAAAGGAGGAGCGCCAAATAAAGTATTTGTAGAAGTGGTCATTAGTGATCGTTATAATGAAAAAGATTTTGAAGAAGGCAAAAATCCTTATAGCACTTATATGCATGAAATAGGTCATGCTTTGGGAATATCCCATCCAGGGAATTATAATGGACTAAATGCCGATGGCTCTGCTGCAACTTACGAAGGCGAAGCTGAGTATAAAGAAGATACAGATCGTTATTCTATAATGTCATATTTTGATGCCAATGCTGATGATAGTGGCACAAATCATAATGGTAAATTTGCCAGTACTCCAATGTTGCATGACGTTGCCGCAGCACAAAAACTCTATGGCAAGAATGAAACTACCAATAATGGCTCTGATGATTATATATTTAAGCCATCAGCAACTACTCAAGCTACTTATCAAACTATTGATATGACAACATTTGACGATGTAATTAATACTGAGGAAAAGTGGGGTATTTACGTTGCATCAATAGAAAAGTATGCTTCTCTTTCAGAAGAACTAACTGGCTCTAATACTATTAGGGGTGAAGTTAGAGAACAATGGAATGATGAATTGAAAGCATTATTTCCTGATTTAGAATTTGTTGATGTAACAGAAACTGCTGGCTTCAAAAGCGAAAATACTCCAGATTCCATTAAAACACTATATGATACAGATGGAATAGATACTATTGATGCTTCCGCATTTGATAGTTCAAAACAAGGATATACAATTGAAACCACTAATAAAGATGGAACAGTAGATATTGAAACTTATGGAAAAACTGGACCAATAGACCAAACAATTTCATTAGTTGCTGGCACATATTCATCTATCGGTTACATGACTAACAATGTTTCAATTGCTGAGGGTGTGGTTATTGAAAATGCAATCACTGCTGATGGTAATGATACGATTACTGGCAATGATGTAAGTAACAGCATTAGATCTGGCGGAGGTGATGATATTGTTAACAGCGGAAAAGGCAATGATTGGGTTTATGCTGGTGAAGGTAATGACACCATTAATGGCGGTGAGGGTGATGATGTTATTCATGATAGTGAAGGTGATGACATTGTAAATGGTGGTAATGGTAATGATACTTTATGGAATGGAGCTGGCAACGATATAGTTAACACTGGAAATGGATCAGATAATGTTATTGATGGTGCTGGAGATGATATTTATACATTTGATAACTTGAAAGAAACTCGCCAGCTCATGCCAGAAGGTTATGTTGATGATACAATTAGATTTAAATACGACCTAGAAGCGCCTTCGGGTAATGATACTATCAATAATCTAAGTAACTATGATAAGATTGATATTGATGCAGGAGGTAATGCTCCAAAAATCACTTTCACTCAAGTTGGTGACAATGTTGTTGTCAATTATGGCTCTGGAACAATCACTGTTACAGACACATATATTGATAAGGTGAAAAATGCTGTTGAGGTAAGAAATCATCCTACTTATGGTGTAACACCAAGACCATCAAGACTAGGTTTGACTTAGTAATTAAAAACTAATTTTAGCTGATAGTTTGTTTTGAGATGAAATTTTTCCTTGCGATTTAGCATTTTTATTCTTAAACATAACCTGCCAGTTGATCGGGTAGTTGCCTTATGAAATGAAAATTTTTATGGGGAGGAAAGTCCGGGCTCCATAAAAACACGGTGCCAGATAACGTCTGGCGGGGGTGACCCTAGGGAAAGTGCCACAGAGAGTAGACCGCCTTATTTGAAGGGGAGTAGATCTCCTTTATATGAAGGTAAGGGTGAAAGGGTGCGGTAAGAGCGCACCGCAGATTTGGTAACAAATCTGGCAAGGTAAACCCCACCGGGAGCAAGACCAAATAGGGGTGATGTTTTGGGCGTAAGCACAAAGGCTTTGTTTTTGAGTTAATCACTCGGGTTGGTTGCAAGAGGCGTTTGGCGACAAACGTCCCAGATGAATAACTACCACGCAAAAGGTAACTTTTGCCCTACAGAACCCGGCTTATAGATCAACTGGCATTTTTATTTAATCTAAATATATGGGCGTTTTCTATGTAGTCTATACGGATATATTTTGCCTAATTATTTATTATACTGAATAAAAATAAGGCGTAGAGTAGTTAATGCTAATATTGCTGAAGTAAGTAATTCTCTTATATTAAAATAATTGTTTAGCTAATATCATTAAAGTCAACAGAATCTTAAATCTCCTATGTGCATGCTTATGGGTAGTTTTATGAATAATGTTTGAAATAATTTGGTAATGCCCGCTAACTTGTCCCATATTCCTGTTTTAATA
>Ga0256834_1002632_pt1 | contig 11196 bp, 11 predicted proteins | sample 4281140metaG_FD_190536 | JGI IMG/M metagenome (GOLD analysis project Ga0256834, IMG submission 190536) | Hydrothermal vent microbial communities from East Pacific Rise, Pacific Ocean - 4281-140 | ecosystem: Environmental > Aquatic > Marine > Hydrothermal vents | place: Pacific Ocean: East... | reverse complement strand
TGTGTATTCGTTTGAATTGCCCTTATAGGCAGACCTGCTATTGAGGGGCATCAAAGGAGTACATTTATGTTCAAGAAACTTTTTCTTCTATTTTCTATATCATTAAGCTTGGCTGTTGGCGCAGCCCAAGTACAAGCTCAAAAACTTGAAGTAGCCACGTTTGCGGGTGGATGTTTTTGGTGTATTGAAACAGATTTTGACAATGTAACAGGTGTGGTAAAAACTATTTCTGGATACACTGGCGGGCAGGGGCCCAACCCAACGTATAAAACCTATATTGCCAAAGGCCATATTGAGGCGTTGCAAATTACTTTTGATCCAAGCAAAACATCTTATGAAAAGTTGCTTGATGTGTTTTGGCATTCCGTTGACCCAACCGATGCAGGTGGTCAGTTTTGCGACCGTGGACACGGTTACATCACGGGTATTTTTGTCCGCAATAAAAGCCAAGCAGCAATCGCCAAAGCCTCAAAAGCAGCGTTGATTAAATCCAACCCAGATAAAAAAATTGTCACTGAAATTTTCACTGCAGGGAAATTCTATAACGCTGAACGGTATCACCAAGGTTATGGCGCACGAAACCCAATTAGATATAACTACTATCGGCGTGGCTGCGGGCGTGATGCGCGAGTTCGTGAACTGTGGGGCAAGCAAGCTCATCGTGGCATTAACAAGCACTAATCCACAAATAGTATTGGCTTTTTAAATTAACGCTTGAAACAGCCATATCGACTTCGGTAAGGCTGTGTTAAGGCTGTTTAATGACCAATCCACTTTATGATGCCTTGATAGGCGATAAATCAACCACGAACGCTCCCTTCCTGATTTCTCAGGAAGGCGAAGTGTTTTCTTATGGCCAGTTTACAGCACGCGCAGGACAAGCCGCTCACGCCTTGCAGCAACTTGGCGTTCGCCATGGTGATCGGGTTATGGTGCAGGCAGAAAAGAGCTTGGATGTCATCGCCTTGTACCTTGGCACTATTCGGTGTGGCGGTGTATTCGTTCCACTTAACACCACATATACGGCAAAAGAAGTTGAATACTTTCTAACAGACGCAGAACCAACCGTCTTTATTGCGAAACCTGAGAACGCTAAAAACTTAGAACCGATTGCAAACGCAGCGGGAGCAAAACTGTTGACCTTGTCAGATGATGGGCGTGGCACTTGGTTTGACTTTTGTGGCAACACTTGCTCGGCGGTTTTTGCCAGTGAATGCACAGGCAGTGATCTGGCCGCAATACTTTATACTTCTGGCACCACGGGGCTATCAAAGGGCGCAATGCTGACCCATGATAACCTGTTATCCAACGCCCAATCGTTGATGCAAGCATGGCACTTTACGAGCGATGACGTGATGCTGCACACCTTGCCAATTTACCATAGTCACGGGCTTTTCGTTGCTATAAACACGACGATGTTGGCTGGTGCATCAATGATTTTCAATCACAAGTTTGATGCTAAAAAAGTGATAGGCCAGCTTAAAGGTGCAACAGTCCTTATGGGGGTTCCAACTCATTATGTCAGATTGTTGAAGCAACCAGAATTAACAAAGCAGGCAACATCCAATATGCGTTTATTTACCTCTGGATCGGCCCCGTTGTTGGCACAAACTCACAACGATTTCACCTCCGTAACAGGTCATAAAATTCTTGAGCGCTACGGCCTGACCGAAACCAACATGAACACCTCCAATCCATATGAAGGCGAACGCCGTGCAGGCACTGTTGGCAAACCACTACCAGCTATTTCAGTCGAAGTGAGAAACCCAGAAACTGGGGAAAAAGTAGCAACAAATCAAACTGGTTCAATCGAAGTCAATGGCCCAAATGTATTCGCAGGCTATTGGCGTAACATGGAAAAGACCTATGCCGAATTTAGGGCTGATGGTTTCTTTATGACGGGGGATTTAGGTTTCTTTGATGACGATGGTTATCTCACAATTATCGGGCGCTCCAAAGACCTCGTAATTTCAGGGGGATTGAACGTTTATCCCAAAGAAGTTGAAAGCGAAATTGATGGCATTACGGGGGTTTTGGAGTCTGCTGTTATTGGTGTCCCCCACGAAGATTTTGGTGAAGCAGTCACGGCAATTATCGTAAAAAAGGACGACAACATTGTTACCAAACAAATGATATTTGATTGCCTAAATTCAAAATTAGCAAAGTTCAAACAGCCAAAAGAAATTGCTTTTGTTGACCAACTTCCCCGCAATGCGATGGGAAAGGTTCAAAAGAACTTACTACGTGATGAATACTGCGATTTGTTCTCAAATAAACGGTCATAAGTCAGTCAAGCTTTTCCCAAACTGTCACAAAAGTTACAACAAGCTATTGTTAACACCTTGAATATCGGCAATATTGACGCACGAGCAATATTGTAAAATTATTGCCGCTTTATTCTTTTGGGAGGAAAACATGCTTAAACTTATGACTGGCGTTGCTGCCAGCGCACTCTTTGCCATTTCACTGACAGTTTCAACAACAGCTGCAAATGCTGAAGAATGCAACCGTGGTACTTTGGACAAAGCCTATTGCGATCGCGATTTTGACCAGACAGCCGACTTGCCGCTTGATGAGTCTAAATGGGTAGATCCAAAAACTATTATTTTCACATACACACCAGTTGAAGATCCTGCTGTTTATTCAAACATCTGGAAAGGTTTTGTTGACCACATGGCCAAAACCACTGGTCGTAAAGTTATCTTTTTCCCTGTTCAGTCAAACGCTGCTCAACTAGAAGCCATGCGTTCAGGTCGTTTGCACGTTGCAGGCTTTAACACAGGTTCAAACCCAATTGCGGTTTCTTGTGCAGGTTTTGTACCGTTCGCAATGATGGCGAAAAATGATGGTTCATTTGGTTATGAAATGGAAATCATCGTACCAGCGGACAGTAAAATCGCCACCCCTAAAGATCTAAAAGGTAAAACACTAACCTTTACATCTCCAACGTCAAACTCTGGCTTTAAGGCTCCTTCTGCGATCCTTAAAGGTGAATTTGGCCTTGTAAAAGATAGAGATTTTAAAGCCGTATTTTCAGGCAAGCACGACAACTCTATTCTTGGTGTTTACAACGGCGACTACGAAGCAGCATCCATTGCCAACTCAGTTTGGACGCGTATGGAACGTCGCGGCGTAATCAAGCCAGGCAAAATCAAGTCAATCTATAAATCACAAACATTCCCAACCACAGGTTATGGCCATGCGCATAACTTGCATCCAGTATTGGTTGCAAAAATCAAGCAGGCATTTTTAACCTATAAATGGGGCGAAGGCTTTAAGAAAGAATTCAAAAAAGCTGACCGTTTCATTGGTATTACGCACAAGTTTGATTGGGCCGTTATCCGCGGTATCGATAAAGCAAACAACGTAAGCTACGATTGCAAATAACCACAAACTTTAAAACGAAATAACCGAGCCTAAGGTCCCTTAGGCTCGGACTTTTATATTATTTTATTTATTCTTGGGGTGGGAAAGCGTAAATGCTGCGTTTAGTTAATGTTCTTAAACGGTACAAAACGGGTGATGTTGCCCTAAATAATGTTAGTCTTGAAATTCCAGACGGTCAGGTTATTGCACTAATTGGTCCATCTGGTGCTGGTAAATCAACCCTTATTCGTTGTGTCAATCGCTTGGTCACACCTACCGAAGGAAAGATTTTTTTAGGTGATACTGAATTAACGGCTTTGTCATCAAGGGCACTGCGAAAAGCCCGCCGCCGCATGGGCATGATCTTTCAGGAATACGCCTTAGTTGAGCGTTTAACTGTAATGGAAAACGTCTTGTCGGGTCGCCTTGGCTATGTAGGGTTTTGGGCCAGTTGGTTCCGCAAGTTCCCTAAAAAAGATGTGCAAGAAGCTTATCGTCTTTTGGACCGAGTAGGCTTGATGGATATGGCTGATAAGCGCGCTGATGAACTTTCAGGTGGTCAACGCCAACGGGTCGGCATTTGCCGCGCTCTTATCCAAAACCCTGAACTTTTGCTTGTTGATGAACCAACTGCCAGCCTTGATCCAAAAACCTCACGCCAAATTATGCGTTTGATAAATGAGTTGTGTGCTGAACGTGGACTGGCCGCAATCATTAACATCCATGATGTGCATTTAGCACAAATGTACTCGCAACGCATTGTTGGCTTAAAGCTTGGCGAATTGGTCTTTGATGGACCACCAGATGGTCTTGTACCTGATGTGTTGACCGAAATTTATGGTGAAGAAGATTGGGAAGCCACCATTGAAGACGTTGATGAAGATGATGAAGACGTTGATGAAGATGGTGAAACAGAAGGACCGCGGACATGAGTGGTTCTTCATTTGACACGTCAAAACCTTCGGGGAGCTTTCCTGACACTTGGAAAAAGCCACCCTTCATCAAAAATAAAACCCTTCGCTGGCTGGTCTATTTGGCCGTTATTTTATACTTCGCAGCCGCGTTTGGCACCATGGATATTAACTGGACCCGCGCTTATGAAGGTTTGCCTCGCGGTGCAGAATTCATCGCTTCATTTTTTCCACCAACAATGATTGATTCAAATGGCGTAGATGTCAGCGGTACAATTGTCGAAGGTATTCTAGAAAGTATCTGGATGGCGATTGTTGCAACGGTTGCGGGCATTATTTTGTCTGTTCCAATCGGGCTTGGCGCCTCCCGTAACTTAGCCCCTACACCAGTTTATTTATTTTGTCGCGGTATCATCGCATCCTCTCGGACATTTCCAGAAGTGATTTTGGCCATTTTTGCGGTGAAGCTTTTCGGCTTTGGCTCATTTGCTGGGTTGGTTGCTTTATCAATAGGCACCATTGGTTTCTTTGCAAAATTACTAGCCGAAGATATTGAGATTACCGCTAAGTCTCCCAATGAAGCGATTGAATCAACAGGAGCAGGCTGGTTCCAATGGGTCAACTATGCCATTCAACCTCAAGTGTTGCCACGCATGATTGGTCTATCGGTCTATCGCTTAGACATCAATTTCCGTGAAAGTGCTGTGGTTGGTATCGTTGGCGGTGGTGGCATTGGCGCAACGCTCAAAACATCGTTTGAGCGTTATGACTTTTCAATTTCTGCAACAATTTTGTTATCAATCATCATCATCGTAATGATGCTTGAGTATTCATCTGGTTATCTTAGAAAGTGGGTGCAATAATGCCTATTATACAAACGCCTGGCGGCCCCACTTGGCAGCGGCGCACCACACCAAAACAATTGATTATTTGGTTTTCTTGGTTAGTTGGAATTGCTGTGGTCGTTTTTGCATGGCTACGCATTGCAGATAATGACTTACTATGGGTTTACATGCCGACTGTTGGACGCGAAGCTACTGACATGGTTTCACGAATGGTTCCACCTAAATGGTCTTACATTGATGTATTGTGGAAACCTATTTGGGATACTTTAAACATCGCCACAATCGGCACTGTGATGGCAATGATACTTGCTGTGCCAATTGCTTTTGCAGCAGCAGTGAATACAACACCGCATAGGGCTGTTCGTGCCGTTGCATTGTTTATTATTGTGGCATCGCGTTCGGTGAATTCACTCATTTGGGCGCTGGCATTGGTGTTCATTTTAGGCCCTGGCATTTTGGCTGGTACGCTAGCTATTGGTCTTCGCTCTATCGGTGGTTGTTCAAAGTTATTATATGAAGCAATTGAAGAGATTGACCACAAGCAGGTCGAAGCGATTGAAGCAACTGGCGCATCTCGGTTGCAACAAATGGCTTACGGCATCATGCCTCAAGTTATGCCGACATTTGCTGGCGTTGCCGTATTTCGCTGGGACATTAACGTGCGTGGCTCGACCATTCTTGGTTTGGTTGGTGCTGGTGGTATTGGCTTGCAACTATCAGGGTCGATGGCAACTTTGGCTTGGACACAAGTATCAATGATTTTGATTGCCATTCTAGGCACCGTGGTTATCTCAGAATACGTTTCAGCAAAAGTGCGTCACGCAATTATCTAGAGTTATTCATGTTTTCATTGACCTAGAGCGTTTCATGGTTTGTTTGAATCACAAACACTGCATGAAACGCAAGATTATCAATACCTTAAACTGGTCGGTCTGGTTCAATTTAAACCAGACCGACTCTAGAACGGCCTATTTAAGTGATTGAAACTACGGCGTTTCATGTCCTGTTTGTGATTCAAACAAAACATGAAACGCTCTAATAGTAGCTGAAAGCGCTAAGCAACAAGAGGCAGGGTCACGGCAAATGTGGCCCCGCCTTTTTCGTTTTTAATAGATAAAATTTCAATCGTTCCGCCATGGGACTTGATGATAGAAATTACGATTCCAAGGCCTAACCCCGTGCCACCGTCTGATCGTCGTGTGGTGAAAAACGGTGTAAAAATTTTGTCCTTGTTAGCGGGCGAAATACCATAGCCATCATCGCTAATATTAAAAACCACATTGCCACCAACCACGCGCCCAGTAATTTGCACTGTTTCAGCATTGTGGGATAAAGCGTTCTCAACCAAGTTTGAAAATAGGGTTTCAAAGTTTTCAGGTGAAAGGCCAACAGCACCAACCAGCTTAGTTATATCAACGACTTTATAGCGCGCGTTCAAAGCTTGCAGCCCATCAGCAATAATTGTTTTCTCACCACTTGGCACAATATTATCTGCCCGCGCCATTTCCAAAAGTCCCGACATGAGCTTTCTCAATCGGTCCGTATCGCTTTGAATGTTTGAAATAAACTTCTGGCGTTCATCGCTCGACATCGTTTCAAAGTGTTCGCCAAGCAACTCTGCAGCGCCTTGAATGGAAGTGAGAGGCGTTTTAAATTCATGGCTGACATGGCCCGCAAATTGGCTGAGATATTCAGATCGCGTGTGTAAAGCTTGTGCCATGTCTGAAAAGCTTTTGGACAATTGTGCCATCTCTTTGGTGCCCGGCCGCGCCATTGGTGCCATTGCATCCACATCACCGGCACCCACCAAACGCGCCCGTTCAACCAACCGTTTCATTGGCCGCGAAATCGTTCTTGATGTTAAAAAAGCCAACAATGCCGTAATGGCAATAATTGCAAGCGCCGCCAACAGGAGTTTACCCCGTTGCCCATACAATTGCTGCAATATAGACTTTGGTGAACGCGATAAATACGCCACGCCTAACAATCGATCATTGGCGATTATTGGATACGCCACAAAAATTCGAATACCCGTACTGCGCGAAATGCCTGACCATGAGGGCAATGCTTCGCGGGTTTTTCTAACGCGAATAACACTAGCATATTCACCCTTTAGGGCATCGGCGACCTCACGCACATGCGCAAAGGATTGCCCAACTTCAAACCGTCCCGCCACAACCACACCGTTGTAATCAAGAATTTTCAAACCCGCCAATGTCGAACGCTGTGCTTCGGTAATAATGTCAGTCAAAGCCTTACCTGCCATCAACGCGGCTGCATCAATTTTGGTTTTAGGAGAGCGTCCATCTTGGCGGTCGGGCAATGGGTCGCCATCGGTGAGGTCAAGTTTTGCAATTACAGGAACGTAATCAACCCCGTTTATTTTCTCTACTCGTTGCAAGGGGACTTGTTTGCCATACTGGCTTAAATCCTTGGTATGGGATTGAATGTGTTGGCGGTAGGTCGCCGCTAAAACTGCCCCTTGTGAAATCAGTTCACTTTCGGTTTGCCGCACCAATTGATTTTCATAAATGCGAAAGAAAAATAAACTACCAAGTGGCAAAATCACCACGGCTAAATTCACAATCAGTAAGATGGTTGCGATTTTCGGGCGAAGTGTTGTCGGCACTATTTACAATCTCCAATACGATAACCAACACCATGAACAGTCTCAATTGAGCTTGCGCAATTATGGGCTAAAAATTTGCTTCGAATATGGCGAATGTGGCTATCTATGGTGCGGTCTGAAACATGAATGTTGTTGGGGTAGGCATGTTGAACGATCATATCACGATCAAGAACTCGTTGTTTATTTCGTAAAAAGCAAACCATTATGGCATATTCGGTGGCGGTGAATAACAATTCGTGGCCGTTCAGCGTTGCCAAATGGCGCGTTGGCTCAAGCACTAAGCCACCATGTGAATAGACCACATCATCCTCATCAACAATTGGTCCTGCTTTGGTTCTACGTAATATAACATTGACCCGCGCCACTAGCTCACGTGGAGAAAACGGTTTGGTGACATAGTCATCGCCGCCAATTTCTAACCCAATGATGCGGTCAATTTCGTCATCTCGCGAAGAAAGAAACAGCACTGGCACATCACTTGCTTTACGAATTTCTTTGCATACTTCAAGCCCATCAAGCTCGGGCAGGCTGATGTCCAAAACAATAAGGTCTGGCTTATAGCTTTCAAACACGTCAAGCGCCATTGCCCCGTCACTAGCGCTGGCCGTATCCATCTCTGCCTTTTCAAGTGCAAATTTAGTAACTTCCAGGATGTGAGGGTCATCATCAACGATGAGAATTTTTTTCATGTGCTTTGTATACCTTGAAAAGTTTCCGGATCAAACATGATTAGTGAGGGATTGAAAGGGGGAATGAGGGGATCAACCTTCAAGCCACCAACCATCATGCTTGATCCGGATAGGGAGCGGCAAAGAACCAGAGTTTGGTTTTGCCAGTGGGGATATTTCAAACACTGTTTGGGTCGTTGGGTTTTGCTGGGCGCAATCAGAACGCATCAAACTTGCAGGGGAGATGGGATCGTCTAAACCAGTGTTTGTTTGTTGTTGTGTTTTCATAATCATTGTTCTAATTGCGAGATGTCCAAACCGCGTGCTCATGTTGCACAAACCCGCCGCAAAGTTTGTGCAGATTTTGTGCAGATGAGAAACGCAACAATTACTATTTTTTAAAGGCTGTCCGTATTGAACTGTGGTAGTTTTAAGAATGAAAAACTTGCACACGACATTGGGCGCATTATGTGTTGCTGTATCGTTTGGGTTTGTTGCCCAAACCGTAAAGGCAGATGACTGGGCCTCTTTAGCGGTTAAGCGAATTAAGTCCCCGCCATTGGGCTTGCCCAGTGTGCCAATTCCCGCAGACAATCAGGTCACAAAACAAAAATTGGAGCTGGGAAAGAAATTGTTTTTCGATTCGCGGTTATCTAAAAACAATGCGCTTTCGTGTGCAGGTTGCCATATTCCCGATCAAGGATTTACCAATAACCATGTGGCCACAACCATCGGTGTGGCTGGTGAGTTTTTAGCGCGAAACGCGCCGACAATTTTAAATGTCGCTTATCAACGGACGTTGTTTCATGACGCGCGCGAGACCACGTTAGAAAACCAAGTCTACGGACCATTGCTCTCAAAGCTTGAAATGGGCAATCCATCGATAGGCTGGATCATCCAAACCATCAATGGCAGTGAAGATTATTGGGGTAAGTTTGAAAAAGCATTTGGCGAGCCTGTCAATGTTCGAAATATTGGTCAAGCCATTGCCACTTATGAACGTTCTCTTATTTCAGCGAACTCACCGTTTGATAAGTGGCATTTTGGCAAGCAGCAATCAGCAGTGAGCGAGGATGTGAAGCTGGGTTTTAAACTGTTTAAAGGCAAAGGTCAGTGTGCTCGCTGTCACCTTGTTAAACCTAATACAGCGTTGTTCAGCGATCAAAAGTTGCACGACACAGGCTTTGTTACAGCAAAGAAAAATGCGGATACTGGACGAATGGGAGTGACGGGGCGTGGGGCCGACAAATTCAGGTTTAAAACCCCAACTTTACGTAACATCGCGCTAACCGCGCCATATATGCACAACGGTCAGCTTAAAACACTTGCAAGCGTTGTTGCTTTTTATAACCAAGGTTCTAAGCGCGATAATAAAAGAAAAATGCCTGTCCTTCATCTTAGCGATAAAGAACAGGCACTCATTGTTGAGTTTTTGAAAAGTCTAAATGGCGACAATGTTCAAGCACTGATTATTGAAGCTTCTAAACCTTAAACAGCAGCTGCTTGAACAGGGTGTGAAGAAACATATTGCGCGCGAACTTGATTTAGTTTTGCAACCAACTCATCAGCGTCCATACCATATGTACCAGGTAAAACACCGTTCTTGCCTGTGGTTTTCAAATTGGTATTTGAAGATGAAACAGGTGCTTTGGTATTAAAGGTTACCAATTCGCTGGCTGTCATGCCTAAAATGTTTTGGCGCCAAGTTGAAAACTCTCCACAATCTTCCCAGCGGCAAAAAACTGTTTTCAAACCGTCACGATATGAAAAGCCACCAGTTTTAATTTCAAGACAGTTAGAGCTTGGCAGTGAATAAATAAGGCCTGCCATTACCAGCATGCCGCCGCCAGCCATGAAAGCAATACCTGTAAAATTAAATAAAACTGACAAGCCGTGCACAGAAGCACCCATGCCAATTAAAGTAATGCCCAAGGCGATGAAAATCGTCCAGCGCCATTGAAAGGATTTAAAAACTTGTTTTTGTACGTCGTCGTTCATAGCCTTACCCTTATACTACCTGCTTGGATTTTGTTATCCGTTTAGGTTAAGTCGATATAGCCTTACGCTATCGCAAAAGGGTTAATATGGGCTGTTGAGGGCAGGCAGATTTTATTTGTAGTTAAAAAATCATTTAATCTGCCTACAGATGTATTTGTTCATATTCACGACTTGAAGTAGAGCCATAAATGCACGGCATTGCCCCGTCATAAAAAGTTGTGTTGGCGTTGTGCCAATGGTGCGCAAGGGGTTAATCCCAAAGTGGCTTTTAAGTCCAAACGGATGTAAAATGCGACCGAGAAGTAATAGTCCGCCCATAATATGTAACCCATGTGATGCAACTGCAATGCCCGCCTACAAGATAGAGCCGATATAAGCACTCCATGTGTCCATGCTAGAGTATCCGTGTTGTTCACGCAGTAATTTCGACATAGTCTGAAAAATTGGAAGAATAATGAAAAAGAATCTCAAGAATGCATCATTCGATCAGTTTGACGATGAGAATTTTCCACGCGCCCAAACACCGCAGATTTTGTCAATTATTGATCGCATAGTTTCACGGCGTGGGTTTTTATCGATTTCGGCAACCACATTGGCTGCTGCATCTTTGCCATTGATCCAAAGCAAACCTGCTCAGGCAAAAACAACAGGTTTAGTTTTTGAAGCGGTAAAAGCCAATGTGCTCGATACTGTTACGATACCGCCCCAGTTTAATTGGAAGGTACTTACCAGTTGGGGCGAACCCATGTGGTCGAACGGGAAATCGTTTGATGAAGATA
>Ga0256834_1002631_pt1 | contig 11197 bp, 8 predicted proteins | sample 4281140metaG_FD_190536 | JGI IMG/M metagenome (GOLD analysis project Ga0256834, IMG submission 190536) | Hydrothermal vent microbial communities from East Pacific Rise, Pacific Ocean - 4281-140 | ecosystem: Environmental > Aquatic > Marine > Hydrothermal vents | place: Pacific Ocean: East Pacific... | reverse complement strand
TCACGCGTGCGGTCGGGACGAACGCCCGAAACGGTGTAAAAGGCTTCCTTGGTCACCGCCTCTCCTCGACGAACCGGTAAATTGATGCATCAAGACATATTTTGAAATTTGCAAAAAATTCATAACTTGCTCTTGTGTAAAGTGAAGAAACTTTTTCATGTTATTTGTTTTTTAGTTAATTATTTACAAATTTATCGACTTCATTTTACACACTTTTTCGGGATGGTATCTTAGTTCTATCCTATACATATGTGGTATTTGACAATTTTTTTTACATTTGAAAGGGATTATGAAAAATTCTTTATGTGAATTTCTACAAATACGGTTTATCGGATTTTAGAATTACCGTTATTTTTATTTTGATTGCCTTGTCCGGTTATTTTTTAATTCCCCGGCTACGGGTACAATTACAACCTGCGGAACGTTCCACGGAAATTTACATTACCTATACTTTACCGGGTGCTTCGCCGGAGGTGATTGATAAGGAAGCGGGCTCGTTAATCGAGGAAAAAATCAGCGCCCTGGAAGGTATCGAAAAAATCGAATCATATGCCTACCGGGGCTACGGATACACGGTGGTTAAATTGGACCGTTATACATCCCCCGATGAAAAACGACTTGAAATAGCCATGGCGGTCAGGCAGTTGTCGGGTCGGTTGCCATCCGGGCTTTCGTATCCGCAAATCAGCATGCACCAACCGGAGGATAAAAACCGTTCGGCTTTTCTGGTGTATCAAATCAATGCCGACCGTCCCGCATACGAAATCTACCAATTGCTTGAGAAGCGGTTGTTATCTGACTTGAGGGCATTGCCTCAACTGGATAAATTGGAGGTTCAAGGTTACCGTGCGAAAGAATATTTTATTCGTTACGACCAACAACTCTTAAAATTATACCGTCTCACCCTCCGGGACATTATCGGGGCTATTCGTCAAAATTTTGACAGGTCAGGCATCGGCAAAATCAATATACAAGGTAAAATACTTTCGGTGGAATTATCCGGAAGTCAAAAACCGGATTGGAAAATTCCGCTGAAACGTCATGAAGGCCGTATTATCTACTTAACGGATGTTGCATCGGTACGTTTACAAGAACAACCGCCGGTTTCGTATCACCGGGTAAACGGAAAAACGAGTTTAATCCTTTCCTTTTATCCGGTCAACACGGCCAATATCCTGCAATTACAAAAACAAATAGATAAAATCATTCGGCAAGTTTCGGCCGGTTGGTCCGCACCGGTGCAAATTGTTAAAACTTACGACAGCACCGCTTATGTGAGGGCGGAACTGCATAAAATTTATTTACGCACACTTGCGGTATTGGGTATTTTATTTCTTTTCATATTGTTGATTACAAGAAATTTACGTTATTTTTCGGTTATGATATTGTCGCTAACCGCCGGTATGGGTATGGCGCTGTTATTTTATTATTTCTTCGGTATTCGTATCGAACTTTATTCATTAGCGGGTATTACCATTTCGTTCGGACTTATGATCGATAATATCATTGTGGTAAGCGACCATCTTAAAAACCGGGACAAGTCCAAGGTATATTTACCCGTGTTAGCTTCAACTTTTACTACTCTGGCCGCTCTATCGGTTATTTTTCTTTTGGATGAACCTTTACGGTACCGGTTGCGTGATTTTGCATGGGTAATCATCATTAATCTTTCGGTTTCCATTATTGTAGCTTTGTTTTTTACACCCGTTTTGCTTCGTACTTTCGGTGTCATTAGCCGGCATCCTCGCCCGAAAAAATCTTCTTTTCTATCAAACTTTTATGCCCGGTTTTTGGGTATCGCATTGCGTTTTAAACCTTTTTTTATCACCGGAGTGGTGTTATTGTTCGGCATTCCCGTTTTTATGCTTCCTGCATATATAGAAAAAGACAAATTGTGGGCAAAGGTATATAATAAAACTTTAGGCAGCGAATGGTATAAAGAAAATATAAAACCGTATGCGGACAAATATTTGGGCGGAAGTTTACGTTTATTTTCCTATTATGTGTTTGAAGGTGCTTTATACCGCGAAAATACCGAAACCAAGTTATTTGTAACCGGTCGGATGCCGCGGGGAAGTAATTTGGAACAATTTAACGAAGTTTTTTTAAATATCGATAATTATCTTTCCTGGATTTCAGGGATTAAAATGTTTAAAACGGATGTGTATAATTCCGGCTACGGCCGCACGGAAATTATTTTCGATAAAAATGCGGAACCCTTAGCATTCAAAATAAAAGGCGAGCTAATCCGGAAAGCAATGAATTGGGGAGGCATATCGTGGAATATTTACGGAGTGGGAAAAGGATTTAATAATCAGGTTTTTTCGAGCTTAAACTACAATTTTCTCATTGAAGCAAAAGGTTATAACCTTTCCGGTTTAATGCAATGGATTGACAGCTTAAATGTCCGGCTTCTGGCACATCCCAGAATAAATAAGATAAAAGTAACAGGCACCCAATATCCATACACGCACCCCGAAAATTTCTACCGGTTAATTCTTAACCGTGAGGCATTATTATTTTACGGTTATTCTCCGCTGGATATATCCCGTAATCTTTATAGCTATAGCATTCAATTGCGACCTGCTTTTTATACTTTTATTTCGGGGCAATATTATCCGTTACGGTTACAGGAAAAAAATGCCACGGCGTTTGATATATGGCATTTGTTTCACATGCCTCTATTTAAAGGGAATAAAATGTTTAAATTAAATTCCTTTGCCCGTATTGACACTTTGGATGCACCCGGCGTGCTCTATAAAAAAGATCAAGAATATTATAAATATATTCATGTGCAATATACCGGCTCATCCAAATTCGGAAAAAAAATTATTAGCAATAAAATCGATTCTCTTTCTTCCATGCTTCCCGTAGGAATTTCCTTTAAGCTAAAAGAAAATTTTTACCTTTTTTCCCGGCAAAAAAAGGATTATTTTAAATTACTTCTTTTCATTATTGTGATGATTTGGGCAATCAGCATGATATTTTTTGAAAACATACGGCTTTCTTTTATTGTGGTTGCCATGATACCCATTTCTTTTATAGGAATTTTTCTTATTTTTTACCTATTCGATTTTCCTTTCGACCAAGGAGGCATTGCCGGTTTCGTATTGGTGAGCGGGTTAACGGTAAATGCCGTTTATTATATTATGTATGAATATCTTTTTTTGCAAAAACATCAACCCGGTAAAAATGCCGTCCAAATTTATTCGGAAGCTTTTCGCAGAAAAATTTTTCCGGTTTCTTTGACGATTATCTCAACTATTTTAGGTTTTATTCCTTTTGTTTGGTCAGGACCGCAGGAAGTTTTTTGGTTTTCATTAGGTGTAGCCACTATCGGCGGGTTGTTATTTTCTTTTATCGGACTGGTAATCTATTTACCCTTGTTTCTTATTAAGTCTCATAAAAATGCATACTATGTTTAAAGGTGGGGGCTTCTTTGATAATCATTAAATTGAAAGAAGGGTTGCAATCTTATTGTCCGTTATGCGGCTTTGCTATCACGTTTTCCCTTTACCAAACTACAGATACGATAAATCATGTCTTTATATCAACAATTCGGGCGCAATGCATTAGCCTCTACCAAAAAAAATTTTCATTGTTCGTTAACCATTGTTCATTAAACAAACCGTTTCCCGAAATTCCCGAATCCCAACTCCGGGAAAAATCCGGCCTTTACATCACAAGATTAATTTTTACCGTTTAAATTACGGAAAAGTCTGGAAAGCAATTCATATTTCATATATGCTTCCCAACGGTAGCGTGCCAATAATAATTCGGCTTGCAAATGATTTTCTCTAACTTTTTGCCATTCGATGTAAGGAAGGGCGTTTTGTTTATATTTTTGTTCTTTAAGTTTTAAATTTTCCTTACTCCATTTGACGGTTTCTTTTTGCATTTTCCATTGACGATAGGCCGTTTCGGCTTCGGTTTTCCATTGGCTGTAAAGGGATATCAATTTTCTTTTCCGTTCTGCCAATTGATATTCCGCTTGACGTTTTTCGTATTCCGCCATTTGCAGGTTTTGTTTTACTCTAAAACCCTGAAAAAGAGGAATACGGATACCGGCATATACATAATGCATTTGGTTACTTAAAAATTGCTCTTTGGGTCCGAAAGGTTCCCATTGCCCTGTCTCCCGGTTATAGATAAGATCTTTTTCGCCGAGTAGGTGATAATAATTGCTTCCGTATGAATAACGAATAAAAAGCTGGGGATACCGTTTGCTTTTTTCCGTTTTTTTTCTCCATTCCAATGCTTTAATTTGAGATTGTACTGCCAAGATTTGAGGTAAGTTCCCGGTTTGTAAAGTTTCCGAAATCATAAAACCGGGTTCACGGGAAGGTGGTTTTGGCAGGATTAGCGTTGTATCCAGATTTAACAATTCCGTTAAACGTGCTTGATGAATGGAGAATTGTTTTTTTGCTTCTTCATAAGTTCTTTTCAAAGCCGCCATGTCGGTGCGGGCGCTGAGATATTCATCATAAGGTTTTAAGTGTTCGCGGTATAGTTTTTCGGCAATATTAACGATTTGGGTTTGTAAATGAATAAGTTCTTCCGATATTTTTAAGTTATCGAGGTCATAAAGAATTTGATAAAACAGACTTATAATGTCCGTTTGCAAGTTCCATGTTTCGACAGAAGTTTCATAACGGCTTTTTTGAGAGAGGGCTTGCCGGTAGCGTATCATATAGTGTTTGGCAAAGCCTTCGAATAAAGAGGCTTGAGCGGAAAGGTTAAAAGACGTGTAACTGCTTTTTCGTTGTCCTACGCCGGTGGAAACATTAAAAGTTTCGCCCAATTGAAATCCTTGCCCTGCCGTAAATTCCAGTTGCGGTAAAATTTCCATCCGGCTTTCTTGCCAGGCTACCGAATCCCGGGCGGTTTGCATACGCAAAGACAATATGCGCGGATTATGTGCCACGGCATATTCCAAACATTCCTGCAACGTCCATGTTTTTTGGGATATTAATGAAAAAGGAAACAATATTCCTAACAGAAACAGAAAATTCTTTCTCATGTCAAAGATTTTGAAAAAAGTTGAAAAAAATATTTATACATCAAGGGCACAAAAAACAAACTGATAAACGTACCGAACAATAATCCGCCCGTAATGACCAAAGCCAAGGGTTTTTGTAATTCCGCACCCATTCCTTTCATAAATAATACGGGCAGCAATGCCAGGACGGTAGTGAAGGTGGTCATTAAGATGGGTTTAAGGCGTATTTTTCCGGCTTCATGGATGGCTTCATCCACATCCAATCCTTCGCGCAGCAATAAATTAATGGTATGGATTTTTAAAATACTGTCATTTACCACAATTCCGCTCATTACCACCAACCCGATAAGAGACATGATATTGATGGAACTGCCTGCAAGCGCTAAAAACAACAAGGCAAATCCGGCATCGACGGGAATTTCCAAAAGAATAATAAGCGGCTGCCAAAGCGACTCGAATTGGGCGGCCATAATCAGGTATAACAATACCAAGGAAATAAGTAAAACACCTAATAATTCACCCAATAATTTACCACGACCGGAAAAATCCTTTACAAAGAAAAATTTCTTACTATTGCTTATACGCCCGGAGAATTGTTCGTTTTTGCCTTCCGGCGGCAAATAAGTAAGAAATTCTCCCTTTCTGTCCGCCGTAATTTTTTTCCATTCCAAACGCGGTCTGATTTCAATTAAATTCCGCAGCGGAACCGGTTTTCCATTCCGGTTGCGAATGCTCATTTCATTTAATTGTTCGAAAATATCCTTTGCGGGATAAGATAGGCGAATGGGCACAAATTCTTTTTCGTTTTTCATCCGGTCAACCGTATATGCCTGAAAAACGCTTTCCAATTGATGACGTAAACGCTCATAGGATACATTGAAAAACAATAAAGCTTCGGGGTCAATTTTTACCACTTTACTTTCTTGAACGGGCAATTCCAGACCCGGCAATTCGGTGGCAAGAAAAAGACTTTCATCGGGCCCGGGAAGGTGAATTCCCTGTTTGGAATAAATTTTCCACTTTTTAGCCGGTTCATTTCCGCCAAACATATATTGAAAAACATTTTCGGGCGGATGAAAAGAAACCGTGGTATGAGGCGGTGGAGATGCCGTCAACGAATCTTCAAATCGTTTTCTTTTTTCCGGAGAATTGAAACGAATATAAATTTGACTTTCCGTGGGGTCTTGAATATAAGCGCGTTGCAACAAAAAATCCTGCTTGCCGATATATGCCACGTATTCTTCCATTCCATTTGCCCGCTTGATTAAACTGTCGATTGAACTTTGCCGCGTTTTTACGTCCAAAGGAATATTATGCCGGAGTTTCAGAATTGTATCCGAACGGGTAAATGCGGGGAATTTTTCTTTAGGCAGGACTTTAGCCAGTGCCAATAATAACATACCAGAAACGGCGGTAATCCAAATAAATTTTTTGTTGCGGAAAAAATACCGGTATGCCCGGTCATACATTTCTTCTCCTTGCCGGTAGGCGGTTAAATCAATCCGGCTCTTTTTCATTAGCAAATAAAACAATACGGGGATTAACAAAAGAGATACCAACACCGAAGCCAAGAGCCCGGCACTCACCGATACGGCTTGATCATAAAATAAAGCACCGGCCAAACCGCTTAAAAATATTAAAGGCACAAATACGGATACGGTGGTCAATGCCGAACTCACCAACGGCCCCGCCACTTCTTTGGCACCTTCCACAACCGCTTCAAACAAGGACATGCGGCTACTTTTTTGTACCATGTTGTCGATAACGATAATAGCGTTGTCTATCATTAAACCCACTCCCAAGATTAAACCCGACAAGGAGATAATGTTGATGGAAATTCCCATTAACCATAAAATAAGCATACTGATAATCAAGGACGAAGGAATGCTGAATCCGATAATAAGGGCTATTTTGAGATTTCTGACGAAAAAGTAAAGGATGCCTATGGCCAAGATCATTCCGAGAAGCAAGCTGTAAAATAAATTTGAGAGAGAAATTTCCAAAAGACGGGCTTGATCGTTGACCAAACGAAATTCCAATTCCGGATAATCTTTTCGGAATTGCCGGGTGAGTTGATATATTTTTTCTTTTAAACCGGATATTTTGGCATCGGATTGTTTAATTACGGCAAATACAATGGCAGGTTGTCCCTGATAAGTAACCATACCCAAGGGCGGTTGGGCTTCGCGATAAACCTTTGCCATATCTCCCAAGCGATATAATTTTCCGCCGTGCATAAGGGGAATTCCGGCGATATCTTGAGGCGAACGCAAGGAGTTATCCAATTTAAAGCGATATTGGTATATGCCGTTACGGATAATAAAATTTCCCGGATCTATATTGTGTACTTTTAGACTGCGTGTTATTTCATCCGTTGTAATGCCCGTTTGTTTCAATTTGGCCGGGTCGGGAACAATGCTTATTTGCGGTAATGCCGCGCCGCTCATGTCGGCAATGGCCACTTCGGGCAGTTGTTCGAGGCGCTTTTTTAATACATTCCGGGCAAATTCGCTCCATTGCAGAAAATCCCGGGGGGCGGAAGCAGGCGGGACAACCACAAGGTTCAATACGGGAATGTCGGCCGCGGAAGCTTTAATGACCTTGGGGCGGGACAGATCGCCCGGCAACCGTTCCATCGCCCCGTCGATTTTTTCGTTGGTTTCGATATAGGCATAATGAACGGGCGTGCCATAAGAAAAACGCAACCGGATTAATGCAAATTCGTCCCGGGTTTCGGATTCGATATGTTCCAGATGATTGACTTGCAACAGAGTTTGGCGCAGGTGTCGCACCACATTATCTTCCAATTCGCGGGCATTGTGGCCGGGGTAAGAAATTTGGACGGTAATTTCGGGTATATCAATGTCGGGCATTAAAGAAGTAGGCAAGTGAAAAACAGCCACCAAACCCAATACCAAAACGGCAGCCGTAACCGTCAGCACCGCAACGGGACGTTTGACCAAATAACCTGTCATGGTTGCGGAATTATGGTGTCCAGAACCACCCGGGCGTCATGGGTGAGGTTCATGTTGTTGGAGATAATCACCGTATCGCCTTCCTTTAATCCGCTTACGGCATACCGGCCGGCGTTTTCATGTAATATTTTTACGTAATTCCATTTGACCGTATTGCCGTTTTGTAAAGTAAACACTACTTCTTTACCGTTGCGGATTACGAGTGCTTCCTTGGGGATAATCAACATATTTTTTAAGGGAATATTTACCGTGACCTTGGTATGCATACCTTCGATAAAAGGATGCTTATTTTCCAACCGGGCACGTACCCGTACCGTTCCGCCGGCATCCACCACCGGATTTATGGCGATGATACGGGCGGGATATATGTCTTGTGGCCGGTCGAGGGGGGATACTTCAACGGGCAATCCTTTTTTGACGAGGTACATTTCGTTTTCCATAAGCGGGAATTCCACTTCGTAAGAAGCGGGGTCGATGACGGTGGCTATGGTGTCGGCGGGAGTAATCAGTTGTCCGGTGGAGGTGATGGCATTGGCGACAAGGCCTCCGAAGGGAGCTTTCAAAACGCTTTGAGCGGTTTGTAATTCGGCTTCGTTTAGTTTGGCTTCGGCATCGGGCAGGCCGGCTTCCAGGGCCAGGTTTTGCAGGAGGGTTTTCGAGGTTTTTTGCGTATCGACGTTGTAGGATATGAGTAATTCCCTGTATTTTTTCCGGGCTTTTTGCAGTTCGATTTTTGCTTGTTGAAGGCGGGCATTCGGAATCCGGTTATCCAAAGCGGCCACCACTTGACCTGCGGAGACGCGCATTCCGTTTTTAACGCGAACGGAAGTCAAATAACCGGAAGTTTTAAAATGCAAATCCGCTTTGCGTGCGGCGCGGACGGTTCCGTTGGAAAGGATTTGCTTGGGAAAGGTTTGTTTTGATACGACGGTGGCTTTGACGTGGAGAAGGCGGGGTTCGGAAGGTGTTCCGGCAGCCGGTTCAAGCCCGGATTCGGTGTGGGGAGAACAAGATAAAATCAGGAGCAATATATAGAGAATTGCCCGCGAGTTTTTCATATTTTTTAGTAACAAATATAAGCAATTATCCCGTTATTTTTCAGCCAAGTAATAGGATAACCGGGAGATTTTCGTGTCATCTATATTCAATGCCAGAATAACCCTGTTGTTTTTTGTTTTTATCAATAGAGGTTTGGAAAAACCCGTTGAATAGCGGAAAATGTTTTTGGTAGAGTCCCGTAGTACGGAATATTTATTTTTTAATTGCTCGATATACCGGTTAATATCCGGTAAGGATGAGGTTCCTATGATAATGAGTGTTAGTTCTTTATATGTATGTTTATCGAGGTTATCCAAATTCAAAACAGGTCCCAAACATTGTTCGCAATCGTTTATTAAGAGGAAGTAATAATTTCCTTCCAACCGGGTTATTCCGAATTGCTTTTTCATATATTTTCTCAAGTCTTTTTCGTATTCGAGCGGGTAATTGTTTTTCGAGCAAGCGGTTAAAAAAAGGATGACAACCCAAAGAAGGGGTTTAGCGTAGCTTTTTGAATTTATAGATATATTTATAAACAAATTCGTTTTCATTGGTCCAGTATTCGGGATTAGGTGCCGACAGGAATCCGTTGGAGAGGGGTAATGTTTTAAAGGCATTTAACTTTCCGTTTAAGAATTTGGTTTCGCCCACTTTATTAAAATTTTCATCAAAGATTAATACATAAGCCGTTCGTTTGCTTCCGTCGTTAAGTTGTCCGTTTGGCATTCGTAATGGTTGTTCAGCACAGAAAATTCGTGTAAATAGTTTGACTTTCGGATGATAGTATATGGGACCGTATCGCGGTATGGTTATCCACCAGCGACGGACAAACTCGTTATCATCTTTTTTAGAAGGAGGAACCGGGTCGGGAAGTCTTTCGAATTTAGAGGCCGACGCTAATTTTTTCTTCAAAAAATTTCCTTCCAAGTCATAAAGATAAACGTAATGATCCAGCGGGTAATTTACATATAGTGTATCATTCACGATAATAAAATAAGGATGCATTAATTGGTTTAAATAGTATACGTTTTCGATGGAAAGCGGTCCTTGGGGTTGGCAAATAGCTTTTTCAACGGAATTTGTTTCCAAGTTATAAATAAGAATCCGCTCCGCTTTTCTGTATCCTTTGGCTTCGGTAAAACCCAAAGGCTCAATGCCTATGTATAACCTGTTTTTAATTATATATGCACTATTGTTAAACATAGTTATACCATAATCGTTGTCTTTTAGTTTGGTTTTTACCCATATATTTCCGATGTTAAGCGGAATATTACCGGGTTTAATCTTTTTTTGAACGGTTCCATTGAAATTTGTCAGTAAGATAACGGGAGGATAATAGTGCCAAAGAAATATTGTGTCAAAATTATGTACCGAAATTCCTTTGATATTTTGAACCACCTGATATTCCGGCAAAGTAATTTTTTTTAGGTAGGTTTTGTTTTTTATATCTATTACGTCTATTACATTACGGTCTTGTTCGAAACCATCCGTACCGAAATACAGTGTATCATTATAAATAGCTTTATATAAATGTTCAATGGGGCGGTTAGTTATTTTAATATCGAGTGTTTCGGAAGGTACAATCGTATATATTTGATCGAAGGGCTTTTCATAATCTGGGTTGATTGCCAGACGGTCGTATTGCGTTCGGTCGAAACGGCTGCAAGCCACCGACAACACAAACCATAAGATCAAGAAAACGGTTTTTTTCATTTTTCAGTTTTTCAAAGAACCGACCCGCTAGGATCGGTTCTTTTCAATATTTGTTTTATGGCTTTCTTGTATCTCCCACCTTGCAATGACTGCTCCACATGCTCCAAACGCATTCATAATGCGTCGGCGAGGAATTACCTTCATAAACGGCAATCCACTTACCTGTCCATGTATGGGCAATTTTTTGCCGGGTATCTACTGATACATGGATGTCTTGGGTGGCATTTCCGTTCGTAAAAGAGGTCACAACTAACCACATAAACGGAATTAACAAAACCAGAACTTTCTTTCTCATAGTTTTCCTTTTTTTGGTTACCGATTTGTGTTATTTTGCTTCACCTTCCCACGGGCGCATGCGGATTTGTCTGTCCTCCGCCACGTTCCGGAACCGTGCGGGATATGTTTCCGCTTCGATGAGCGGTTTTTACATTTCCACGCGCCCGGCGTGTCCGGTTGTTTTCCGCCTTCCAAG
>Ga0256834_1002630_pt1 | contig 11197 bp, 10 predicted proteins | sample 4281140metaG_FD_190536 | JGI IMG/M metagenome (GOLD analysis project Ga0256834, IMG submission 190536) | Hydrothermal vent microbial communities from East Pacific Rise, Pacific Ocean - 4281-140 | ecosystem: Environmental > Aquatic > Marine > Hydrothermal vents | place: Pacific Ocean: East... | reverse complement strand
AACGCAGAAGCTGACATTGGTACACCAATGATTGGTTTAACTGTTTTAGAAGAAAGAACTCCAGCTAAATGTGCAGCCATTCCAGCAGCAGCTATAAAACATTGAGCGCCTTTTTTTTCAGCTTCTTGAATATATTTAGCTGTACGCTCTGGTGAACGATGTGCAGAAGAGATAATTAGTTCATAATTAACACCAAAAGACTCTAATGTCTCAGAACAAGATTTCATCACCTCGTAGTCACTTTTTGAACCCATTACAATTGATACAAACTTCATCTTTTTTATCCTTTAATTTATAAACGGAATTATATCTGTTAATAATTAATATCGCCAATTTAAGGCTAAATGGAAGAGTTTTTAGAACTTTAATGCATAGGTTATTTATAAAATAAATTTGTGATAGAGATAGTTTAAAAGTATTGGTTGCGGAAGCAAGATTTGAACTTGCGACCTTCGGGTTATGAGCCCGACGAGCTACCGAACTGCTCTATTCCGCGTTATTTAATTTGTAGAGTGGTGCGCTCGAAGGAATTCGAATCCCTGACCGCCGGTACCGCAAACCGGTGCTCTATCCAGCTGAGCTACGAACGCACTATATAGTCTCTATTTAAGAGGCTGAAATTGTACCATTTTTAACTTATGTTATCCTAAATTATCAAATTCTTTAAGTAGTTTTTGCATTTTAATCTCTTGAGAGTACAAATCGTAATTTTTTCGTATATATGCTTGCAGCAAAATTTTTATTTCATTGTTTCCATCTATGTTAAAATCTTTTGCCATTTGAGATAGGAGATATGGTGCAAACTCTTTATCAATATCTACATCAAATCTCCTACCACCTACAATAAGTCCTATTTTTTTACTCATATCAACCTAATATACTCTCAATTTTATTTGCTATCTCTTCTATCTCTGCATCTTTTTGAGAGTTCTCTTGTATTAACTTTTGCATCTCTTGATCTATTAGTTGTTTTTCTGATTTGAGTGTTGTTATTTCAGCTCGTAACATCTCATTCTCAGATTTTGCTGAATGGTATTGTTGTAGTATTTGTGAAACTTTAGTGTCTAGCTTTTCTAAATTTGTTTGGTTTTGCATTACAGTGCCTAATATTTATTAAATTTGTGAATCTAAGATACTTTCATCTTCTATTCTTGTGAATGAACTCTTTTTAACTTCTTCAATTATTTGTTTTAGTCTATTAATAACTATTGTAGGAGATTTAGTCCCATTAAAGCTACTGATTGCTATAGATGTGCTTAAGTTTTGAAAATATTCATCTAGTTTTAAAAGTAAATTTTGTGATGCTTTATACGCATTATCATGAATAGTATAATGAAAAATAATAAAATAGTGATTATTATCAATATGAAAAAATTTGTCAGTAGATCTTAAAAACTTTCCCATTTTTTTTATGCTTATTTTTTTTTCATGATACACCATAGCAAATGTAGCTAATACATTGTACTTTTCATTTGCATAATAAGCTTTATTTATTTCATCCTCTAATTTGTTGCCCAATTTTATCTCCGCATAAAGTGATAATATTTTACATTATAACAAAAAAAAGGATATTGTCAAATAAAAACTATTTTGCTTCTATCATATTTTTTAGTTCTTCTACAGTAGAAATAGTTTTTATTTGCGTAATTTTTCCATCTTCAAGGTAAGCAACTATGATTTTTTCAATATCTACACCAGCTCTAAAAGATAGAGCAGTGTTTTCATCTTCTAAAATAAGTACTGTATGTTTAAAATCTTTAAGCCCTGGCATTATGAACATGCTTCTAATAATTGATGGGGCTGTACTAACATCTGCAACAAATTGTGTATAGTTTTCATCTAAGTATGATGGTGTTTGAGTTGCAAAATAATCATTACATAGATGTGCCATATCTTTTGAAAAGGCAAATATAATTTTTTTAGTATTTTTATTTAAAGTTTGCTCTTTTTCAAATTGATCATTTAGTTTTAAGTCGGCTAAACTTTTTCCCATAACAATTTTTGCTTCTACTTTTGTATCTGTATTTTCTTTTGGGGAACACCCTACTAATAAAAGTGCAGCTACCAATCCGAATAATATTTTTTTCATTTTTTCTCCAAATATTTTTCGACATGATACATAAGTAATCTTAACATTAAAATAGATATTAATATTAAATTTATTAGCCTTTTTAAAATTTATTTTTTTGAACATCCTTAGAGATTTCATGTGCCATCTCTTTAACGTCATTTGTCACTATGTCAACATTGTTTAGGGTGGCTGTGTTTTCTGCTGTTGTTTTGTCTATCTCTGTAATAACTATATTGATATCAGATATATTGTTGCTTTGTTCATCAATATTAACACCAATATCGGTAATAGATTGAGTTAATATATTAATATTTGCATTGATCTCTGATAATGATTTTTGAGTCCGCTCAGCTAACTTTCTAACTTCATCTGCAACAACTGCAAATCCGCGTCCATGTTCACCAGCCCTAGCTGCCTCAATAGCAGCATTTAGAGCTAATAAATTTGTTTGCTCTGCAATATCAGAAATAATTAATGCAACATTCTTAATATCATTTGATTGAGCAATAACCTCTTTAGTTTTTTCAGAAGTATCCTTACTGGCATTATCTACACTTTCCATTGTTTGCGCAGTCTCTTTTAGTTTAACCGCTTGTTGTTTAGAAGAAGCGCTTAGTTCATGCATTTGAATTTGCAAAATATCTGCTTTTTCTAATAGTTTGCTAGAGCTATTAGCAGAATCATTAAGCATTTTAACAATTGCATTTTTTAATTGGTTTATATCTTCTATTAGAGTATCTACTTCGCTGTTTTTATCTATCCCTTTAAGTGTTAATTTTTCTGTATAGTCATAATTAGAGTACTGTTTTAAGGTTTTATTTATAGAATTAAATTTATCTTTTAAACTCTCTAGGGCATTATTTATGGTAGTTCTTAGTTCTCTAAGACTTGGGTTATTAGTAGATGCATCAATGTTCATAGAGAACACTCCAGAGGCTACCTTTTTCATAATAGTATCAGCGTTATTTAAAAATGCATTATCCTCTTCTATAGCTTCTTTAGTTTTTATTATGTTTTTATTTACAACTTTAGCCATGTTCCCAAGCTCATCATTTGAAGAGTCGTCAAGTAGTTCTACAGTATCTTTTTCTTTATTGATATAATCAAAAAAGTTTACCAACCCTAGCTGAAATTTATTAATTGACTTAATAACACCATCAGAAATTATTTTTGAAAAAATCAATATAAATAGTATCATTAAAATAATAATTATTGATTTCGTGTAAAGTGCAGTGTTCTCTTTAGATACAGCTACAGCTAGATTTTTCTCTAAAGTATCAGATAGATAATCATCAATTTTCTTAAGTAGGTTAATTTTAACAGTAATAGTATTAAACCAATAATTAAAATCTATTCCAAATCCGCCAACACTGTTTGCATTAAAGGCAATCTCTCTCATCCTATTTACTTCATCAATATATTTGCCAGAAACTGTTTTATTGTAAAAGTCGAGCATTTTTTTATTTGCAATTTTTTTAAAGCTTTCCAAAAAAATATCCTGTTCTGTTACTAGCTTAATAAATTTTTCTTTCATTCCAGGTAAAAATTTGTTTGTTGCAAAAGTATTTGACATTATAGCACGCTCAATACCAGCACGCTCTTTGCTCATACAAAAATCATACCATGCAAGTAAATCTCTTGCTTCATTTGCAGTTTTTGCATCTTTTGTAATTGCTCCAATAACATCTATAAAAATTGCATGCATATTTGTGTAGTAACCGATAACTTTAGCACCACCCATAGAAAGGGAAGTTGCTCCATCTCTGAGTGTTTGTAGTTTTGACAACTCTACAAGAGCTTGGTTTAAATATTTTTTAGCATCTTTATTAAGTGTAGATGTTCCAAGTCTTTTTAAAGTCTTTTTTAATTTTTTAATTTTTTTATTTGTTATAACTCTTTGGTTTTGCAATCTTTTGCTAAACTTTTTACCTTTACTTCCAACATATCCAGCAGTAGCACCTCTCTCTTTTTGAGTCTCATGTACAAGATTACTAATTGCAACTGCTACCTTAACACTTTTTTTTGTTTTTTCATTTGTAACTCGAATTTGTTTAATTATATAATTTTCAGTTTTTTTAAGAAGTGCTAATTTATTTGAAATAGTATCAAACCAATGTGTACTATCAACACCAAAGCCACCTATCCCTTTTTCATTCAAAATAATATCTCTCATTCTTGTTACTTCTTTAACAGAATTATCATTTAATGTTTGCTTATAAAATGTTCTTGCTTCACTTGAAGAGTAGTCAATAAAGTTATGTAAATAAGATTTTTGTGCAGATATAAGGTTGGAAAACTTTTCTCTAGAACCATGTGTGAAATAATCTGTTGCAGTGATATTCGTACCAACAGCCCTTTCAATTCCTGCTCTCTCCTTAGCCATTAAGAAATTAAAATAAGCAATAATTTGTTTTGTAATTTCTGGAGATCTTGAAGTGCTTGAGATCTTTACTATCGTATTTAAAAATTTAGCATTCATATCTGTATAGTACGATATTGCCTCAATTCTTTTTATATTTAAACTATCAACTTTTGATCTAATATCCATAATCTTCGATATATCATTAAGCGCTTCGTTTATTGTTTTTGAAGATTTTGCATCTATTTTTTTTAGGTTGATTGTTTTTAAATATTTTTTTAGTTCATTTAGTCTTGTATCTGTTAGAGTTCTTTGGGTAGGAAGTCTTTTTTTAAAGTTTACACCATCACTACCTAGAAAGCCAGCAGTCATCCCTCTCTCTTTTTGGGTTTCATGAATCAATAATGATATTGAACCTAAAAGCTTAGTGCTTTTTTGTAACTCCTCTAAATTATTTGTATTTGAGATTTTTGAACTGATTGCTATAACTGCTAATATTATAATAACAGTGATAGGGACTACTATTTGAAGCAATAACTTTAGCTTTATAGATATATTATTTAACATTTTAAACCCTTGCAATAATTTAATGAGTATTATAATAGTAGGGAATTATTGCAAAATGTTTTCTTAAATAATAACTATGTTATTGAATATAATTAATTTTTTTATATATTTTTAAGTAGACAAGGTGTCTTTAATATTATCAAGACCTCTTGTATAACTTAGATACTGAATCAAGTTCAGGATTGAGGAAAGGTTAAATACAGCATAAAGTAGACCTCTCCCCAAGCAAGAAGAAACTATTCTATTTCAGCATCTATTACGTCTTCATCCTCTTTTTTCTTCTTTTTATCTGCTTGAGCTGCTTCTGGATTTTGTTCTTTTTTATACATCTCTTCAGCCATCTTATGAGCAGCTTCAGTTAATGCTTTTACTTTTTCTTCTATTTGCTCTTTTGTTGCAGACTCATCTTTTAAAATTTCTTTTAAATCAGTTGAGGCAGCTTCAATTTTAGCTTTTTCTTCCGCTTCTAACTTATCACCCATCTCTTCTACTGATTTTTCAGTTTGAGAAATCAATGCATCAGCTTGGTTTCTTAAGTCAACCATAGCTTTTCTTGTTTCATCAGCAGCTTTATTTTCTTCGGCATCTTGAACCATCTTGTTAATCTCTTCTTCACTCAATCCTGAAGAACCAGAGATTGTAATAGATTGAGATTTGCCAGTACCTTTATCAGTTGAGCTAACAGTTAATATACCATTTGCATCGATATCAAAAGTTACTTCTATTTGAGGTACACCACGAGGTGCTGCTGGAATATCACCAAGCTCAAATAAACCTAAAGATTTGTTATCTTTAGCAAATTCTCTTTCACCCTGACCAACGCTTATTGAAACGGCTGGTTGATTATCTTCTGCAGTTGAGAAAATTTGAGATTTTTTAACAGGAATTGTAGTTCCTTTTTCAATTACTTTAGTCATAACTCCACCAAGAGTCTCAATACCAAGTGAGAGTGGAGTAACATCAAGAAGTAGTACATCTTTAACATCTCCGCGTAAAACACCACCTTGAATAGCAGCACCAGCAGCAACAACTTCATCAGGGTTTACCCCTTTGTTAAGCTCTTTTCCACCAAAGTATGCAGAAACAGCTTCTTGTGCCATAGGGACACGAGTTGAGCCACCAACCATGATAATCTCTTTAATATCATCATTGCTTAAGTCAGATTCATCCATCGCTACTTTGATATGTTCAACAGTTTCATCAATAAGCTCAGAAATCATACCCTCAAATTTAGCACGAGTAAGTTTTACAACTAGATGTTGTGGGCCCGCTTCTGTCATAGTGATAAATGGCAAGTTTATTTCAGTTTCAGTTGCACTAGAAAGTTCTTTTTTAGCATTTTCAGCTGCATCTTTTAGACGCTGAAGTGCCATTTTGTCATTTTTAAGCTCAATTCCGTGAGAAGCTTTAAAGTCGTTATTTAACATATCTACAATCTTATTGTCAAAATCATCACCACCTAAGAATGCATTACCATCAGTTGAGAGAACTTCAAAAGTACCATCAGAAATCTCTAGAGTTGTAACATCAAATGTTCCACCTCCAAGGTCATAAACAAGTACATTTTCTTCAGTTTTGCTATCAAGTCCATAAGCTAGTGCTGATGCAGTTGGCTCATTTATAATTCTTAAAACATTAAGTCCTGCAATCGTACCAGCATCTTTAGTTGCTTTTCTTTGTGCATCATTGAAGTATGCTGGAACTGTAATAACAGCGTCAGTGATTGCTGAACCAACATAAGCTTCGGCATCTTCTTTTAGTTTGCTAAGGATTTTAGCTGAAATTTCTTGTGGAGTATAAATCTTGCCTGCTACATCAACACAAGCTGCTCCATCTTTATCTACGATATTATAAGTTACTTTATCGTGAGCCTCTTTGGCATTATCCTCATTCATCATAAGACCCATAATTCTTTTGATTGAAGAGATTGTTTTTTCAGGGTTTGTGATTGCTTGACGTTTAGCAGGATCTCCAACTAAAACTTCACCTTTATCTGTGAAAGCAACTACTGATGGCGTTGTGTTTTTACCCTCTGCATTTGGGATAATTTTTGCTTCACCACCCTCATAAACTGCTACACATGAATTTGTTGTTCCTAAATCTATTCCTATTACTTTACTCATTATATTTTCCTTTAATTTATATTTTTTAGTATTTTTAATTTTTAAAACAGTGTAAGTATATAATGTTTTAAAAATAAATTATGCAACCTAAGTAGCATAAAGTTCTTTAGTTTGCTACAATCACCATAGCTTCACGTAAAGGTCTGTTTTTATATTTATAGCCAGTTTGAAAAGTTTGAACAATTTGTCCAGACTCTACTGTATCACTATCAACTGCTTGAACAGCATTATGAATATTTGGATCAAATGGTTCATCGTGTGCTACCATAGTAATACCATGCTTCTCAAGAGATGTAGTGAATTGTTTAAGAGTAAGTTCAATCCCCTCATTTAGTTTGTCTAAATGCTCTTGTGGGTCAGTTACTGTAGCTGTTGAAGTAAGTGCCATTTGAAGTGCATCCATAACAGGAATCATATCTTTAGCAAATCTTTCGTTTGAATACTCAACTGCTGTATATTTCTCACGCTCAAGTCTTTTTTTGATATTATCAAAATCAGCATGCACACGAGCATATTTGTCTTTTAAAGCTGCAAGTTCTGCTTGTAGTAAGTCAAACTCATTTTCAACTGCTTCCGCTTCCGCCTCAGCTTCGTTTATTTCCCCTTCGTTTAACAGAGGTTCTTCTTGTATTTCTTTGTCAGATTGATTAGACATAATTTTTTAACTCCTTCTTGTAGTGGAAACTCCTATAAAGAGTAGATTTTCACTGATGAAAATATAGCTCGTATAAGATAAAGTTTCCTATGTGTATCCACTTTTTCTTAAAAAGATAACCATATTATAATATATGAGTGTAACAATGTCAAGTCTAGTCTTAGTAATCTTTTGTCACTTAACCTTAGTCTATTGTTATCAAGTTATAAAAACTCGTTAGCAAAGTACTTTTAAAGCTTTTTTGGTATTATTATATATTAATTTAAAAAGGTTTAGCATGAAAATATTGGCTTTGATTGTTGGAATTGTTGTTAGTTTGTTTACTATTGTATATATAGTTTTATTTACTGGATTTGGTAATGGGATGTTACAACCTATTATAGAATCAAAAATAAAAGAACAAACTAAAATGGATTCAAAACTTTCTAAATTTAAACTTTCAATAGATCAATTTGAGATATTTCTAGAGATTAATAAAAATAATACGATCCATTTAAATGGAAACTACTCTTTATTTTCTCAAGCTTTTAATATAAACTATTTAGTTAAACTTGAAGAGTTGAAATCGCTTGAGTCTTTAACCAAGCAAAAATTAGATGGTAATCTTCGTACAGATGGCAACGCAGTTGGAGATATGGCATTTTTTACACTTAAGGGAAAAAGTGATGTAGCTTTTTCAAAAACTTCATACCATGTAGAACTTACAGATTTAAACCCTACTTCTATTATTGCAAATATGAATAATGCAGATTTAAAAACACTCTTAGCCTTGGGTGGACAAAAACCATATGCTAGTTCAAAAATAAATCTTGATGTTAATTTTAAAAATATCAATCCACATCAATTAGATGGAGATATAACGCTTAAAACCAATAATGGTAAAATAAACACCATATTGATGAAAAAAGATTTTGATGTAGATTTGCCAAAAACAAATTTTTTAATGACATTAGATGCTACTCTAAAGGGTGATGATGTAGTTTATAAGTATGCATTTAATTCAAATCTTGCAAATATAACTTCATCTGGTAACCTAACTCCAAAACCACTAAATACAGATTTAAAATACGAAATTTCATTTAAAGAACTTGCATTACTTCAGCCAATTATAGGTACAGCGCTTCGCGGTTCATTTTACACAAAAGGAATACTTAAAGGCTTAAAAGAAAATATGAGAGTAGATGGTTTTTCTGATGTTGCAAAAAGTAAAACAACATATAATGTAACTTTATCAGATTTTGAGCCAAAAAGAATCAAAGCAAAAATTCGTGATATGAAACTTCAAAATATTTTTTATATACTTCAGCAGCCACATTTTGCAGATGGTATTATTGATGCAGATATTGATGTTAAAAATATTGAAGTTGGAAAACTTGATGGTATAGTTACTTCAAGTATAAAAAAAGGCTTATTAAACTCTGAGTATTTAACAAAAACATATGAATTTAGCTCAAAAATGCCTCGGACAACATTTAACTCTAAAGCAACTACAATATTAAGAGGAGATTTTGTAGATACAAAACTAAATCTTAATTCATCCCTTGCAAATTTAAATGTACAAAAGGGATCTTTTAATATTAAAGATGGCTCTTTAAAAACTGACTATAAAGTAAAAGCACCAAACTTAAATAAATTCTTTTTTCTAACAGCTAGAGAGATGAAAGGTGAAATTACTGCAAATGGAGAACTAAAGCTCGCAAAAGATTTAGACTTAAGTATTTACTCAAATATAGCTGGTGGAAAAATTGATGCAAAACTTCATAATGATGATTTTCATGCAGATATAAAAGGTGTTCAAACTATAGATATTCTTCATATGTTAATATATCCAGAATTTTTAAAAGGAACAATGGATGCAAAGCTTGATTATAATTTAGCACAAGCAAAAGGTAAAGTTATAGGAAAACTTTTAAATGCTATAGTTATGAAAAACCAAACACTAGATTTAATAAAACTATATGCAAAATTTGATATCTATAAAGAAAGATTTAATGGTGATATAAGTGCAAATATCAACAAAGAAAAAATAGTAGCTTCGTTAGATTTAACATCTAATAAATCAGCTATCAGAACAAAAAATACAAAAATAAATAGCCTTAAACAAACAATAGATTCAAAGATAACTATAGTTGCAAATAAAAATCCAATAGATTTAAGACTAAGCGGAAATATAATGAAACCAAAAGTTAAAGTTGATTTGCAAAAATTTATGAAAACTGAAGCTGGTAAAAAAGTTGAGAAAAAAATGAAAAAGAAAGTAGATAAAGAGCTAAATAAATTATTTAAAAAATTATTTTAAAGAAGCGTCTGCTAAAGTTAAACAAAAAAGTACCTCTTTATTGTTATGTTGTAAAATTTGTATAGCTTGATTTAGGGTTGAGCCAGTTGTTATTATATCATCAATGAGTATGATATCTTTTGATTTAAATGCTTTTAATTCAAAGTTTCTTGGATTAAGTGACCTAAACTCTTTACTTTTTCCAGAATAAGAGAGAGTATTTTTTGCTCTTAGTTTTGAGTGCATAGGTTCTATATATTTTGATTTTAGAGAGTTGTTTAAAATAGCTGTATGTGAATATCCACTTGAGGTGTTATCATCTATAGCAATAGAGGTTATAAGATGCGAGAACTCAAACTCTAAAGCAAATTTACTCATGGAGTTTTTTGCTAAAATTTTATATATATAAAATCCAAGGTCTGTATGTTTGGTATGTAATAACTCTTTAATTTCATCATATTTATAAAAAGAGATTACTTCTATATTTTTTGAGATTTTTCTTCTAAAGATTTGTGGTTGTAAAAAAGTGTTTTGGCAAGATTCACAAATATGTGAAAGTGAAAAACTTTCACACATCAAACATTTCATAGTTTTTTTAGTCCATCTTTAAAACTGACATAAAGTCTATTTGATTGTCTTTTTGTTCTTGGAACAAGTCCCAAGAACAATTCCTCTCACTAAAGCTTTTGCTATCGCAAAGAGAAGCATTTATTATATACATTTTTCTAGTCCATTTTTAAAACTGACATAAAGTCTATTTGATTGTCTCCTTGTTCTTGGAACAAGTCCCAAGAACAATTCCTCTCACTAAAGCTTTTGCTATCGCAAAGAGAAGCATTTATTATATACATTTTATTAGTCCATTTTTAAAACGGACATAAATGCTTCTTGAGGAAGTTGAACTTTCCCAATAGATTTCATACGTTTTTTACCAGCTTTTTGTTTTTCAAGTAGTTTACGTTTACGAGTAATATCTCCACCATAACACTTAGCAGTAACATTTTTACCCATAGATTTTACAGTTTCACGAGCGATAATTTGAGAACCTAATGATGCTTGAACAGCTACTTCAAAAAGTTGACGAGGGATTTGCTCTTTCATATTTTTAACTAAAATACGACCACGAGAAAGAGCTTGCGTGCGA
>Ga0256834_1002629_pt1 | contig 11198 bp, 12 predicted proteins | sample 4281140metaG_FD_190536 | JGI IMG/M metagenome (GOLD analysis project Ga0256834, IMG submission 190536) | Hydrothermal vent microbial communities from East Pacific Rise, Pacific Ocean - 4281-140 | ecosystem: Environmental > Aquatic > Marine > Hydrothermal vents | place: Pacific Ocean: East... | reverse complement strand
GCGAACTCATAAAATAGTTTTTTAAAACGGAAAAATTGATGCAAACAGTTTTGGTGGTTGTTCACCTTTTACTCGCAATAGCCATTATCGGTCTGGTGCTGATCCAGCATGGTAAGGGTGCAGATGCGGGTGCCGCTTTTGGTAGTGGTGCCTCTGCCACAGTATTTGGTGCTCAAGGTTCAGGTTCATTCCTGACGCGGCTAACGGGTGGGTTTGCTGCTCTGTTTTTTATGACAAGTATTGCATTGGCCTACTTTGCGACTCAAGGGTCTGTAGAGGTGGGTCTAATGGAGCAAGCTCCCGGAAGCGCGAGCGCTATTCCTGCGGTGGTTGAAGAGATTATCGAGACAACGGTAAGTGAGGTGCCAGCAATTATTGGAACGCCTGTAGAAAATATCTCTACAGAGGCTGAAAAGTAGCCTCAATCCATCAGAATATTTACAGAATAGCCGACGTGGTGAAATTGGTAGACACGCTGTCTTGAGGGGGCAGTAGCGCGAGCTGTGCCGGTTCAAATCCGGCCGTCGGCACCATAATGAAACGACATCATCTTGATTTGGATGGTGTCGTTTTTTTGGCTTATTAGGTCGTAAGCCATTGAATTGTATAAAAATAATTAATCAACTAAAGACTTGACTGTGAAATGTAACTCCTCTAGAATTTGCTCCATCCTAAGAAAAGCTGGTAATTTATAGTTAACAAATTAACCAGTAGTGTAAGGGGCGTCCAATGCTTGAAAATTACTTGCCGGTACTTATTTTTATCATTATCGGTTTTGCTATCGGTGCCGTTATGATGGGGATGGGTTTTATGCTTGGAAGCAGAAGCCCTGATAGTGAAAAAGACTCTCCCTATGAGTGTGGTTTTGAAGCGTTTGAAGATGCGCGCATGAAGTTCGATGTGCGTTACTACCTAGTTGCCATCCTGTTTATCATCTTCGACCTTGAGATAGCATTTCTCTTTCCATGGGCAGTTGCTTTAGACGAAATCGGCATGGTCGGTTTTGTTGCTATGGTCGTGTTCCTTGGAATACTTGTGGTTGGTTTCATCTATGAGTGGAAGAAAGGGGCGTTGGAATGGGAATAGCGGGTATTCTTGAAGAGGGTGTTGTAACAACAAACCTCGACAAGGCGATCAACTGGGCAAGAACGGGTTCTATGTGGCCCATGACCTTTGGTCTTGCTTGCTGTGCTGTTGAAATGATGCAAGCGGGTTCTGCGCGTTATGATCTAGATCGTTTTGGTATACTCTTCCGCCCAAGTCCGCGTCAGTCTGATCTTATGATTGTTGCTGGTACGCTGGTAAACAAAATGGCTCCTGCACTGCGCAAAGTTTACGACCAGATGGCCGAGCCACGATGGGTGCTCTCTATGGGTTCTTGTGCCAATGGTGGTGGCTACTATCACTACTCCTACTCTGTCGTCAGAGGGTGTGATCGAATTGTGCCTGTCGACGTTTATGTTCCAGGCTGTCCTCCGACAGCTGAAGCTCTTCTATATGGTATCTTGCAGTTGCACGATAAAATTAGAAGAACTGACACCATCGCCCGCTAGGTTCCAGCCATGAGCAATAACGTAGCAAATACCCCCGAAGCCCGTTTAGAGAGTCTCGCCTCATCATTAAAGGAGAGTTTTTCGGCTAAAGGTTGCGAAATTATGGAGCACCTCTCTGAGGTGACAATGATTGTGCCTCGTGAAGAGTTTCGTTCAGTGGTTCAGTCATTAAGAGATCTGCCACAGTTCTCATTTGAAGAGATGATAGATATCTGTGGGATCGACTACTCAACATACGGTCAGGAAGAGTGGCAGACAAAAGGTGCGCCAAATAGTGGTTATGGGCGCGGCGTAGAGAATCTCTCTGATTTAGATGCCGATGCCGAAGAGCGGTTTGCAAGTGTCTACCATCTTCTCTCCATAACGAATAATGTAAGGCTTCGTCTTCGTATAATGCTGAATACGGCCTGCCCTGAAATTGAGTCGGTAAATGATCTATGGCCCGCAGCTAACTGGTTCGAGCGTGAAGCGTTCGACCTGTACGGTATTCTCTACTCAGGCCATCCAGACTTAAGAAGAATTCTTACCGATTACGGCTTTATCGGCCACCCATTTCGCAAAGACTTTCCTCTCGAAGGGTATGTCGAGATGCGTTATGACGCAGATAAAAAACGTGTTATCTATGAACCCGTTGACATTGAACCGCGCACTCTTGTTCCAAGAGTGATTCGCAATGAAGGTGGTTCGCTGCCTGAAAACCAAGACAAGCAGGACTCAGTCGATGCCTGAGATTCGTAACTATACCCTCAACTTTGGCCCGCAACATCCCGCCGCACATGGTGTGCTTAGATTGGTTCTCGAGATGGATGGTGAGGTCATTGTCCGCTCAGACCCGCATATTGGGCTTCTCCATCGTGCGACTGAAAAGCTTGCAGAAACCAAGCCGTACAATCAATGCCTACCCTATATGGATCGGCTCGATTACGTCTCTATGATGTGTAATGAGCATGCCTATAGTTTGGCTGTTGAGCGGCTGTTGGGTATTGAGGCTCCCGAGCGTGCACAATACATCCGCGTGATGTTCGATGAAATTACCCGCATCCTTAACCACTTGATGTGGATCGGAACTCATGCGCTTGATGTTGGCGCAATGACCATGTTCCTCTACGCCTTTCGTGAGCGTGAAGATCTCATGGACTGCTATGAAGCCGTTTCAGGTGCGCGTTTGCATGCGGCTTACTACAGGCCGGGGGGGGTCTACCGTGATCTACCCGATGTGATGCCTCGTGTCGAAAATAACCGTTTTCGTAATGCCGCTGAAGTAAATAGACTGAATAGTAATCGTGGTGGTTCACTGCTCGATTTTATTGAGGACTTCACTCAGCGTTTTCCAACCTACGTCGACGAGTACGAAACGCTTCTGACTGATAATAGAATCTGGAAACAGCGTACTGTAGGTATCGCAGAGGTCTCTCCTGAACGAGCAATGGCTTTAGGTTTTACTGGGCCAATGCTACGTGGATCGGGAGTTGAGTGGGACTTGCGTAAAAAACAGCCCTACGCCGTTTACGATAAAGTTGAATTTGATATTCCAGTGGGTGTCAATGGCGATTGTTATGATCGTTATCTGGTACGCATGGAAGAGATGCGTCAATCTAATTGCATCATTAAACAGTGTGTAACGTGGCTTAGAGAAAATTCTGGCCCAATTATGGTTGATAACCATAAGTTTGCTCCCCCATCCCGTAAGGCGATGAAAGAGGAGATGGAAGGGTTGATTCACCATTTTAAATTCTTCTCAGAAGGTTATTGCCCCGCTCCGGGTGAGGTATACGCTGCTGTTGAGGCTCCAAAAGGTGAGTTTGGTGTTTATGCAGTCTCTGATGGTGCCAATAAGCCCTACCGTTTGAAGTTGCGCGCCCCTGGGTTCGCCCATATAGCCGCGATGGATGAGATGACAAAAGGTCATATGTTAGCTGATGTGGTTGCTGTTATTGGTACCATGGATGTTGTGTTTGGTGAGATTGATCGCTAATGAACAAATTTATGAACCCGCTGCAAACACGAAATAAAGAAGAGATATTCTCTGCTGAGATTCGTGAAGATATTGATCGTTGGATTGCAAAATACCCACCTGAGTGGAAGCAATCGGCTGTTATGGCTGCACTGCGTATCATGCAGGATGATAATGGCGGTTGGTTGACAACCGAGCTGATGGATGATGTTGCCGAATATCTAGATATGTCCCCAATACATGTCTATGAGGTCGCTACATTCTACTCAATGTACGAGTTGAAACCGGTTGGTAAACACAAAATCTGTGTCTGCACCAATATTGCTTGCATGATTAATGATAGCGATGCCATCGTGAAGCACTTAAAAGAGAAGCTTGGGATTGGTTTTGGCGAGGTGACAGAAGATGGCCGCTTCTCACTTAAAGAGGTTGAGTGTTTAGGGGCATGTGGCGGTGCGCCGATGTTTCAAATTGGCAGAAAATATTACGAGAATTTGACACCTAAAGTTGTCGATTCCATCTTGGACGGACTGGAGTAAGCTGATGGCAAACGAAGTCTGTTTTCGCACGCTGGAATACCTCAAGCAGCCTTGGGAACTTGATGAGTATAAAAGTCGTGGTGGATATGAAGTTCTCAACCATATCCTAAAAAATAAAATTGAGCCGTCTGAAGTTGTCGAAACAATGAAAACCTCAGGTCTACGCGGTCGAGGTGGTGCGGGTTTCCCTACAGGGTTGAAATGGAGTTTTATTTCACGCAACGCGCCAGGTCAAAAATATGTGGTATGTAATTCAGATGAAGGTGAGCCGGGCACCTTTAAAGACCGTGATATTCTGCGATATAACCCTCACCAATTGATTGAAGGCATGGTAATAGCGGGTTATGCCATCGGTGCAACCGTTGGCTACAACTATATTCGTGGTGAGTTTTGGGAAGAGTATGAGCGTTTTGAAGCAGCACTAGAGCAAGCGCGCGCAGCGGGCTTTCTTGGTGACAACCTACTAGGTTCCGGCTTTGACTTTCAGCTCCACTCACACTTAGGTGGTGGTGCTTACGTCTGCGGTGAAGAGACAGCTCTCTTAGAATCTATTGAAGGCAAGAAGGGCCAACCTCGCTTCAAACCCCCTTTTCCTGCCCATTTCGGCCTCTACGGTCGTCCAACGATTATTAATAATACCGAGAGCCTAAGCTCTGTTCCCGTTATCCTGAAAGAGGGTGGTGAGTGGTTCAAAGAGTTGGGCGTTGAGAACAGCGGTGGAAGTAAACTCTTCTCTATCTCTGGCAATATTAAAAACCCAGGTGTTTTTGAGGTTCCATTGGGGACGCCGTTTTCAGAGCTGTTTAAGTTGGTCGGTGGTATGAAAGATGGCCATAAACTTAAAGCTGTGGTTCCTGGAGGTTGTTCATCACCGGTTATCCCAGGTGAGCAGATGATGGATCTTACGATGGACTATGATGCCATCCAGAACGCCGGTTCAATGTTAGGTTCAGGTGCCATAGTCATAATAGATGACCAGCAATGTATGGTTAAGCTACTTGATCGCATGTCCTACTTCTACCATGAAGAGTCTTGTGGACAGTGTACACCTTGCCGAGAGGGAACAGGTTGGCTATGGAGAGTGGTCAATCGAATCGAAAATGGCAAGGGTCGCCAGGAAGATCTTGATCTGTTAGAGAGTGTTTGTGGCAAAATAGCTGGGCGCACAGTTTGTGCTCTTGGTGATGCAGCTGCGATGCCTGTACGTGGAATGCTCAAACATTTTCAAGAAGAGTTTCAGTATCACATCGACCACAAAAAATGCATGGTCGGTGCGGGCCCAACTAAAGGTCTAGGATAGAGATAAGCTGCGATGACTGATGAATTGGTAACAATTGAAGTCGATGGACGGGAGCTACAAGCTAAACCCGGCACGATGCTCATTGACGTAACAGACGCGGCAGGGATCAATATTCCTCGTTTCTGTTATCACAAAAAACTCTCTGTCTCTGCCAACTGTCGTATGTGTTTGGTTGAGGTGGCGAAGGTGCCAAAACCTCTGCCCGCATGCTGTACACCCGTCAATGATGGTATGAAGGTCTCTACTCGCTCACCTTTGGCGTTGGCAGCTCAAAAAGGCACGATGGAATTCTTGCTTATTAACCATCCGCTAGATTGTCCAATATGTGATCAGGGTGGTGAGTGTGAGCTTCAAGATGTGGCTGTAGGATATGGCAGTGATATCTCCCGCTTCTCTGAAGGAAAACGTGTAGTGCCTCAGCGCGACATCGGTCCTTTGATAGCAACTGACTTCACACGCTGTATCCACTGTACTCGGTGCATTAGATTTGGTGCAGAAATAGCAGGTGTTCGCGAACTCGGTGCGACGGGTCGCGGAGAGCATATGACGATTGGCACCTTCATTGAGAAGAGTGTTGATTCAGAAATGTCCGGCAATGTGATTGATCTCTGCCCAGTAGGTTCGCTGACGGCAAAACCATCACGTTATCAGGCGCGTGCTTGGGAGCTAACGCAGTATAGTGGCATATCTGCGCACGACTCAGTGGGTTCAAATATTCATATTCACACCCGTAACAACCGAGTTGTTCGTATCCACCCTAAAGAGAATGAATCTATTAATGAGATTTGGCTCTCAGATAGAGATCGATTTAGCTATGAAGGGCTTAATAGCGAAGATCGCCTAACACAGCCGATGATCCGCAAGAATGGTGAGTGGCTAAAAGTTGGGTGGCAAGAGGCGCTAGAGTTTGCTGTAAAAGGGTTACAATCAGCAGCGGGGTCAGATGGTGACCAACTCGCGACATTAGTCTCTGCAAATTCTACGCTTGAAGAGTTATATCTGGCTCAGAAACTGACGCGTGGCATGGAGAGTAATAATATTGACCATCGACTACGTCAGAGTGATTTTCGTCTAGATGGTAATGATTCACCTATTCCAGGGTTAAGTATCACCATTAGTGGTGTCGAATCGCTTGATGCAGCGTTATTAATTGGGTCAAACATTCGTAAAGAGCAGCCAATTATTGCCCATCGTTTAAGAAAAGCTGCCAACAATGGCGCTAATATCTCTCTCATCAATCCGCTTTGGATTGACTTGCACTTTGTGGCTGATCAGTTTGTTTCAACACCCGCAATGATGGTTAATAATCTAGCTTCCATTGCAAAAGCAGCCGCTGCAAAATTGACAGGAAACCTTGCAAAAATTGTTAAAGCCGCCGAAGTTTCTAACGAAGCGAAAGCCGTAGCAGAACAGCTAAAATCGGCAGAGAGCGGAGCCATATTGCTGGGCAGTCAAGCTTCCGCTCATCCCGATTACTCAGTGCTTGTCGTACTGGCCTCTGCTATTGCAGAGGCTACAGACTCCTCATTATCTTATCTCCCCGCATACTCAAATAGTGTGGGTGCAGCACTGGCTGGTGCAACGCCTCATCGAGGTGTAGCAGGAGTTCCCATTGAAAAGAGTGGTGCAAATGCCGAGTTAATGCAGAGCATGCCTCGTAGAGCTTATCTATTGATGGGCGCTGAATCAGATTTTGATTTTTGGAACCCTTCGTTAATCAATGCCGCACTAGATCAAGCTGAATGTGTTATCTCATTGACTGCTTATCGTAGTGACTCCTTAGAGTCTCGTGCAGATGTAATGCTTCCAATTGCAGGTTTTGCCGAGACATCAGGTACCTTTGTCAATGCAGAGGGAACTTGGCAAAGTTTTAATGGTGTAGTAAAGCCTCAAGGTGAGTCACGCCCAGCGTGGAAAGTACTTCGAGTGTTGGGTAATTTACTCGGCATTGATGGTTTTGACCAAAATAGCTCAAATGATGTGCTTGAAGAGATTAAGTCACTCACTGCTGATCTAACGATTGATAACAGTGTTAGTACAAAAACTGCAGGTGAGATGAACTCTTCAACAAAAGGTCTGTGCCGAATTGGCGATGTGCCAATTTATGCTTCAGATGCTTTAGTTAGACGTGCTGGATCACTGCAAAAGACAAACGATGCCGTTACGGCTTCTATTCGTCTCTCGGCCAATCAAGCGCAAAAGGGTGGATTTGAAGATCATCAAGATATTATTGTTATTCAAGATAACAACCGTACCCAACTTCCATTGATAATAGATCCTCGAGTACCGGATGGTGCCGTCTGGATATCGTCTGCTCTGCCCGGAACCGAAATGCTCGGTGGTCAGTACGGCGAAGTGATTTTAGAGAAGGCATAAGTTTATGGAACTATTAGACAGTTTCCTTCCCCATGACCTAGCTGCCGTCATTTGGATTGTTCTAAAAATTGTTCTGATTGTACTCCCGTTGATGGGTTTAGTTGCGTACTACACACTTGCAGAACGCAAAGTCATTGGCTTTATGCAGGTTCGTATTGGGCCAAATCGTGTCGGGCCGAATGGCCTTGGTCAGCCTATAGCTGATGCACTCAAGCTGATGTTTAAGGAGATTATTCTCCCCACAAAAGCAAACAAAACACTTTTTCTTATAGCCCCATTGTTGACTCTAGGGCCTGCACTAGCCGCTTGGGCAGTCTTTCCATTTGATGCGGAACTGGTATTGGCCGATGTCAATGCCGGCTTACTCTATATTTTGGCCCTGACCTCCGTTGGCGTTTATGGTGTGATCATTGCGGGTTGGGCATCCAACTCAAAATATGCACTTTTAGGTGCTGTTCGTTCTGCCGCTCAAATCGTCTCTTATGAGATCGCAATGGGATTTGCCATTGTCGGTGTTTTAGTGGCAGCGGGTAGCTTAAACCTGGGTGATATTGTCCGAGCACAGGATGGTAGTCTTTTTCATTGGTTTTGGTTACCTCTGTTCCCACTATTAGTTATCTACTTCATCTCAGGTGTTGCAGAGACAAATCGTGCACCCTTCGATGTTGCAGAGGGCGAGTCAGAGATTGTTGCCGGCTTCCATGTTGAATATTCAGGCATGACATTTGCCGTATTCTTTCTGGGTGAATATGCCAATATGATCCTGATATCAGCGCTAACAGCACTGATGTTTCTCGGCGGCTGGTTGTCACCTTTTCAAGGCACATTTCTAGAACCCATTTTTTCTTGGGTACCTGGAATACTCTGGTTATTCCTAAAAACTGCAATATTTGCCTTTTTGTTTCTTTGGTTTCGTGCAACTTTTCCACGCTATCGCTATGATCAAATCATGCGCTTGGGCTGGAAAGTGTTTATCCCTATCACGATCGTATGGATCATGGTTGTCGGACTAGCGGTAGTTTTAGAACTACCCTGGTGGTTTGATTGAGTCTGAATGAGAGATAACGGTGTTTAAAAACTACATCAAAAGCCTACTTCTTCTTGAGTTGCTGAAGGGTTTACGTCTCACTGGACGTTACTTTTTTGCCAAGAAATTTACCGTGCAATATCCAGAAGAGCGCGCACCCATGTCTCCTCGTTTCCGTGGCTTGCATGCACAGCGGCGATATGAAAATGGTGAAGAGCGTTGCATTGCTTGTAAATTATGTGAAGCGACGTGCCCTGCTCTAGCTATCACGATTGATGTAGAGGCAAGAGAGGATGGCTCGCGCCGCACATCTCGCTATGACATTGACCTTTTCAAATGCATATTTTGTGGATTTTGCCAGGAGTCGTGCCCTGTTGACGCGATTGTTGAAACACGAGTTTATGAGTACGCCTTTGAGGATCCCGGTGAGAGTATTATGACCAAAGAGAAGCTTCTGGCTGTTGGTGATAAAAACGAATCGCAGATTTCAGCTGATATTGCCGCACAGGCTAAATACCGTTAGTTCTAAGTACGGGACATAGAGATAACCCAATGACATATGAATTGTTTCTTTTTTATGTTTTTTCTGCAGCGTTGCTTTACGCATCGACGATGGTAATCACACAGCGGAACTCCGTTCATTCGGCGCTCTTCCTCGTTCTCGCTTTCTGCTGTGCAGCGGGTATATGGCTTTTGGCTGAAGCCGAGTTTCTGGCGATTGTCTTGATCCTCGTATATGTCGGGGCCGTGATGGTTCTATTCCTCTTTGTTGTGATGATGCTTGATGTGGATCGCGCCTCTAACAGAGCAGGTTATATGAAGTACGCATCCGTTGGGGTTTTGATTGCAGTTGTATTAGCGGTCGAAATTATGCTGGTGGTCGGGCCTGGGAATTTTGGTCTAGAGAAATATCCAGCACTTGTGCCTCAAGCAGCCGACTACAGCAATACTAAAGAGTTGGGCCGAGTACTCTACACCGTCTATATGTATCCATTTGAGTTGGCCGCTGTAATCTTGTTGGTCGCAATTATTGCAGCTATCGGACTGACACTGCGCAAACGTCCACAGACACGATACCAAGACCCATCTAAACAGGTGCAAGTAAAGGCTTCTGATAGAGTTCGAATTGTCAAAATGGCAACAGAAAAGAAAATGGAGTTGAAATGATTGCGCTATCTGATTATTTGATGCTCAGTGCGATTCTGTTCTCGCTCAGTATCGCGGGCATCTTCATCAACCGTAAGAACATCATTATTTTGCTCATGTGTATCGAATTGATGCTATTGGCAGTTAATATTAATTTTATCGCCTTCTCACACTTTTTAGGCGATATAGCGGGTCAAATTTTTGTATTTTTCATCTTGACCGTTGCAGCTGCAGAGGCTGCTATAGGCTTGGCAATTCTAGTTGTGCTTTTCCGTAATCGTCGGACGATTGATGTGGAAGAGATCAACACGCTTAATGGCTAATAGAGACGTCAGGTAGAGATTTTAAGGTGCTTGGGTATATTCCCAAGTTAACATGGCAATCAAAAGATAAGTGACCATGGAAACAGTTTATTTAACAATTGTTCTATCACCCCTCATCGGTGCGATCATTGCCGGTCTGTTTAGAAACCAGATCGGTCGTGTTGGTGCGCATTGGGCTGCAATCATAGGTGTTGCAATCTCCTGTGCGCTCTCATTTTATGTCCTAAAGTCATTTATCTACGATGACATGCAGACATATAACGAGTCGCTCTACACCTGGATGGTGACAGATGGGCTTCGTTTCGAAGTTGGCTTTCTGGTCGATAAACTAACGGCCGTAATGCTTGTCGTCGTAACATTTGTCTCATTGATGGTTCATATTTACACCATCGGATACATGGCACACGACGAGGGTTACCAACGCTTCTTTAGCTACATTGCTCTGTTCACCTTCTCAATGTTGATCTTGGTGATGGCTAACAACTTCATGATGCTTTTCTTTGGCTGGGAGGCTGTAGGTCTTGTCTCTTATCTCTTGATCGGTTTTTACTTCAAGAAAGAGACCGCTATCTTTGCCAATATGAAAGCGTTTCTTGTTAACCGCGTGGGTGATTTTGGCTTCATACTTGGCATCGCTGGTGTTGCCATGTATTTCAACAGCTTAGATTACGCTGAAGTGTTTGCAGCCGCCCCGCAGATGGCGGACGTGCAGATACATATATTTGGTGACGAGACATGGTCGCTGATGACGGTTATCTGTATTTTGCTCTTTGTGGGTGCAATGGGTAAATCTGCACAGGTACCACTGCATGTATGGTTGCCGGATTCAATGGAAGGCCCGACCCCCATTTCCGCATTGATTCATGCCGCTACCATGGTTACTGCTGGTATCTTTATGGTTGCACGGATGTCACCCCTGTTCGAATTTTCAGAGACTGCGTTGAGTTTCATCTTAATCATTGGTGCAACGACCGCCTTTT
>Ga0256834_1002628_pt1 | contig 11199 bp, 7 predicted proteins | sample 4281140metaG_FD_190536 | JGI IMG/M metagenome (GOLD analysis project Ga0256834, IMG submission 190536) | Hydrothermal vent microbial communities from East Pacific Rise, Pacific Ocean - 4281-140 | ecosystem: Environmental > Aquatic > Marine > Hydrothermal vents | place: Pacific Ocean: East Pacific... | reverse complement strand
AAGAATAGAGTGATAATCAAACGTCCTTGATTACACTCTTAGAGGAAGGGTGCAAGTGTGAGCTTTGCTCCATTAAATTCCCAAGTACCCTTCCTCACTAATATTTTGCCCTTCCTCGCAATATGACAAGCGTCCTTCGCATATTATAGTGTGAGTTTTTGCAGCAAATTAAGAAAATTAAAACTAAAAAATTTATCCAAATAAAAGAGAACTCAACTGACCTATCACCATTCGCTAGCGTTTAATAAAATGAAGCCCCAAGATAAAAAATTTTCTCTTATATTGTTATAAAATATCAACCCCAAGTTAAAAATTTAACAAATTATTGCCAAAAACTTATTAGGAATGGACAAAAAACCCTAGTATTCATGCTTTTTAGAATTAGTCTAATTAAAAACTTGACTTTCATTAACGTTTGATAATAACAAGTCATCTCAAAGTAATTTTAGCGTTTTATAATCTGTAAAATTAAGCAAGAAATCCTTTTTAATGCCATCTTTTGTTGATAGTAAATTTATCAAATGAGCAGTTTTGCTTAATTTAGAAAGAAATAGAATGTAACTGTCGCGTCCTTGGTTACATTCTTAGAGGAAGAGTGTTGGTGTGAGTTTTTCTCCACCTTAATTCCCAAGCACTCTTCCTCGCTCATTTTCACTTTTGGGTAAAATTTCTTTCCTAATTGAGCTGATTTTAAGCTCTGGGAAAAGTACTTATAAAGCATTCATTAACCAAAACAGCATTTTTACCTTTGATGATAACTATTATATAATTGCGATGTCCTATTCTCTTAATGTCGGGAATGGAGTAAATAAATGCCTACTAGGGTTGCAACAAATAAAAATTGGCAATTTTCTTATCGTGTGCTGTTGCCAATTATAGTGGTGTTTATAGCAACACTAGTTATTGTTGGCGGATTTATTTTTTGGACTAGCTCAAGCAGTGATGAAGCCTCAATATCTAGGCAAGATACGCTAATTACTCATAGTTTAAACGAACAAAAATCTCTTATAGCCAAGGAACAAAAAACTGTTGTTACTTGGGATAAATCTTTAGAAGCTGTTCAAGGTGAATTAGATCTAAACTGGATTGAGACAAAACTTGGCACAGAAATGTATGAGTTTTTTGGCCATGACAGGACATTTGTTTTAGATGCAAATTTAAAGCCTGTTTACGCCATGACATTGGGAAATACTGTAAGTGAAAGCTCTTATGAGCAAGTACGCCCAATAATTGAACCATTAGCTAAACGGCTACGTGAGATTAGTTGGCAAGGCGCATTATCTTCATTCATTTATGGCCATAATGATATAATTCCAAATATTGTTGATATTGTAAATATTGATGGTATTCCTGCAATTATTTCTCTTATGCCTATAGCCAATAATAAAAAAGTTGGCGGTCAAGCACCTGGTTCTGAGTTTTTGCACATTAGCATTGAGTATCTTGATAGCAATATTGCTTCAGAACTAGCAGAATTATTACTGCTTAACTTCCCAAGTTTTGCTTCAGCATCAATTGAGAAAGAGGGGTTTTCATCTCACACAATTTATAATAATGCAGGCTTGCCAATTACATATTTCTCTTGGAAGCCAAGCCGCACTGGCGTGCAAATGTTTAAGGAAGCTGGCCCAGAAATAGCCATTGGTTTATTATTAGTAATATTGATAATTTCACTCTTGGTTTTACGCTTGCGACGCTCTACTGCAAATCTTGAAGCCGAAAGAGCTGCTGCTCATCATTTAGCTTATCATGACAAACTTACTGGCCTAGGCAATAGGGCAATGTTTGAAAAATGCCTTGATGAGGCAATAGAGAAGACAATTCCACAAGAATCAGAACTTGCAATGCTGATTTTGGATCTTGATATGTTTAAGCAAGTTAATGACACTCTTGGCCATCAAGCTGGAGATGAGTTAATATGTGAAGTTGCAAAACGCTTACAGCCATTGGTTCGTAACACTGATGTTATTACTCGCCTTGGCGGCGATGAGTTTGCAATTATTGCAACCAATTTCACCTGCATTAAAGACATTAAGACAATGTGCAAACGCATGGTAAAAAGCATTAAAGAGCCATTTGACCTTGAAGCGGGGCAAGCATTTGTGGGGGTTAGCATTGGCGTTTCTGTTAGCATTGATAATTACATTGATAGTTCAGAAGAATTGGTAAGAAAAGCTGATATTGCACTTTATGAAGCTAAAAATGGCGGGCGCAATCAATATAAAATCTTTGAAGATGCAATGGGTGAAACCGTAGCACGCCGTCAAAAAATTGAAACTGACCTTAGAAAAGCATTAAATTCTGATGATCAGATCAGTGTAGAATTCGATCCATTGGTGAGGAATGATGGAATTGAATTGTTAGGATTTGAAGCAAAAATTGTATGGGATCACCCTTTGCTAGGCATAATCCCTCCTGAAACATTTATGCCTGTTGCCGACTATTGCGGCTTAATAAATACAATTGGCACTTATTTATTAAAAGAGGCATGCATTAGAGGAGCAAAACACCCTGAACACTTTATTGCGGTAAGGGCTTTCTCTTCACAATTACGAACCCATAATTACGTAGATACAGTACTTAGGATTATTAACGAAACTGGCATTAAACATACAAATTTAGAGCTTGAAATAAATGAGAATATGCTAAGTGAAGATGAAAAGATTGCAACAAAAAATCTTCGTGACCTAAGGGTAGCAAATATTCGCATTGCAATAAGTGATTTTGGCTCTGGTTTTACCTCGCTTAGATTAGCCCAAGAATTCCAAGTAGATAGAATAAAAATTTGCAAGTCATTTATCAAAGAAATGGAACAATCACCTGACCCAGAAGCTATAACTCACGCCGTTGTCTGGCTAGCTCGTGCTATTGGGGTTGAGGTTTCTGCCGATGGAATTGACAATAGCGCACAAAAAGAATTTTTGCACAGAATGGGTTGCATGAGTTTTCAGGGGGAAATATTTTCATCTACTAGCCATGAAAAATGGCTAGAGATTTCCGCTCAAGGAAGCTCAGCCTCCAGCACGGCAAAGCACACTGAAATGAATGATGAGATTGAAGTGTGGGACATAGCTTAGGTAAACACTAAATGACTAAAAAACCAAACCTTAAAAAAATGATTATGGCTGGAAAAGGCGCAATAAAGGCGGATTTAGTCATAAAGAACGCATCTGTGCTTGATGTAATAACTGGTGCGATTAACAAAACTGACATTGCAATTGTTGATGATAGAATTGTTGGCACACATGAAAATTACGATGGCGAGATAGAGATTGATGCTAAGGGTCGTTTTGCTGTTCCTGGGTTTATTGACACCCATTTACATATCGAATCTAGCCTTGTCACTCCGCAAGAATTTGATAGATGCGTTTTGCCTTATGGTGTGACTACGGCTATTTGCGACCCGCACGAAATTGCAAACGTGCTTGATGTTAAAGGCATAGAATATTTTCTTAAAAGTTCTGAGCACAGCATTATGGATATTCGCATTAATCTTTCTTCTTGTGTTCCAGCCACAAAATTTGAAACATCTGGTGCAAAAATTGAAATTGGTGATTTATTGCCATATATTAGCCACCCCAAAGTAATTGGCTTGGCAGAAATGATGAATTTCCCAGGTGTTTTAAACAACGACATGGGAATTATTGCCAAACTTGAGGCTTTTCAGGGTAAGCATATTGATGGGCATGCCCCCCTGCTCTTAGGCAAAGACCTAAACGGCTATATGGCAGTTGGCATTCATACTGACCATGAGGCAACTAGCGCAAAAGAAGCGCGTGAGAAATTACTAAAGGGCATGCATATTCTTATTCGTGAGGGGTCTGTTTCAAAAGATTTAGAGGCCTTGGCAGAGGTTTTAGATGAAAACACATCTAGTTTTATGGCACTTTGCACCGATGACAGAAACCCTCTTGATATTAAGCATGAAGGGCATATCGATGCATTAATACGCCGCCTTATCGCAAAGGGTCGCCCAATGCACCATGTTTATCGTGCAGCTTCTTTTAGTGCGGCACGTATTTTTGGACTTAAAGATAGGGGCATTATTGGTTCGGGTTATAAAGCTGATATTGTTTTACTTGATGATTTAAAAACTTGTGCTGTTAGTGATGTAATTTGCAGTGGTAATTTAGTGAATGATGAAATTTTTAAGGCTCGAAAAAGCGTAGCTCCTGTTGGGCTTAGCTCAATGAAGGCCAAGCCTGTAAATGCTGATAATTTTATCTGCCAGCAAAAAAAGGGGCAGAATTTAACACCTGTTATTGGTGTAAAACCCGGCTTAATTATTACCTATAGAGAAGATGCTGTATTAGAGGTTGGCGACAAGGGTTTAGTGCCTGATATTGAGCAGGATGTAATAAAAATTGCAGTAATTGAGAGGCATGGTAAAAACGGCAATATAGGAAGATCGTTTGTTAAGGGGTTTGGACTTAAAACTGGCGCGATTGCCTCTTCTGTTTCTCATGATAGCCATAATATTGTAGTAATTGGGGCAAATGATGAAGATATGGCTTTAGCGGTTAATAGGGTGATAGAAATGGGTGGAGGCTTTGCTGTTGCAAAAGAAGAGCAAATAAAAGCCGATATTGCTTTACCTATTGCTGGCTTGATGAGCAAAAATCCGTTTGAAAAAGTGGCCAAAGACCTTGAGATTTTGCGTGATGAAGCCAAAGACCTTGGCTGCACGCTTGATGAGCCTTTTTTGCAAGTTTCTTTTCTTGCTCTACCTGTTATTCCACATCTTAAAATGACTGACAAAGGCCTATTTGATGTCGATAAATTTGACTTTGTGTAGTAAAAAATAAAACCACACAAATTTTGCGTGGTTTTTTATTTTATAGCTTAAATTACATCAAAATTACAAAGGAATTGAGGCTTTAGCTACATCTGGCTCAATACCTGCAAATTGCGTTTTAATTGAATATCCATATTGAGGTGTATAATCTAGATAATCGCTCAATTCAATTCCTGCATCTTTAAGAGCAGCTTTAACTTCGTCAATTTGAGCGAGTATATCCTCTTTTTCTTGACCCTTTGCAAATTGAAGTGCTTGCTCCAACCCAGAAATAGTTCTAGCAGCTTTTAGTGCCATGCTAGCTTTGTCTTCTCCATCATATTCACCTCGAATTTGCGGAGCTCCACTAGGGTTTAATGCTTTACCTCTTGATAGTCTATCAAGCAAATTCCATAAACCTTCAAGGCCTTTTGATTCAGCAGTGTTTGCGGAATTATCATCGTTGGGAGATTGAATAAAAACATCTGACTTAACAGTTTCTATAGCTCTATTGAATTCATCAGACTTTGTATCGTTGATCGTTTTAATAATTCCACCAGCAATAGGATCTATCATATTTCTCTCCCTTAAAAAATACATTTACAATGCACATTTACAATGCACAATTATTCTATTTTCTTATTATACTAGGAAATATACATAAAAGTCTATCCGTATTAGCTACTTAGATTAAAGTCGCTTTTTCTTTTATTCGCATTGCGTGCAAAATTGGCTCAGTATACCCTGATGGCTGACTTGCACCTTTTATTGCCAATTCTAGCGCAGCTTGAAAGGGAATAGAGTTTTCAAAATTCCCTGTCATATTTTCATAAGTTACATCAGAGGCATTTTGACCATCAACCACTTTTGCCATGCGCTCAAATGTTTCGCGCACCTGACTTTCACTAACAACTTCATGCTCTAGCCAATTGGCAATTGCTTGCGATGAAATACGACAAGTTGCCCTATCTTCCATTAGCCCTACATTGTTAATATCTGGCACTTTAGAACAACCAACTCCATCTGCAACCCAACGCACAACATAGCCCAAAATCCCTTGAGCATTATTCTCTAACTCTTTCTCTATCTCATCTTTTGAGAGAGTTTTAACATCAAGCACTGGCATTGAGAATAATTCGCTAAGACTGGGCGTTGCTTCATTATGACGACGTTTTTGCGCTTCAAACACATCTACTTCATGATAATGAAGCGCATGCAAAGTTGCAGCCGTTGGAGAGGGAACCCAAGCGCAATTTGCCCCCATATTTGGATGCATAGCTTTTGTTGCTAACATATTCGCCATGTTATCTGGTTCTGCCCACATGCCTTTACCAATTTGCGCCTTACCAGAAAAACCACAAGCAAGCCCAATCATTACATTCCTATCTTCATAGGCTTTTATCCATTTTTCGCTTTTTATTTCAGCTTTTGGCAAAACAGGCCCTGCCTGCATAGAGGTATGAATTTCATCACCTGTTCTATCTAGAAAACCAGTATTGATAAAAAACACTCGCTCACGTGCTGCATAAATGCATGCCTTAAGGTTAGCAGAAGTGCGACGCTCTTCGTCCATAATACCAATTTTTATAGTGTTTTTTGGCAAGCCTAAGATCTCTTCAATAAGGGTGAAATTATCACAAGCAAATTTTACTTCTTCTGCACCGTGCATTTTTGGTTTTACTATATAAATTGCATCTGTGCTTGAGTTTAGCTTTTTATCCATGCCGCTCATAGAACAAAGGGTGGTGATTATTCCGTCCATTAACCCTTCGCCAATTGGGTTGCCATTTTCATCTAAAATTGCATCAGTTGTCATTAGATGGCCAACGTTTCGCACCAATAAAAGCGAGCGACCTTTTAGCTTTAACTCATGCCCATTCACCCCTTGATAAATGCGGTCTTTATTAAGCGTGCGATTGATTATTTTACCGCCTTTTTCAAAACTCTCGTTTAAAGTGCCATTAATTAGGCCAAGCCAGTTTTTATAGACCCCAATTTTATCAATGGCATCAACAGCGGCAACACTATCCTCGCAATCTTGAATAGTCGTTAGCGCACTTTCTACTATCACATCAGCTAATCCAGCAGGGTGAGAAGCACCAATAGGAGTTGATTTATCAATTACTAATTCAATATGTAAACCGTTATGCTTAAGCAAAAAATACTGCTTTTCGCCTATAATTGAAAAGCCAATAAATTGCCCCTCATCAGCAAGTTTTGTTGCTCCACCTTTCTTGCCAACAAGTAATTCATTATTTTCAAGAAAATAACCAAGCACATCGGCATGAGAGCCATTTTCTAAAGGGAAATTTGCGTCTAAAAACTCTGCAGTTTTGGCAAAAACCAGCGCACCACGTTTAGCATTATAAGTTTTCGCAGGAGCAAGACCCCCCTCCCGAGAAATTACATCAGTACCATAAAAAGCATCATAAAGGCTTCCCCAACGGGCATTTGCGGCGTTTAGTGCAAAGCGAGCATTTGAAACTGGCACAACAAGTTGCGGCCCACAAATGGTGGATATTTCTTCATCTAGATCAGAGGTTGAAATAGTAAATTCTGCTGGCTCTTCATCAAAATAGCCAATTTCTTGCAAAAATACCTCATACCCTTGTACATCATTTGCAACTGCACCATTTTTTTTATGCCAAGCATCAATTTTACTTTGCAGCTCATCTCGCTTAGCTAATAATTCAACATTACGAGGCATTGCTATTTTAACAAGATCAGCAAAACCAGACCAAAACTTATCTTTTTCTATCTTAGTAAAGACCAGAGCTTCATTTTCGACAAAATCAGCTAATTGGCTATCAATCTTAAGTCCTGAACGCTTCACATATGATGGCATTTTCAACCCTCTCCCTTTGGTTAGGATAAGATAGCTAAAAATACCTTTTTTACCAAGAGAAATTTTATTAAAATTGTGCAGTCTCAGTAGAATTTGCCATTGCAGTGGTAGACGAATTGCCTTGGCTAACTGCCATGCTAACTGCATCAAAATAAGTTGTTCCAACCTCTCTTTGATGACGAGTTGCACTAAAACCATCTTTTTCTGCTGCAAATTCTTCTTGTTGCAATGCGCTGTAGGCTTTCATGCCATCTTGTTTATAATTTCTTGCCAAGTTGAAGGTAGTAAGTGAAAGGTTATGAAACCCTGCAAGGGTGATAAATTGATACTTATAGCCCATTGCACCTAGCTCACGCTGGAATTTTGCCATATCCTCTTCACCCATGTGTTTTGCCCAATTAAATGAAGGAGAGCAGTTATAGGCTAACATTTGGTTCGGATGCTCACGCCTTATTGCCTCGGCAAATTTTCGTGCATCATCAAGATTTGGAGTTGAAGTTTCGCACCAAATCAAGTCGGCATAAGGGGCATAAGCAAGCCCACGAGAAATTGCGCATTCAAAGCCACCCTTTAATTCATAAAAACCCTCTTGAGTTCGCTCGCCTGTGATATATGGCGCATCATATTCATCAACATCTGAAGTTATTAAGCGAGCAGCCTCGGCATCTGTTCTTGCCATAATAATAGTTGGCACACCCAAAACATCTGCTGCCAAGCGGGCTGAGTTTAGGGTTTTAATAAAAGTGCGAGTTGGCACAAGAACCTTCCCGCCCAAATGACCGCATTTTTTTTCAGATGCCAATTGATCCTCAAAATGCACCGCCGCAGCACCTGCTTCAATCATAGATTTCATCAATTCGAACACATTTAACGCACCACCAAAACCTGCTTCGGCATCGGCGATTATGGGTGCAAAGAAATCTAAATCCGTCGTTTCTTTGCCCTCATATTGTTCCATTGTTTGAATTTGATCGGCACGTTGAAGTGCTTTATTTATCCGCTTTACAACCGATGGAACACTATCCACTGGATAAAGGCTTTGGTCGGGATACATATTTCCGCTGGTATTTGCATCAGCAGCTACTTGCCAGCCAGAAAGATAAATTGCCTTTAGGCCAGCTTTTATTTGCTGCACTGCTTGATTACCTGTGAATGTACCTAAGGTTGGGACAAAATCTTCGCTGTGCAACAATTGCCAAAGACGCCTTGCACCATTTTCAGCCAAGGTGTGACGAATTGGCATCGAGCCTGCCAAACGCTGCACATCTTCTTTAGTAAATGTGCGTTCAATATTATCCCAACGATTTAATGCCCAATCTGGTGCAATAAAATTTTCAGATGAATTTAAATTTTCTTTATTTCTATCCAACATTTTACTCTCCACTAAAATTTGCGAATTTAATCCATCAGAATAGATATATCCCGATGGAAACATTTATAATTTTTTTAGCTATTAGTGTTTGGCTTTTAGGATTTTCGTTTCCAAGTTGCTGAGAACATTTGCTCTCCATCAAACATTGCTTCATTTCCAGATCCGTTAATAATAGAAAATTGCTGGCGGACAATTTGACCGACTATTGAATAACCCAACACATCAAGGCCACGTGCTTTAAACTGAGCCATTGCCTGCTTTATTGATGGAGCAATAATTGTTATATATTCTTGCTCATTAATATTCTCATTTGGGTTATTCATTTTATCCTCCAGTAAAATTTTGACTTGCATCATTTTTGATGCCGTGTTGTAAATATTTGACAAAATGAAATAATATGCAAGAATAAACGTAAATACGCTTGTAAACCTGTAAATTGCTGTAAATTTTCACAAATATTTTGTAAAGTTTGTAAAAAATGACCAAAGATAAAGAGCCGCAAATTGGTGGCAAAATCAGACGACTAAGGCGACAACGCCGCATCTCGCAAGGAGATATGGCTAATGCTATTGGCATTTCTGCTAGTTACCTCAACTTGATTGAGCATAACCGGCGCAATATCACTGTGCCGCTTTTATTCAAAATTGCTGGCTATTTTGGTATTGAGCCAGGAGAATTGGCACAAAGTGATGACAGCCAGTTAGTCGGCGATTTAATGGAAACATTTGGTGATGATTTATTTGTTGATAGCGACTTAACCAATCAAGAAATTCGTGATTTGGCATTTTCTAACCCTGTTGCGGCACGTGCAGTATTGCGGCTGTTTGATAAGTACAAGCAAGTTATACAAGGCTCTGGCAAAACCACTCCTGCCTCTTCACATGAGGAGGGGAAATTTCACCTTGCTACAGATGCTATTTCAGACTTTATTCAAGAAAATGCCAATCATTATCCCTCCCTTGAGGAAGCCGCTGAGCGAGTTCGCCATGATATTGATATTGCCTCTGATAATTTTGAGCAGGGAATGAGGACTTATTTGCTCAATGTTTTTGGGATTGAGTGCAAGCTAACTTCCCTGCCGCAAGGTATTGCAAGGCGAATAAGCCATGACGGGCGGATATTAGAAATAGCCGATATTTTGCCACCAGAAACTGCGGTTTTTGCTATTGCCCACCATATTGGCTTGCTTGCTTCTGAAAGTGAAATGAGTGAAATTATTGAGCAAAGCACCCTGCCAGAGCAAGATGCACCAGCACTTGCAAGAAATGTTTTGGCATCATATTTTGCTGCTGCCCTCATCATGCCATATCAGCCATTTCTAAAATCATGCCAAAATTATCGCTATGATATTGATAGAATTTCACGTCTATACGAAGTTAGTTTTGAGCAAGTGTGCCATCGCATGACTAGTTTGCAACGCCCAAATGCTAGTGGAATTCCGCTACATTTAATCCGTACCGATATTGCTGGGAATATTTCAAAAAGATTTTCACTTTCAGGAATTCATATTCCACGTCATTCTGGTGCTTGTCCACGCTGGAATGTATATAGTGCATTTTTGCAAGCTGGCAGAGTGAATATTCAGCTTAGCCAAATGCCTGATAGTGAGATTTATTTTTGCATTGCCAAAAGTTTTGAAAAAGGTGGCTATCGCCATAATGCTCAGCGGCGGCATTTTTCAATTGGGCTGGGCTGTCATATTTCACAAGCAAAAAGCATGATTTATTCTGATGGTATTGACCTCTCAAACCAAAGCCAGATTGTACCGATTGGGGTTGGTTGTCGCATATGCCCCCGCATGAGTTGCGAACAAAGAGCCCACCCCCCAGCCGATCATCGCTTTAAAATTAATGATGAGCAGCGAGCGGAGAGCTTATATGGGAGGATATGAGTGAGGCAATAAAAGTGTTGCCAAAGCAACTAAAAAGATAAAAAGTAATGAAACAAGACCCTTCACTTTTGCTAAGGGTAACATAGCTGTAAGAGCGGAATTACAGGCTATAATTTCATTGCATGTCCAGCAACATAAGTCTGCTCAACCACCCTATCATCACCCATTGTTTGTAGCAAAAAAAGCTCTTCACTTAGCTCGTTAATTGTTTTGGCTCGCAATGCCATTGCGGGAGTTGCTGAGCTATTTAGCACCACAATATCAGCATCGCTCCCAACCTTTAAATTGCCAATTTCATTTTCAAGTGACAGAGCGCA
>Ga0256834_1002627_pt1 | contig 11207 bp, 11 predicted proteins | sample 4281140metaG_FD_190536 | JGI IMG/M metagenome (GOLD analysis project Ga0256834, IMG submission 190536) | Hydrothermal vent microbial communities from East Pacific Rise, Pacific Ocean - 4281-140 | ecosystem: Environmental > Aquatic > Marine > Hydrothermal vents | place: Pacific Ocean: East... | reverse complement strand
TATTTTCTCACACTGACGCCAGGCAATCCAGGCATTTCTGGATGAATAAAAGAGACCCCAGCCAATGGAACAATAAAAGAACCCCATAAATTCGCGCGGCAGGGAGGATTTGCGCATAACAATCCCTGCCGCCATCATCACCGCCACCAGCATCCAGGTCTTGATGGAATAGACTCCACCGATACAGCGGCCATCACGGGTGGCAATAATCCGTCTGATACTTTTCTCAGCCGAACGATCCAGCATATATTTTGACTTCACAGTTCCAAGGAGCAGCGCCGGTGCCATGAGCCATAACTGATTCGTGGCCATCAGCCAGATACCACCCCTGGCCATAAGAGACAGGCCGACAATGGTCCAGATGAACGCTGCGACAAAGAGGTGCGCCGAGCGAGAGGCATTGGGTTTGAGGTGTGAAAGTTTTCCAGCCATTGGAACCTGGTAATTTTCAGGAAGAGAATGTCTGAGAGATCTGTCCCGGGGTGGCAGTTCATTCTGTAGTAAATCAGACATCAAAGTACATTGGAACAGTAAAAAACCAGAAGACGATAGGTGCTCATGCTTTATATACTGTTACAATACACTCTGCCTGTCCCATAAATGAGACAAGCCCATTCCCCCCTTAAAAAGGGAGAATGGGCTTGCAACTAACTGCTTTCTAAGTGACTTAGACTTCAGTTACGGTGATGGCGCCCTCAGGACAAACCTCAACGCAGGTCTCACAACCGAGACACTCGTCTTCTTCAACAACCTCTGCCTTACCGTCTACCATTTCGTAAACCTGAGCAGGACAGGCGTTTACACATTCTTCATCACCAGCACATTTGTCTTTATCTACAATTACTTCCCAAGCCATAACAACCTCCTAAAATATTTAAGAAATAAAAAACAGACACAATAGGGTATCTGTCTCAGTCTCCATAAGCATTAACGCCATACTGGAACACTTTGTTTCGTGTATAGTCAATTAATTCAACACCCGATTTTTGTCAAGCATAATCGGAGCATTTCAAGGGGAATTCAGCGATTCAAAATGGGCCGCTGCCCACGGAAAAATCCTATTTATTCAGGACAAAAAGATTGACCCCAGATCCATCTGTCTTATACTGTTATTTTCCGGTTTTCCCTTTACGATCTCCTGAATCAATGCGCGTTCAATGGAGATGCTGCCTGCCTCACTCGAACGAAATAACAAGAGCTGAGCTGAGCCAGCCCCCTCAAACGAGGCAGCCTGCATTTCCGACAGACAGGGGAAATCACGGCGCAGAGCGGGAACAGCCGGGCTGTTATTTACCAAAGAACGATAAACCAAACACATCAGCATACCTGTTGCCACCTTTTATCACGGACCCGGGTATGCATGACCTACAGAGAGACAGCAATGACAAAGAAGAAAAAGAAAGCGGCCAAAAAGGTCAAAAACAGGGCCCTTGTTGCAGAGAAAAACGAAGAGGCCATGGTGGAGGGAATCCTTGAAGGCAGCCCTGATGGTATTGGCGTGGTTATAGTTCGCCTTGAGTGCGGCTGTAAAAAGATGGCTGCGGTTGCCAGGGACGGTGAACCTGCCTCCAAGCTGATCATGTATCGTGATCAGGCTGAAAGTATCTGTGATAAATGCAAGAAAGACAATGGTGATTTCATGCGGGTTACCGAAGCCTTTATCCACTGGTCAAAGCCGGAACCCAGCGATCAGGAAAAAGAGGCCATTAACGCCAAGGTACTTGGCACCATGCCGGTGATCCATTAACTGCACGCAGCTGCGCAGCATGTTCAGCACCATGTCGGCTCCACTCTGTCTGTACTGAGCAGGCACCCCGGAGAGAACTGAATCCATGAAAAATAAAATGCGCTTGCTCATCGTTGACGATGAAGTGGATCTCCTCAATCTTTTGAAAAAGGTCCTGGCAAAGAAGTGCAACTGCGAGATTTCCCTTGCTGCAACCGGGGCCAAGGCAAAGCAGCTCATCGTCAGCTGGAATCCCGATGTGGTTCTCACTGATATTATCATGCCGGAAACTGACGGCATGCAGCTACTCAATTTTATACAGTCCAACGACCCCACCATCTCAACCATTATCATGACCGGCTACGGCACAGTGGAACTTGCCGTCAAGGCCCTCAAAAACGGCGCCTACGACTTTTTCGAAAAGCCTTTTGACAATGACAAAATCAGCCGTGTGGTCAAACGTGCCCTGGAACGAACCAGACTCCTGCGGGAGAACATCCGCCTCCAAAAGCAGGTTATCAACAACTGTAACTCCACAGATTTCATCGGTAAATCCAAACGACTGCGACAAACAGTAGACCTCCTGACCCGTTTCGGGGAGAGCGACGCAACCCTGCTTATCCGTGGCGAGTCCGGGACAGGTAAAGAGGTTGCCGCCCGCACCGTTCATATGGCATCCAATCGCGCCGCCAAAAAGATGATCACCGTCAACTGCCCCGCCCTGCCGGAGCAGATCCTTGAAAGTGAGCTCTTTGGCTACTGCAAGGGAGCCTTTACCGGAGCAGACCACGACAAGGACGGCCTGTTTCTTGAGGCAGAAGGATCCACCATTCTCCTCGATGAAATTGCAGATATCCCCGTGAGCCTTCAGACAAAGCTCCTCCGGGTCCTCCAGGAAAAAGAAATCCAGCCGCTGGGACAGACCAAGACCATTAAGGTGGATGTACGGGTGCTGGCCTCCACCAATCAGAACCTTGAAGAGAAGATAGCCAGAGGAGAATTCAGGGAAGATCTCTACTACCGCCTCAATGTGATGAGTATAGTACTGCCGTCATTAAATGAGATACGGGAGGACATTCCCCTGCTGGCCCATCATTTTCTGGCGCTCTACTCCAGCGAGTATGGCAGAAAAGATCTCTCCTTCAGCCCTGAGGCACTGCAGTTTCTGATGGACAGAACCTGGAAGGGAAATGTCCGGGAATTCCAGAACACCATTAACAGGGCCGTATTACTTGCGGCAGACACGGTTTTAACTCCAGGTGACCTGAATGAAGGTGAAGAGGACAGTGACTACGGCCACAATCACCCCGACGACTGCTTTCCGGACGGTCTCAACCAGCTTCCCTACAAAAAAGCCAAAGAAAAACTTCTCTCAAAATTCACCATCAGCTATCTCAACAATGAGCTTCTCAGCAACAGCGGCAATGTCTCAGCAGCCGCCAAAAAAAGTGGCATGGAACGTCAGGCATTCCAGCGCCTCATGAGAAAATATTCCCTGAAATCAGAGAACTTCAAATAACACCCCCTCGATGCAACACTTATGTTGCACTGACTCTTTTTTGTTGCACCACAAATCACTCTTTTCAACCCTGAATTCCCCTGCCCCACACAATTTCACCGTTTCATTAAACAGCATCTACTTGTTAACACACCATTTTTCAAATACTTAGATTTCATTTTTTTCTGGCATCACTTGTGCATTGCTCACTGCAGATGTGGGCCAGCAAGAAAACCTCGTCACGGCAGCTGAAACCCTGTTCTCCATGTCACAGCCATCGAACCAGACGATACGGCTGGACAGAACACCCCTGAAACTGCCACAAAAATGTTGCACTGGAGTCCTATGATTCATCAGAGAAAAATAAACATGAAATTCTGTTTGCTCCTCCTTACAGTTTTTCTTATTTTTCCCGCCCAAGCCCAGGCACTTCAATTCCATACTGCCCCTGAAGGAATATATGTGCATCAGCTGGCTCACATCTTTTTTATCGCCTCACTCTGTTATCTGTTCTGGGATATCCGCAGAAGTTCCTTCCCCGGAAAAGGCTGGCGTTTTCTGCAACTCTTCTGTGTCTTCATGTTTCTCTGGAACCTTGTGGCCTTTACCGGCCATTGGATTGGAGATTTCATCGAACCAGAGGATATCGTCTGTGTCTCAGGATACCTGTCAACACGCATGACATCCCCGCTCACCCCCACAAAACTCATCTACTACTTTACCAAGCTTGATCATATTTTCAGTGTTCCGGCCATGATCTGCCTGTACTTCTGTCTCCGCTCCCTCTACCTTGCCACCTGTCAGTGCAAAGAGGAGAAGCAATGAAAGGTCTCCCCATGTTCCCCACCGACCTGACAGACATGGTGGGTTCAATTATCATCATCATCTTTTCGTTTTTATCTCTTCGCTACGCCTATCTTTTAACGAAAAAACAGCCTGACAACTTTCTCTGGGGATTTCTCTTCTATTTCTGTATTACCCTTGCCGCCTTTGCCGTTTCCCGCGCCATGGGACATCTTGTCAAACAGGTCCTGCTCATCAGCGGAAATGAAGAGCAGTGGAAGACCCTGGCTCCCCTTGCAGGTGGATTCAACACCCTGTTGATGACCTCACTTGCCGCTGTAACCATCTACTATCATAAAGGAATCGAAGGCTACCGGGCCATTGAGGAAAAAGCCAGAAGCCTCAAATCAGCCAACCAAGAGCTGCAGCAGACAGGCGACAAGCTCCACGAACTGAACATCCACCTGGAAGAGATGGTTGAAAACCGCACCAAAGAACTCTCCGCCTCTGAAAAGAAATTCCGCAACTTTTTTATCAACTCAAAAGACATGGTCTATTTCTGCGACGTGGAAAACAGACTGGTCAACATGAATGTCTCAGGTCTTGAAATGCTTGGTTATGCCTTTGATGAACCGCCGATTCTTGACCTCTACAACATTTTCTACAATGAAGACGACCTTGACAGATATTTTGAGGAGATCATCACCCGTGGTTTTGTTGAGGATCTGGAGGTTGAATTCAAGAAAGCCGACGGGAGTATCATCTATGTACTCCTCTCGGCAAATGCCATTCACAATGAAGAGGGAGAATTCACCGGATGTGAGGGAATAGCAAAAGATCTCACCCGATTGAAAACAATGATGGCGCAACTGGCCTCAAGTGAAAAAATGGCATCCATTGGACAGATGGCAGCCGGAGTTGCCCATGAGATCAACACCCCCTTAGGCGTGATTCTCGGATACTCTCAGCTTTTAAAGGATGATTTCGGGTCTGACACTGAAGTCGGTGAAAGCCTCGAGGTCATAGAGCGACAGGCAAAGGCCTGCCAGAAGATAGTAACCGATCTCCTTAAATTCTCCCGGCAGTCAGAAAGTTTACGGGAAGATATCTCCATCAATGAGATTCTCTCCGATGTCATAGCAGTGACAGAGCATTCTCTCAACATGGACCACATCACCATTCATCAGGACCTGGAACCCAACCTTGACACGGTTACAGGAGATACCGAGAAGCTGCGACAGGTCTTTATCAATTTTTTCAATAACGCCCACCATGCCATGGAAGAGATGAAAACCGGTGAGCTTTATATCAGTACCCGAAACAGTCCAGACAGCAGAGAGGTCATTGCCACGGTGCGCGACACAGGCCACGGTATATCCGACTCTATCCGCAAAAGTATCTTTGATCCATTTTTCACCACAAAACCGGTGGGCAAGGGAACGGGTCTGGGACTTTCTGTTTCCTACGGAATCATAGAAGAACTGGAAGGTAAAATAGTCGTTGAGAGTCCTGTGACAGTCTCTGAAAGTGGCATCAAGATACCCGGTACCGCTTTTCACGTCATTCTTCCCGTAATTCCCAAAACGCAGCAGGCAGGCACAAAAACGTCCCTGGAATCCGGGAGATTCTGAAAAGCCATGGCAAACATAATTACCCTGGATGATGTCCGGGATGCAGCAGTGATCATTGGAAAGATTTTACGGAAAAAGGGCCATTCTGTCCATACGTTCACAGAAGAGGAGGATGCCATTACCCATGCCGAGCTGCACAAGGTGGATCTGGCAATTCTCGATATAAACTTAAAGAAAATGCACGGACTGGACGTGCTCTCTGTTCTTAAACAGATCAATCCCGCTACAAAAGTACTCATCCTCACCGGTTATCCGGATGTCACAAGTTCACGTGAAGCCATGAAACACGGTGCCGATGAATACTGTGTCAAGCCCATTGACCGTGATGTACTGGAGGAGAAAGTTGAGGATGTTTTGAGGCGTCCCTGAGCAGCTGTACAATCACAAAACCGTAAAGGAGGAGCTAACAGGAAAAACGGAAAAGCGTGAGTCAAGAGAAGAGAAAGCTTCAGAAAGAACCGTTGAAGCTTCTGCACTGAAGACATTAATTCAAAAACAGTGAAGGTGAAGAAAATGAAATGTAACAGACTGTCAATATCATTGATAGTGGTATCAATCTGGCTTCTTGTGGTCCAGGGAAGTTGTTTTGCAAATACATCCATATCGGCTGCAAAATACAAGGCCGGTGATATTGTAACCATTGAAGGCCAGATTCAACCGGGACAGGAACTCTATATAGCCGTTGCTCAGCAGAAAATGTTCAAACCTTCTGACACCGACGGTAAATTCGAGAAGAAGAAACTCCCCAAAAAAGGTGCAAAAGCAGGCTTTTCCCCTGATACCACCATTCCTCCCCTTTACTACATGATCACCACTGACCGTGGTTCCTTTGGTGAGGATGTAAATAAAAAATTCGGTGGTCCATCCTTTCTCTTCAAAAAGGGACAGGGACTCTACAACACCACCATGTTCAGATTGAAAAAAGATTTCCAGGACGTTGGTGCCAAAGAGATGATGGGCCCGATCAAGACCGCGGAACAGTGGAATTTCCTGAAATTCGGCCATGAAGACAAGTATGGTATCAACACCATCGTTAAAGAGGGAAACAAAAAGGGTAAGGTTGTCATTTTTGCAAGAAGTGTTCTTGGTGATGCACAGCAGACCGGAAATTACTGGGACAAGGGAACCAGTATCAACCTTGACCGGAAAACAGGTAAATTCACCGCATCTTTCATGTCTTTCCGCCACACTCCACCCAACACGGCTTTTGATGTATATGTAAATGGTGTCAAGGGTGGTTCCTACACCATTGAAGGAAACGGTTTCTGGCTGTCCAAAGGCTATCGTTACATGAATCCTCTGATTATTATCATAGGCGCCATCCTTGTGGGAACCTACTTTTCAATGATCGGTGCTGCCGGTGGTATGCTCATGGGCGCCTTTCAGGCACTCTTTGTTCAGACAGCAGGTCCCGTTGGTATCAATGCAGCAAACGTACTTCGTCCATCAAACATTGCCCTCACCCTCTTCTCCCCCCTGGGTTCATTTTACCGGTTTGCAATTGTTGAAAGACGTGTTGCCTGGCCCGTTGGACTCTCCTTTGGTGCCGGTATTTTCCTCGGTTCCGTATGGCTTGGTGGATATGTCACCCAGTATCTTTCAATGAAGGCCTACAAAGAGTGGCTTGGTGTACTCGTGGTAATCATGGGTATTAAAACTCTTATGGAAATGACCCCTGCGGCCATGAATAAGAGAAAGAACATCAAAGCCATGACCCAGAAGTTCAATGCAGCAGTGAAAGAGGCCAAAGAAACAGGTGGTTCCGTTGAAATGGGCTCCATTGAGCCGGTCAAATCAGGTCTCACCGATTATCGTTTCAAATTCTGGGGTGAGGAGTTCAGAATCAATCCGCTTCTCTTTGCCTTCCTTGGTATCATCGTCGGTGTTGCCTCCCGTGCCTTTGGTATCGGTGGTGGTTTCCTGCTGGTACCCATGATGACCACCATAGCTGCACTTCCAATGTACGTGGCAGTACCCATATCTCTTATTGGAACCTGTTTTTCAAGTATCGGATCCTTTATCGGCTATGTGTTAAATGGCTATCTGCCTGATATGGTTCTTGCCGGAGCAATCATTATCGGTGGTTTTGCAGGTGGTATGCTTGGCAGTCGCTGTCAGAAGATGTTCAGCGAAAAAACCCTGAAGATCGTACTTGCATGTACCCTCTTCTTCCTCTTCTTCAGATTCCTCAAGATTGAGTACTGGATCTGATCAAAAGCGGTAAGAAAACAATGCCCTGTGCAGTGGAAAGATGCGCCTGCCTCAGTTGCGGACCATCTCTCCACTGCATTACATTAATAATGTCTTTCAAGAATAATGAATCATTATGGAATACCTTTTAGATAGAGCCTGGGAATACATATATTCTGCAATTTTAAGCACCGCTGCAGTCGTTGATTCCGTCCTGGCACCGCTGCTGGCAGTTACGGGACCGGCTGTGGTCATCATCATGCTGGCATTTTTCACTGTCTGTGCCACAAAGTTTCTTGGCAGAAAATGCCGGACCAGGCGGCACATCGAACTGGAAGAGCAGTTTCACTACTGGCTCAATGTCCGTGAGGAGGCCATGCGGTGTGCTGACCGTGAAAAAGGTGCGCGGATGGCAAGAAACATTGATCAGGCAAAACTGAACAAATGCTACTACGACTATTTCCTGGAAGGTCTGCTGCTCAGCCTTGCCACCATGTATCTCCCCATCCTTATGGTGATGTCCTATATCAACGCATCCTTTCGGCCGGACAACCTGATGCTGTTGACCGGAAAGCATTACATTGTCCAGCTGGGGACCGCAAATGGAGAACCGCTGATGATAGGTTCTATCTTTTTCTATATTGTTTCACTGATGTTTTTTTATGGTGCATGGGCATTTGCTCAGAAATACGGCACCAGATACCGGCAGAAAAAAATCATCGACACTCTCAAAGATAAACAGAACACCACTTCCGAATACGCCTGACAACTCTCTTTCACGGAGGAATTATAATGAAAAAATCTGTTTACTCCATCTGCGGTATGTGCACTGTGCGCTGTCCCATCAGGGTGGAGTCGGAAAACAATAAAGTTACCTGGATAGAAGGGAACCAGCATATCCTCGGCGGAGCCCTGTGTGCCAAAGGATCTGCAGGACCGGCCCTGATTGCAGACCATGAACGTCCAAGGCAGCCACTTATCCGGGAAGGTGGACGGGGGGCAGGACGCTGGCAGAAGGTCAGCTGGCCCACGGCCCTAGATTACATCAGCAACAAGCTGCTGGAGATCAAGGCCAAGCATGGCGCGGAATCCGTTGTACTCTCCTCCAGGGGAGGTCCCTGGCAGAATATGTACAAGACATTTATTCACGCCTACGGCTCGCCCAACTACACCAATCATGATAACACCTGCGGGAGAAACACCCATCATGCAAGTCTCTCCATAAACGGAGTGGGCCGCAAGGGCTTTATCTATGACATCAAGAATGCAAATCACCTTGTACTCTTTGGACGCAACATGTTTGCCTCACTCCGTATTGGAGAAAATCTCCAGACCATGGAGATGATGGAAAAAGGCGGAAAGCTCACCTATGTCGATGTACGGCAGACCATGACCGGTCTCAAGGCGGACCGTTTTTTCCAGGTACGTCCAGGAACAGATTATGCCCTCATCCTGGCAATGATCCATGAGATTATCAGAAGAGATGCCTTTGACAGTTCCTTTATTGACCGCTATGTCACCGGATTCGATGAGCTGAGCTATTTTGTGGAACAGTACAGTCCTTCATGGGCAGCAAAAGAGTGTGGAATCAAAGAGAAATCCATCCATGCCTTTATTGATGAAATAATCCCGGCCATGCCCAGGGTAATCTTTCATCCCGGCTGGAACCTGTCCCGCTATAAAGACTCTTTCTACGCCAGCCGCGGCCTCCATATTCTCAATATTCTCATGGGGAATATCGAACAGCGCGGTGGCCTGATCATCCCAAAAGGTATTGGAGACTGCGATGTGGAATCAATCCGCGGCCTTGACTGTCCCAAGCCTGATATAAAAAGAGGAGACGGAGTCGGATGGAAATATAAACATTTTGACACAGGTCCAGGCCTGGCCCATCTCTTCTTTGAGGCCATGGAGACAGAAGATCCCTATCCCATCAAGGCGTGGATAGCCATGCGCCATGATCCCTTTTGCGGCATGCCGGATCCTCAGCGTCAGAAAATCGCCTTTGATCACTGTGACCTGCTGGTCTCCATTGACACCCATTACAGTGAATTCGGCTGGTATTCCGATGTGATTCTGCCAGAATCAACCTATCTTGAACGCGATAACACCATCTGTGTTCAAAAGGGACTGAAACCGCGCCTGGCTGTGCGAAGAAAGGCCGTTGAACCGGAATTTGACACCAAACCATCCTGGTGGATCTTCAAGCAGCTTGCCGACCGGGTCAATATTGGTGAGTATTTCCCCTACAAGAATATTGAAGAACTCTGGGACTGGCAGCTGGAACCCACAGGCTATTCAATGAGTGATTTCGATGAGAAAGGTTTCATTGAGCTCACGGATAAGGATATTATGTATGATCCGGAAAATCTGGATGGCCAGTTCGGAACACCGTCAGGAAAGATTGAAATCATATCGCAGAAACTTGATGAAGCAGGCCTTCCCTCGCTCAAAGAGTATCAGGCCCCCATCAAACCACCAAAGGGAATGTTTCGACTGGTTTACGGTCGGGCGGCAGTCCATACCCATGGACACACCATCAACAACCCGCTGCTCTCTGAGCTGATGCCGGAAAACACACTGTGGATCAATAAACGGGCGGCAAACAAACTTGGTATAGCGGACGGTGATCTGGTGGATGTTGCAGCAGAAGATGAAAGTTATTCAGGAACCATCCATGCCCATGTGGTGGATTATATCCATCCGGAAGCAGTCTACACCGTGCATGGTTTTGGAAGGCAGATTCCGCTGCAGACCAGAGCATATCATGCCGGCCTCAGTGATCAGAAACTGATGGTTGGTAAACTTGATGACTGGGACAAGGCTGGAGGGGCCATCAACCTCTGCGAGTCCTTTGTCGTGGTCCGGCGAAGTGTCCGTAACCCCAAGAGGAGGGTCGAACTATGAACAAATATATGATCTACCTCAATTCCAAAAGATGCATTGGCTGTCACGGTTGCGAGGTACATTGCAAAACCAACAAAGGCCTGCCGGTTGGTCCCTATCTTTGTGAAATTGATCACAAGGAACTCACCGTGGTGAGAGGGGTTCCAAAGACCGACTTCTCCTTCCGGTCCTGTTATCACTGTGAAGATCCTTTCTGTGTGCCCATCTGCCCGACCAGGGCGATGATCAAAAGAGAGGATGGTATCGTCTACATAGATCAGGAAACCTGCGTGGGATGCATGGCCTGCGCCGGAGCATGCCCATGGACCATCCCGCAGTTGAATCCGGAAACCAAAAAGGCCGTCAAATGCGATTACTGTATGGATCGGGTCGATGAAGGGCTGAAACCGGCATGTGTGACAAAGTGTACCACCCATGCCCTGAAATTTGTAACTCTTCAGGAACTGTAACTCCAAGCCGTTCCGGCTGCAGA
>Ga0256834_1002626_pt1 | contig 11211 bp, 6 predicted proteins | sample 4281140metaG_FD_190536 | JGI IMG/M metagenome (GOLD analysis project Ga0256834, IMG submission 190536) | Hydrothermal vent microbial communities from East Pacific Rise, Pacific Ocean - 4281-140 | ecosystem: Environmental > Aquatic > Marine > Hydrothermal vents | place: Pacific Ocean: East Pacific... | reverse complement strand
GTCAGTGGTTTAATTCTATAATTTGTTTTGAAACTATTTTAGATAAAATATAATATATTGATTATCAATATCAAAAAAGTTTAATGCGTCGCCCCTGAAATTTAATCCGATAAAAAGTTTTATTTATTAAAATAGCTTAATATTTGCAAACCAATTTATTCCATTAAAATGCTTTACCAAAATTCCGTACCATTTTCACCAAATTTTGTATTAAAAAACAAGCATTTGAATACTGCATATCGTTATTATTTTAGTAGCATAAAAATAGAATTTTCAAGAAAAAGAATGCACACCAAAGATGGTGATTTTTTAGATTTAGATTTTTCTACAGCAAATTCCGATAATGTTATTATTGCGATTCATGGTTTGGAAGGAAGTTCTAACTCTACTTATATTCAGTCACTTACAAAAAAAGCGAATGCTAATAATTTTGATGTTATTGCAATAAATTTAAGAAGTTGTAGTGGCGAACCAAATAATTTATTGAGTTCTTATCATAGCGGAAAATCAGAAGATTTAGTAGAAGTAATTCAATATATAGAAAATAATTTTAATTATAATAATATTCATGTTGTTGGCTATAGTTTAGGTGGCAATATTACCTTAAAATATATGGGTGAAGTAGGAGAGAGCAGTTCTGTAAAAACGGCAATTGCGGTTTCTGTGCCATGTTCATTAAAAGGTTCTTCTATTGCCATGGCAAAAAAAGATAATAAATTATATGTAAATAATTTTTTAAAAACTTTGATTGTTAAAGCGAACGAAAAGTTTGCGAAATTCCCAAATTCCGATTTAAACATCGAAAAAATTAGAGCAGCAAAAAACTTTAGCGATTTTGATAATAATTACACTGCACCAGCACATGGTTTTAAAGATGCCAATGATTATTATGAAAAATCTAGTTGTACACAATTTCTTAAAGATATAAAAAAACCAACTTTATTAATTACATCTTTAGATGATCCGTTTTTAAACGAAGAATGTTTTCCGATAAAAGAAGCAAAAAACAGTAAACATTTTCATTTATTAACGACAAAATATGGAGGTCATGTTGGATTTTGTGAATATTTTAATATGAAAAAAAATAATTGGTTAGAAAACCAAATTTTATCTTTTATAGAAAACAATAACTAACTCTTATTTGAGTTATAGTGATAGCAAATAATATTTGAAAAAAAAAGAAACTTGAAAAAAATATTCCTATTAGTATTATTTATTAGTCCGTTTGCCAATAGTCAAGCCTTACGAAACTATTCCAACGAATTTTTGAACATTGGTGTAGATGCAGCAGCATTTGGTATGGGAAAGGCAGTAACAGCAACTACAAACGATGTAAATTCTATTTATTGGAATCCTGCAGGTTTGGTAAATATTAAAGATCAACAAGGCGCAATTATGCACGCAGAATATTTTCAAGGTATTGCAAAATATGATTATGCTGCTTACGCAAAACCGATTAGTAATAATAGTGCTTTTGGTATTTCGTTTATAAGATTTTCGGTAGATGATATTTTAAATACAACGGAATTAATTGATAGTCAAGGTGAAATTGATTTTAATAGAGTAAGTCTATTTAACGCTAGTGATATGGCATTAAATATTGGTTATGCTAAAAAAATGCTAATGAAAAATTTCGATTTTGGTGTAAATGCTAAAATTGTACACAGACGTATTGGTGATTTTGCAAGTTCATGGGGTTTTGGTTTAGATGCGGGTTTTCAATACCAAACAAAAACGTATAAATTTGGTTTAATGTTACGTGATATTACTACAACTTTTAATGCTTGGTCTATTGATAGTGATACTTTTGAAAGCATTGCAAATGCAATACCTGGTCAAAACCAAGAAGAACCAGAAACATTAGAATTAACAAAACCAAAATTGCAATTTGGTGTTTCGCGTTTATTTGAATTTGGGCATGATTATAAATTAACTACTGCTATAGATTTGAATATGCGTTTTGCCGAAACAAATAATATTATATCTACTTCCGCAGTAAGTGTTGATCCAGCAATAGGTTTTCAAATGGCGTATGATGATATGATTTTTCTTAGAGGTGGCGTAAATAATTTTCAAAAATTCACCGATTTTGATGGCGGTTCTTCACTTTCTGTAGAACCAAATTTTGGTGTTGGTTTTAGGTATAACGGCATACAAATAGATTACGCTTTATCTAATATTGGTGGCGCTAGTGGTACTTTATTCTCTAATGTATTTTCTGTAAAAGTGGACTTTAGTTATTTTAGGAATTAAATTAATCTAAAGAATTCCTCGACGCGCTCTGCGTTGAGTGTAGCGAAATAATTTTTTGCTAATACATGAATATTCTAACAATTTTAAGAGATCATCCAAAATAATTAGTGCATTCGTGACATATTTTATGTTTTTTTGATACCTCGATGGCTCTGCTTCACAGGTAGTTCATTAAAATGTTTTAGTGTGTTTTCGCTTTAACTTCTGAAAACTGTAGTTACTAATTTTCACGAACAATTAATATGTTTTAGGTATTCCACCTAGGCAGGATTTCAGTCTGCTCCAAACTTATGTACCTTCTAATCCATAGTGTTTTTTAAAAACTTATATTTTGTACCTAAAGGCACATTTATCAAGATGGTTTGATTATATTACTAATATATTGTCCTTACAGGACAAAAACAATCCCTTTAGGGATTTAATATTAGTAATAAAATGAAAAGCGAATTAGTTGTGCCTTTAGGTACAAAATATTGTTAAGTTGACTTATGTAAAACTTCGGAACATCGTAATTTCTTTATAACTTTGTTCTACAAGAATTTTTCAGTTAGTATTTAATCAATACTATTATTTTGGTTAGAAACTTTTTCTCACCATTTTATTCATCTTAAATTACTTGCAGTTATCAAACAAAAGCAATTAAAATTTAAATCTTCTTCAACAATATTTTTTCATTTTTAAACTGATTTGCTTCATCTAAAAATGCTAAAATGAGATTCCAGTTTTCTTTTGGTTCGTAATTATGTTTATATTGTTTAGATGTTTGGATCTTTAAAAACCCGTTTTCTACTTTTGCTGTACTAATAAATGCGCCAGTAGTATTAGTTACATTTTTATTTAGTTTATCTAAACCTGCAACTTTATAACCATTAGGTATTTTTAAATTAATTTCATAATTAAATGTTCTAGGATAGCGCATGTAAATATTTACATTTCGTTCGCGTTGTTCATCAACCATTTCGATTTGACCACCAATAAATTTACCAATTTCGATAATATAATTTGGACCTGCTTTTTTTATAAATTGATTTTTAAAGGTAAACGATTCGTTATATTCTAAGTTTGTATCTAAACCGTAGCGACCAGTTGCTACTAATTTATATTCGTAATTTTCAATATCTGAAACGTCAAATTCGTTAGCAACATCTGTTTCGAATTCTTTTATTTGGTCTTTTTTTAATTTTGAAATTAATGCATTTAATTCCTTCGTAGTTTTTAATCGTACTTTTTTCTTTCGGATTGATTCTGTAAAACTTTTAGTTTGGTATTTTGCATAATCTTCATATACATAATCTGTAAAAAGCAATCTGTCGTATTGCTCACTAATCTTATTATACCCTTTTATTTTGTTATTGGAAATTACTGTAAAAGTTGTGAAATCTTCACTTATATCTAAATCTACCTGTTTTAAAGAAACATTTTTTTTATAATCGGAATTAGGTAATGTGCCATTATTTATTCCTGTAATATTACCTCTATTATCGGAAGATAGTAAATACACATCGGTGCCATGTAACAAAGATGCAAACTGATTAATATTAGTATGCGGACTGAAAAATTGTGCATATAAAGGGTTTTTAGTTTTGACTTTTACTAAAACTTCTACATTATTCTCGATTAATAAATCTTGAATTGTACCATTATATCTATAAGTACCAACAACTATTTCATAAGGTATTTTATTTCGTTTTAAAAATTCTGTAAAATGTTTGATAAATTGTTTTTGATTTCGGATAAAAACAGGATATCCATAAACAGTAAACGGAAATGCTAATATATTAGCGTCATCTACATAAAATGCCTCCATAAAGCGAGTTAAATAATAATGACGCATATAATAATATGCTGTTTTTACTTTTGCTTCATTAGATGAGAAAGTTTTACCTTTTAAAAAAGATTTAATATCGCCTACATTACCATATGTTCTAAATCTTTTTTTATACAATTCTAAAACTTCTTCTTTACTAACACTAGTTTTAATATCTTTTTCTTGTTTAGATAAAAATGCTACGGTTCTATCTTCAAATTTACCAGATCTAGCAAAATACACTTGAAATTTAACCGACGGAGTTTCCAATAAAGGATAAAACCACATAGGGAAATCTTTCTTTTCAATATCAGATACGTTCAATTCATATTTTCTAAAATTTCTTTTATCTGTTGGTATTTCTTTTAATTCTGGCGCACCATTTAAGGATTTAAAATTGATAAAAAAATCATTTTCAGATTCTAAGTATAATTTAAAATCCATTATCGGATATTCTTCACTTAAAGTCTGTTCTACAGCAGCAAAGGTATATTCGTATTTAGAGGTAAATGGTTCGTATAAATAGTAGTAATAATCAATAATATCGCCAACCTCTAAGTTAGAAATGGCAACTTTATAATCGCTTTTAGATTTTACGGCTTCTTTATCAACATTAACTTCAATTTCAGTTCCGTCTGGTTTAATAATTTTAATTGCAAAAAATACTTTTCCTCTTGTACGCCATGAAAATTTCCCTCTTGTAGATCTAAATCTTTTAGTAAATGAAAATTCCGAAAATTCTTTAACAGCATTCTTGTCTAACAATAGAATTCGTTTTCTAATAGAACTTTTATATTTTACTTTTTTAGCAAATTTGTGATAATCATAGTTAATATTTTTATAAATAATTACAGCAGATTCGCCTTTCCATTTATCTGGTATTTCGTTGGCATTTTTATATGCGTCATTTGCTCCCCAAAAAAAATCTTTTGCTTCTAGTTCTTGTTTACTTTGCGCATTAGAGAAACTTATTATAGTAAGTAATAGTACAATTAGTAGTTTAAATTTCATGTGTTATTGTTTAATAAGTATAATTTGCTCGTTATAAATTTTATTTAATTTTGTATTAAAATCATTCCATTCTTCAAAATCAGAAGTTTCAATTACCGCATTTTTAATACTGAATTCCTTTTTATAACTAATAATATTTGCTTGTTGCGAAAAACGAACCGATAAATCATAATTTTTAGAGGTTATTAAAATATCCTCTGGTAATTTAGAAATTTTATAGTTATTTGGTATGGTTAGATTTGTTGTAGATTCTAACATTTTTTTTGAACTAAATACAAAGTCCAATTTTCGTTCTTTAAAATTATAAGAAGCCAGTTCTTTATCAAAATCTAAATTTACATATATTTCATTGTCAAAAGAAGAAACCGCATTCTTAATGGTTAAATCATATGATATTTTTAAACTAGCATCTCTATTATCTAAATCGGAAGTATCTATATTAGAGACTTTTAAATTTATATTATCATGATTTAAATATTTTTTTAACGATTCTTCTTTTTTATCATTCTTTGTATTGCTTATGTTGTATAAAAAATCGGTTCTTCGTTCGCCATGATATTCTTTTCTAGAATTACCAACTAAATCCTCATTTTCTAATGTGAAATTATAATTTATTATTTCGTTATTAAAGGAAACGTTTTTGTTTGGTACTGTTTTTAAGATAAAATCATCACCATTTTCGATTAATGCTTGCTTACCTTGAATTCTGTGTGCATATTCTCCAAATGGATTGAATTTTTCAGTAGCATCTAAAAAAGTAGTTTTTCCATCTTTTACCAATGCGCAAATCATATGATTGTCAACCGATAAACTTGGTGTGGAATAATCGTAAGCAATTCGTTTTGTACCAATCCAAACTAGTCTTGCATCAAAACCTGCTTCTAATAACATTTGCTTGGTAAGATTTGCCATGCCTTTGCAATCGCCATATTTTTTTGTAAAAACATTGGTTGCTTCATCTGGTTTAAAACCAGCAATACCATCTTCAAAAGCAATATATCTTATGTTATCTTGTACCCAATAATAGATGTTTTTCACTTTTTCATCATCGTTTTGTACATCTTTTGTTAATTCTGTTACCTTATCTTTTATAAGTTCATTATCATTTTTTAATTGATTTGTTAAGGATTTATACCAATTATACAAATCTTTAGTTTCATTAAAAAGTAATGTTTTTTGACCATTTTTAGTAAATGATTTTGACAATATTAAAATATGCGGATAAATATATGTTGGTCCTGGTGTAGATGTTTCATTATATTTAGCGGAAATATTGGTTACCGTAAAAATATGGGTTTTAGAATCTGATTTTTTATTAACAACTACTTCTTTTTTAATGTCATAACCATCAAAATTAATTTCTTTTAATTCTATTTCTAACCAATTTGGGATTTCAATTTCTATTTTTTTATAGGCTATAGGATATTCATCTTGAAAATATATTTTGGTGAAATATTTAATATCATCTATCTCTTCTTTAAAAACCGAAGTGTATTTATAACCTTTTAAAGGAAAATCTATATTTATATATTTTACTCTAGAATCATTATGAAAAAGGCCTTGATTTGTATATGCTTCATCTATAACTAAAAAATATGCTTTCTTTTTATTTTTATAAAAAATATCGAAATCCGTAATTCGAGATTCTCCATCATAAAAGTAATATTTTTGAATATCTGCACGATCATCTAAATTTATTAAATCTTCTGTAACATTGTGATTTACAGTTACTTTATTTGATTTTTTATTGAAATTAAATGTAACAAATTCATTGCTTCTGGTAATTGCAATAGCATCATCTTTATCAAATTTTTCTTTTAGATTAGTTGCTTGTTCAATATCTTCTATGCTTGGTTCAATTCTTTTTTGAGCAACAGAATGTAAAAAAAATACGAGACAAAAAATGCTAAAAATAAGGAGTTTATTAGTTTTCATAGTTGTTAAAAGTCTGCAATTTACATTAAAAACAGGAACTACAAAAAATGTTTTCTCGCAAAGTCATTAAGACGCAAAAAGGCTGTTGTAGTTTATTAAGACGTAAATGATTTATTTCCGACTAGTGATTTTACAAAATTAAAAGCAAAGGTTCTAGTTTAGTATAGCGTAGAAAAGATTAACCACAAGGTTCACAATGGTTTACATAAAGGGCACAAAGAAAATATACCGTACAACTTTGTGAACCTTGTGTTTTCTTGGTGTTCTTTGTGGTTAAATAAAAAAAACAACATCATATTAAATTAGAACCAAAGCAAAGTATAATTTTATTCTAATCTTCTTTAAAATAACAACATTCATCATGTTGTACTTTTGTATCTGCATTAGTTTTAAATGATAACGCTTTCGCAACAATTTCATCCGCAATTGCCATACAAGATGTTGCTGCTGGCGATGGCGCATTTAAGACATGAATTGTACCATTACTTTCCTCGATTAAAAAATCATCTACCATACCGCCAGAATGATCTACCGCTTGTGCTCTTACGCCAGATCTGGCAACTTCAATATCATTTATAGTTAAGGTTGGCATCATTTTTTGTAATGCTTTTAGGAAAAGTTTTTTGGAAAAAGCACGTTTATATTCTTCCATTCCTTTTCGCCAATGTTTTGCGAATAATTTCCAAGTACCTTTATAAGTAAGTGCTTCGAATGTGTCTTTTAAACTAAAACTTGTGGTTGTATAACCTTCGCGTTTAAAAGAAAAAACAGCATTTGGACCACATTCAATACCGCCGATAATCATTTTAGTAAAATGAACACCTAAAAACGGAAAATTTGGATCTGGTACAGGATAAACCAAACTCTTAATTTTATGTGCTGCTTCTTTGGTTAGTTTGTAATAATCACCTCTAAAACCAACAATTTGCATATCAATTTTTACTTTATTTTTCTTTGCATTTCTATCGGAATGTAAACCTGTACAAAAAATTAGTTTTTCGGTTGTAAAAGTGCCTTTATTTGTTATTATTGTTTTCGATGTATCGGAATCGTTAGTAATTTTATTCACTTTACAAGATAGAATAACCTTACTTTTTGGATTGATTTTAGTAATTAGTTCGGCAAATTTTTTAGCAACAGCAACATAATCAATAATACCAGCAGTTGGTACCCAAATGGATTTGATTGCTTCAATAAAAGGTTCTTTTTCTTTGGTTTCTTTATTGTTTAAATAACAAATACCTTCGGTTTTATTTTCTAATCCTTTTTGATAAATAATTTCTAATAATGGTAATTCTTCCTTGGTTGTTGCAACAATTACTTTACCACAAATATCTATTTTAATATTATTTTCTTTTGCAAATTTTACTATTTGATCTCTTCCGTTTTTACAATTTTTTGCTTTGTAAGAATTTGGTGTATAGTAAATACCTGAATGTAAAACCCCAGAATTTCTACCTGTTTGATGTTTGCCAATGGCATTTTCTTTTTCTAAAACAGCAATAGTTTTTTTAGGAAACTTTAATTGCAATTTGTAGGCAGTTGCTAGACCGACTATTCCTGCGCCTACTATTATGAAGTCATAATGATTTTGAATGTTGGATTTTAAATTTTGAATTTCTTGCAACTTCTTAATTAGTTTTTTATGAACTTCTTAATTCAAAATTAAGAATTCAAAATTTAACATTATTACTTTATCTTCTACTATAATTAGGTGCTTCTTTAGTAATTGTAATTGAATGCGGATGACTTTCGTTCATACCACTTGCGGTAATTTTAACGAATCTTGCTTGTTTTTGTTCGTCAATATTTTTGGCACCACAATAACCCATTCCAGCACGCAAACCACCAATAAATTGATGTAAGGTTTCTTTTAAATCACCTTTATATGCAACACGACCAACAATTCCTTCAGGTACTAATTTTTCAACATCATTTTCTCTATCTTGAAAATAGCGATCTTTAGAACCTTTTTTCATTGCTTCTATAGAACCCATTCCTCTATACGATTTGAATTTTCTACCTTCAAAAATAATTGTTTCGCCAGGCGACTCTTTTGTACCTGCTAATAATGAACCAAGCATCACACAATCTGCTCCTGCAGCAATGGCTTTAGAAATATCGCCCGAATAACGAATACCGCCATCAGCAATTACTGGTATTCCAGTTCCTTTTAAGGCATTAGAGACTTCAATTATAGCAGAAAGTTGAGGAAAACCAACACCTGCCACAATTCTAGTTGTACAAATAGAACCTGGGCCAATACCAACTTTAACAGCATCTGCGCCAGCGTTAACTAAAAATTTAGCGGCTTCTGCAGTGGCAATATTACCAACAATAATATCGGTATTTGGATGTTTTTCTTTAATAGATTTCAAAATTGAAACGACACCTTTAGAATGACCATGCGCAGTATCTACCACTAATGCATCAACTCCTGCATTTATTAATTGTGCTGCTCTTTCTAACGAATCACCAGAAACGCCAATGGCAGCAGCAACACGTAAACGACCAAAACTATCTTTATTTGCATTAGGGTTTTCGCTTACTTTAATAATATCTCGATAGGTAATTAAACCAACTAATTTATTATTATCATCAACAACTGGTAATTTTTCAATTTTATATTCTTGTAATATTTTTTCTGCTTGATTTAAAGAAGTGCCTTTTTTTGTAGTCACTAAATTCTCTTTAGTCATTACTTCATCAATCTTTTTATCTAACTGATTTTCAAAACGTAAATCTCTATTGGTAATTATTCCAATTAATTCATTTACATCATTTATCACAGGTATACCTCCAATTTTATATCTGCGCATTAATTCTTTAGCATCTAAAACGGTTGCTTCTTTTTTAACGGTAATAGGATCTATAATCATACCTGCTTCCGAACGTTTTACTTTTCTTACTTCGTTTGCTTGAGATTCTATAGACATGCTTTTGTGTAAGACAGCAATTCCACCTTCACGAGCCATTGCAATTGCCATTGCTGCTTCCGAAACTGTGTCCATCGCTGCCGCAATCATTGGCGTGTTTATAGAAATGTTTTTTGTGAGTTTAGATTGAATAGAAACCTGATAAGGTAAAATTTCAGAATAGGCAGGAACGAGTAAAACATCGTCATAAGTTAGTCCTTCGCCAAAAAATTTATCGGAATTATGCATTTGCAATTAGTTAAGTATTAATTGCGTGCAAATATAGGATTTTTTAATGAAATCGAAAATGAAAATGAAATTGATGTTGAAAATGAACTCGAAGTTGAACTCGAAGTTGAAATTAAAATTGAAGTTTTTTCACAAATATAGATTACATACAATTCTGCGAAAATCAGCGAAATCTGCGGGGAAAAAAGAGGAAAAAAATTGAAATCGAAGTGGAAGTCGAAATCGAAGTGGAAGTTGAAAATGAATAGCTAAAAAAATATGGTTCTAGTTTAGAATAGTGTTGGGAATTTTAACCACAAAGGACACAAAGTCTTACACAAAGAACACAAAGTAAATTGCCGTTCAACTTTGTGAACCTAGTGCCTTCTTAGTGTTCTTAGTGGTTAAAAACTAAACCTCTAAAAAACTATCTTCTTCAAAAAAGTCATTCTTTGAATTTGGTTTTTCTATTTTGCCAAAGAGTTTTCCTTTCCAATCTGACCAATGGTATTTTTTAGAAAAAATGAATAATATTATGGGGTAAATTACAAATACAGGTAAAAAAGTTTCCATACCAACAGAAGGTTCAGCACTGTCTATAAATAAGGCTTCGGTTTGAAAGACAGTCCAAGTTTGCGATACAAAAACTGCTGCAACAATATTATTTGCTGCGTGGAAACCTATGGCTAATTCTGTGCCTTCATCCATTAAAGTTAAAATACCTAAGAGTAAACCTGTGCCAATATAAAATACCATTACAATATAACCTAGTTTTTCTACTTCGGGATTCATGCCGTGTAATAAACCAAATGCTACGGAAGTTAGTAATAATGGTAACCATTTATTTTTTGCTAAAATCCCTAAACCTTGCATGAAATAACCTCTAAATAACAACTCTTCAAAACTGGTTTGTAAAGGCATAAATAAAAAGGAAACAACTACCAATAATAAAAATGGCATTGGTTTAAAATTAAAAGTCATGGTTTCGGATCCGCCAGAAAAATAACCGATTACTAGCATGGTAATACCAACAAAAAACCATAAAAAGAAGGCAAAGAAAAC
>Ga0256834_1002625_pt1 | contig 11211 bp, 10 predicted proteins | sample 4281140metaG_FD_190536 | JGI IMG/M metagenome (GOLD analysis project Ga0256834, IMG submission 190536) | Hydrothermal vent microbial communities from East Pacific Rise, Pacific Ocean - 4281-140 | ecosystem: Environmental > Aquatic > Marine > Hydrothermal vents | place: Pacific Ocean: East... | reverse complement strand
TGGGTAAAGTTATAGAGAGCGCACCCCATTTGGGTGTTCCAAACAAATTTGCGCCAAGCAATTCCGTAATTCTTGAGCTAATATTTAGCCAAAAACCACTTCTATTATCTTGTCCTTTAGTTACAACATTTCCCATAACATCACCTAAAGTATAAATAGTAATGTAGCATAAATATTTCAAGTGTCAAAATTATGGGCTAAAACCATCAATAGCCCGTAATTGCACTTTTTCTCGTCCATTCCAGTGGTTTATGCCCAAAGAGCCAGCAATATGAACAGGTCTATCGTCTTTTACCTGTAATAATAATTGCCCAAATTCTGTTTCAGCAGCACGAAAAGCTATCGCTTCAATATTTGCGCCATCACCCGAATATAGATTAAAGCGAATATGCCCGCCAGCGCCAACAATTTTGGCATAGCGCACCTTATGCGCAGGAAAAGCAAACATCGGATTGGCATTACCTGCGCCAAACGGCCCTGCCTTTTCTAACAAGTTCACAAAATCAATATTTGCAGTTCTGGCGGTAATAGCGGCATCAATTTTTAACAGATTTTGCTCTCTTGCAACATTTACTTCCGCCTCTAGCGCCTCACAAATAAAATTACGAAATGCGCCAATTTCATCTGGCTTAAGCGAAATACCTGCCGCCATTGCGTGCCCACCACCTTTTGGGATAACTCCCTCATCAACCGCTTTGATAATTGCCGAGCCTAAATCCACCCCAATGATAGAGCGCCCCGAGCCTGTCGCCTTGTTGTGCATAGCAAGCGAAATGGCAAAGGCAGGTCGAGAAAAGCGTTCTTTTAGGCGTGCCGCAACTAATCCAACCACACCGGGATGCCAATTTTCAGATGCTAACACTAAAACCGAAGGGCCAACTCCAGTACCAATTTCTGCAATGGCGGCATTGGTAGCTTCCTCAACCGCCTCAGCTTCAATTTGTTGGCGCTCAATATTTAACTCATTTAAGCGAATAGCAATTTCGTTTACTTGTTCGCCATCACTTGAAGCAAGCAAGCTAACCCCAAGCCCTGCATCGCCAATTCGCCCACCAGCATTGATGCGAGGGCCAATAATAAAACCAAGATGATATGGATTTATCGGTTGGGTAATTCTAGCGCTTAGCGCCAGCGCCTTTATGCCAATATTACTACCAATGCGCATGAGTTCAACACCTCGATTTACAAAGGCACGATTTAGCCCCTTGAGCGGCACAACATCGCAAATTGTCGCCAGCGCCACCAAATCAACCAGTTGCATTAGATTAGGAAACTCTGGCTTCGAACGGAAACGCATTTCACGATTTAGCGCCACCAGCACCATAAAGGTAACACCAGCGGCACAAAGATAACCCAAATCAGAAATATCATCTTGACGATTAGGATTAACGATAGCGTTGGCAGGCGGTAACTCGCCCTCGCTTAAATGATGATCAATCACCAAAATATCTAAGCCTAGATTTTTGCCATACTCGATTGTACTAGTGCTACTAGTGCCGCAATCTAGCGTAATAACAAGCGATGCACCTTGTTTTTTGAACTTATCCATTGCATCATTATTAGGGCCATAACCCTCAAAAATCCTATCAGGAATATGCACTATGGTTTCAACATTAAAATGTTCAAGGTAGCGCTGCATAAGCGCCACTGAGCAAGCACCATCAACATCATAATCACCAAACAGAGCAATTTTTTCTTTATTGATAATTGCATCCACCAAACGATCGACAAGCCTATCCATATCGGTTAATGTGGAAGGGTCTGGCATTAAATCCTTAATAGTAGGATTGAGAAAAATCTCTGCCCCCTCTTGTGTCACGCCACGCCCCGCCAAAATACGAGCAACAATCTCGCTAATGCCAGTAGCTTGCGAAATAGCTTTAGCAATGCGAGCGCCTACAGGATCAAGCCGGTCAACCCAAGCCTTTTCGCTTATGGAGTTTTTTACATTGAGGAAATATTGTTGTTCAATTTGCATGGAGGTATTATTGCGGATTTTTTGGGGTTGGTATAGGGGGGAAATTTTGGGTGGTGTTTTTGTTAGCAAAATTGATGCTCTCTGTTTTAGCTGGAGTTTTTAACTTATTTTTTGCCGTACAGTACGGTTGCTTTGTTGTAAATTATTGCATTACTTACAGAAATAGATTTAGGTGTGGTGAGCCATTAAATTTTAATATTTGCACAGGACACTAAATGTAATAGAATAACAAAATGAATATTTTTTAATTCAAGTGAGAGATACGCAATGTCGAGATGGCAAGATAACTATAAGCAACATCAAGTTCATAAAACGATTAACGATGTTCTTATTACATTAAAAGACAGCGCATTCAAAAAAGCAGATGCTAAAACTGAACAAGAAATTGCTCGTATTAAAAAGTGTATTGAACTAACTAAAGAAGTTCTAGCTAATAGTGATCAAGAATTTATTGCTCAAACCCAACTTAATCAAATCAATCAATATGTTGTTCAAGTCAATCAGCACCTCAACAACTTTAAGTCCAATCAGAGTATTTCAGAATTAGAAGCATCTAATGCTAATCTCGACTTAATTCTAGGCATTCTTGCAAACATTGCTGCCATTTCATTACCAAAAGGAATAACAAGTGAAGTATCAATCAGCTCTTTGATAAAAAGAGGAGAAGATTTTCTTGTTATTCTTGATAAGAGAAAAAAAGAGCTTCAACAACAAATAGCTGGGTTAAAAACTTCATCTACCAGCCTTGAAAAACAACTTACTGGTTTACAAAATCGTATAGATGAAAAAACAACTGCGCTTGACCAATTAGCCAGTGAATGGACTCAACTATTTAATACCAAAGAAACAGAGAGAGATAATAATTTTAGAGAGTTGCTAACACAAATTGAAAATGACGCTACTTCACAAATTAAAACTATTATAGATAACTACGAAGCACACATATCTAGCACAAATTCTGAGTACAATGAGAATATTAAAGAGTTAATTGTTGACGCAAAAGAGCGACATGAAAAAATCAAAGAACTTCATGGTTTGGTAGCTGAAGATAGTATTACAGGTGGGCATAAGAGTTCAGCAGGAGTAGAACAAAAATCAGCAAATACTTGGCGTAGATGGACATTATGCATATTTGGATTAGCTACTCTGTGGCTTGCTATCGTCTTTTTTAATGCGGCTGAGATTAGTTTGGAAAGCTCCTTGGCTGGGTTTCCAGTTACTTTAGTTTTGTTATCAGCTGCTGGCTTTACAGCCATTCAATCTAACCGACACCGCCGAAATGCAAATAGACAGAATCAGTTTTATTTAGAAATGACTGCTATAGACCCATATCTTGAAAATTTAGGCGAAGAAGAAAGAATTGAAATAAAGAAAGAATTAGCCGCTAAATACTTTGGTCATGTTTTTGACGAGCAAAAACAAAAAGCTAACAAAGACTCGGTTGAAATACCAAAATCTGTCGCCGATGCTTTTGTTAAATATATTACAAAGAGCGGAGAATAGAAATTTCCTCTATATTATTGCACCTGCCCCACCAGTGTTTAGTTTGGCAGCCTATCCACTCATCATACTCCTCTTCCTCCGTTATACTTGTGTTTTACACGAGTATCCACCGCAATATTACAACCCTTAATTGATCCTCGTATCTCTCTCCGCTAACGCCGCTAGGCTATACTAGGATAGCGAGGGAGTAAGATAATAATTAGTAGCTTTACTGTAAGTTACAGAAGTATACAGCATCTTATGCTACCGCACCGTACCGTAACGTACGGTACGGCTGGGTTGTTGGTTATGTAGGTTTACTTAAAGGCTGGTGTTTGAATCGCCCCCCTCACCACTTTATACTTGCCCCCACCGCTTTATACTTGACCCCCACCCCTAGCCCCTCCCCGCAAGTGGGAGGGGAAATGAAAGATAATATATCAAAGCATAAGCAATTTTGGGTAGTAATTTGTCTTTGTGTATATTTATGATATTATAGAATATAAGTTCATCTTTGAAAGGCAGGATTATGCGGATTTTTTATTATTTGAATGTGAAGCATATAATTTCTTTTTTAGGCGTTATTGTGCTTTTTTTGAGCCCAAATATAGTGATGGCTAGTGGCAGTTCTGGCGGTGTTAACGAGTTTGAAAATGATATGGATCCGTTACTAATCGGCACTTGGAATATTTTACAGGTGCAAATTGAGCAAAATGGACAAGTGAGAATTTTTCCTATCCATGGCGCAACGCTTTCTTTTCTTGATAGTGGTAGTTTCAAATATGATTATACCAGTGAAAGCAACGGACCAAGAGCTACTGACATTGCGATTGGTGATCAAATCTCCCCAACCGTAACTTCGCCCGTTGCAACGTGTAAAATGGTTGCCACTGGAGAGGCAGTTGGTCATATTACTGCTTATAAAGACGCAACAAGTGATAGTGGTGAGCGCCATATGTTTGCATATATTTCTCTAGGTGAAACAACTCGCCCAGAAGTAAGATGTCAAGGTTCTGCCGATATTATTACCAACGCAACAACACCGCCAATTGGCGCTGGCCGTCCTTCTGGGGTGAATATAAATGGGACATTTATTGCCTATCAATATAAAATTGATGTGAATAATAGCGCAATCACGGATATGGAAATCTGGTCAGTTTTTGACAGTCCAGTGCGAACTCGCTATTATTTACGCAAAATTGATTAGGCTGGGGCGCAGATGTCATGCTGAGCGTGAGGTTCATTGCTAGAGAAGGAGAAGAATTAGAGGTCTATTCAAAAACCCCTAATCTATCATTTCATCACGCTTTAATAATAGCTCAATATCATATTCATTAAGCACGGCTAGGTTGGCGTCTGCTTCGTATCTATCGTCTGACACGGTGCAATTTCTGCCGCATATCAGAAATGCTTTTTCTTCCATAGCGTCGATAAACCATATTCGACCCCCCGGAGTTGAAATATAGCCATCTACTTCTTCTGCAATATCCGCCTCTAAATCAACACTTGAAGGTAATTCTGAATCGGCATCAAAAGAAAAAGCGCCATGTGTATGATATGATGCGAAATAATTGAAATCTTCTGGTATATCGTCAGCAAAACAGCTATCTTCCTCGCCCTTTGTCGGCTTGGTTGCAATAAAATTATCATTTTCATCTATGCCAAAATATCCGCAATATTCTTTGTTATTTGCAATAGTTAAGGGCTGCAATTCATCAAAAAATTCGGCTACAAAATCAAACTCATCTTGTTCTTGCGCCAAGCTAGCATTTGCAAAAAGCCCAAAGAAAAAAACAAAAATAACAATAAATCTCATAAATAAACCCTTCAAATAAACATAAAACAGTTAAACATTTTTAAGTTCACTTTGCAATCTCCTATTGACCTATAGGCAAAAGCCTATATTGATGATTTTATGAGTGATATGAAACAATTTATTGATGCGATTGAAGCATTTTTGAGCAAGAATGACTGGACACCAACTCGCTTTGGGCGTGAAATTGCGGGCGATCCATTATTTGTGTTTGATTTACGTGAAGGGCGAGAGCCACGTAGCGAAACCCGCAATAAAATCCTTAAAAGCATAGAAAAATATAATGAAACTGGTAAATTAATGCCGCTTCGCATTGGTGTTGCTGGCTTGGGAACTGTTGGTGCTGAATTAGTCAAAATTTTGCAAAAAGATGGCGCTGCTATTTCTCGCAAAATCGGACGTGAGATTGTGGTTAGTGCGGTTGGCGCTCGCTCTCGCTCTAAAGATAGGGGTTTTGACTTTGCAAATATTGAATGGTTTGATGATCCAGTAGCGCTTGCATCATCTGATAATATAGATTTATTTGTTGAACTAATAGGTGGTGAAGACGGTCCAGCATTGGCAAGCGTAAAAGCTGCCCTTAGCGCATCTCGCCCTGTTGTTACTGCCAATAAGGCTCTATTAGCAAGACATGGAGTTGAGCTTGCGGCAATAGCTGAAAAATCAGGTGCGCAACTTGGTTTTGAAGCGGCGGTTGCTGGCGGCATTCCGGTGATTAAAGCATTGCGTGAGGGTTTGGGCTCGGCAAGTGTAATTCGAACTTATGGCATTATGAATGGCACGTGTAATTATATTCTCTCTCGTATGGGTGAGGAAGATATTTCATTTGTTGATTGTCTAAAAGACGCACAACAGCTTGGTTATGCCGAGTCTGATCCGACTTTTGATGTTGAAGGCTTTGACACGGCGCATAAATTGGCAATTCTTTCTTCGCTTTGTTTTGCAACGCAAATTGCCCCAGATGAGATTTTTGTTGAGGGAATAAGCACAATTTCACAAGCCGATATAAAAGTTGCCAATGATTTGGGCTATAAAATAAAATTGCTCGGCCTAGCGCAAATAAGCGAAGATGGAATAGAGCAAAGAGTTCACCCAACACTCGTTCCAAAAGCTAGTGCTATTGCCAATGTTGATGGCGTGCTAAATGCTGTAGTGCTTGAAACCGATCATGTGCAAGAGTTAATGCTTTCTGGCCCCGGAGCTGGCGGCGCTGCTACTGCTTCTTCTGTGTTATCGGATATTTTAGACATTGCAAGAGGCACAAGAGTGCCCCCGCTTGGCGTACCTTCAAATGAATTAAAACCCTATAAAAGAGCGCCCATGCGTAGCCATGAAGGCGGATATTATATCCGTTTTAATGCCAAAGACGTACCGGGAACTTTGGGTGTGATAACAACCAGCATGGGAAAACATGATATTTCGATTGAAAGCATAATTCAACGCCCTGATTTGCAGGCCGAGAATGCCAGTATAAAAGGCGAAAACACTCGCACCATTATTTTGATAACGCATGAAACAATGGAAAAAAATGTGCGAAAAGCCTTAGATGAGATTTCTAAAAGCGGTATGGCTATTGGTAAAACTCAACTTATAAGAATTGAGAAATTTTAGACATTTTACTGCTTGTTTTTGCTTACATATTTCCTAACAAACCAAAGGGCAATTAGCGCTAAAAGCACGACCAGAGAAATTGTGACAAATATTGATTTATAAGATGAGTTTGTGCTAGCGCAAATGACGTTTTGAACTGTGATATTATCTGCCCCTAATTCAAGCATTTTTATAATTGAAAAATTCTCTAAATAATCAAACACAGAACCCGGCAGGGCAATCAAAACGACTAAAAAGCGCCACCTGCCCCATTTTTCTGGCATAAGAAGCCAATAGGCAAGAGCTAGCGTTAAAAATAACAAAACTGGAAATATCATATCAAGCATTCCCGCTTGAATATTCATATAAAACTCTGTGCCCTCAACAGAGAGAGCATTTAGCATCTGCTGAGCATCGGCAAATGAATAGCCTTTGGGGCGTAAATCGAAAGGTAATAGGCCACCGCTTGCCGCCATTATTTTTGGTAATGACCAAAACAGCATAAGCGCATATATACCCAGAGTGGCGCTAAAGATAAGCCAGTAAATTTTCTTTATATTCATTATTCTCTCGCTTTCGATCTATTTAATCTAGGCAATAGAAATAAATTTTCAATAAAAAAGAAAAGCGTGCGCATCAATTAATTATGCGCACGCCAAAATATAGATTTATTTCTTAAGGGCTTTAAGAATGTTTTGCGGTGAAGAAACACCATAAGGATCGCTTTGACAATTATCTTCAAAACCTTCTTCTTCGAACCATTGTTCAATCACCCCATCGTTGATTATTGCACCATAACGCCATGAACGAAGACCAAAACCAAGATTATCTTTATTAACTAACATACCAATATGACGAGTAAATTCACCCGATCCATCAGGAATTAGCTTAACATTTTTAAGGTTTTGCGACTTGCCCCAAGCATTCATAACAAAAGCATCATTTACTGAAATGCAATAAATCTCATCAATGCCTTCAGCCTTAAACTCATCAGCTAATTTCTCAAAATCAGGGAGTTGAAAGGTTGAGCAGGTTGGGGTGAAAGCTCCCGGAAGGGAAAAAAGCACAACTTTTTTGCCCGCAAAATAATCAGCAGTAGTTTTTTGCTCCCAACGAAATGGGTTATCGCCTTCTATGCTCTCATCGCGCACACGAGTTTGAAAAGTTACATCACGTAATTTGTGACCAATCATTATAGTTCTCCATATTGGTTAAATAAATTCTTGCTTCTTAGAACATTTCTAAACTACAAAATCAATAGTAATATTAATTAAGTTTAGATTTATTATTGACCTGATTAAAGTAAACAATGGCGTTGGCAATTAGTTGATTAAGCAACTCGTTACCCTGAATAATATCCTCGTCTTTAATTCTTTCAGATGCTAAAGAAACAGCAATAGCTTGCATTGCATAGGCAGGTTTTTTCTTACCTTTTGCTTGCAGTTCAACAATTTGTTTTTGCAATTCGCTAATAGTTAAATTAAAGCCCTTTGGAGAAATTGCTAACTTTAATTCTGGCCAATCTTTTGCTTTGCTATCTTCAATCATTTTTGTGGCGAGAGAGCCAATTAACCACATAGCCTCTGAATCTTTTGCACCACTTTCATTTAAGTCTTTTAACACCGAAAAAAGTATTGCTCGTATATTTTTCTCATATTGTGCTTGAGAAATTTGTTGTTCACTCATTTTACCTATCCAGAAATTGCAATATCTGCATCTATATAGGCTAGATTTTGCGCTTTTGCTACAGGTTCACAAGTTATTTTTCCAAATGCTACATTCAAGCCATTTTTGAGATGAACATCGCTAAGCAGAGCCTCTTTCCAGCCCAAATTTGCAATGCGTAAAACATGGGGCAAAGTAACATTATTTAGGGCATAAGTTGAGGTGCGAGCTACCGCTCCGGGCATATTTGCTACACAATAATGCACAATATCATCAATTATATATGTCGGATCATCATGGGTTGTAGCTTTTGAAGTTTCAAAACAACCGCCCTGATCAATCGCCACATCAACCAATACTGCCCCCTGCTTCATTGTTTTTAACATCTCACGATTTACTAGTTTTGGAGCGGCTGCTCCCGGTACTAGAACAGCGCCAATAACAAGATCAGCATTAGCAACTTCACTAGCAAGCAATGCTTTTGAAGAATAAAGCGCCGTTGCTTTTGCGCCAAAATGGTTTTCAAGTTGCTCAAGTGTAACAGGGTTCATATCAAGAATTGTAACGTTAGCTTGCAAACCAACCGCCATTTGTGCGGCATTAAAACCAACAACACCACCACCAATAATAACTACTTTTGCTGGTTGCACACCGGGCACGCCGCCAAGCAACACACCACGTCCACCGTGAGATTTTTCAAGCGCCGTTGCGCCAGCTTGCACCGAGAGGCGACCAGCGACTTGGCTCATTGGCTTAAGAAGCGGCAGGCCATTATTGCCATCGGTTACAGTTTCATAAGCGATGCAAATTGCATTTGAATTCATCAGGTCATTTGTCTGTTCAACATCTGGCGCTAAGTGCAAATAAGTAAACAATATTTGTCCATTGCGTAACATTTCACGCTCGTCTGCTTGCGGCTCTTTGACCTTTACAATCATATCAGCTTTAGCAAAAATACTTGTTGCATCTGAAGCAATTTGAGCACCAACATTTTTATAATCTTCATCACTTGCCCCAATGCCCATGCCAGCATTAGTTTCTACCAGCACATTATGACCAGCTAAGATTAATTCATTAACGCTTTCTGGCGTTAGCCCTACCCGATATTCATGGTTTTTAATTTCTTTTGGCACACCAATAAGCATAATCTCTCTCCATAGTTTTATTTATTTATAATTAGCAGGTATTTTGAACAATTTCTTGCGAAAGAAGGGCTGAATCTAAGTTTGGAGGGATAAAATCCTATTAATCTCTTAAAAGAAGCAATAAAAGCCCAACCCTACAAATAAGAGAAAATTGTCAAATATCTCAATCTGTTAACCATATATTGGTGTTTTTACCTATAATGAGCCTTGAGGACGCTGTTTAATAACTAGTAGCGAAAGAGATAGTAGGTATGGTTTTGGCACTTGAAGGAACAGAGCGCGTAATGCAAGATGGGGATCTGATTGTCAGTAAAACTGACACGAAGGGCTGGATGACATATTGCAATGATTTATGCGCAGATATTGCAGACTATGAAATTGATGAACTGATTGGCCAGCCCCATTCAATAATTCGCTCAAAAGGAATGCCTAGATGTATATTTAAGCTTCTTTGGGATAGAATTGCCGCTGGGCATGAGATATTCGCTTTTGTGGTGAATAAAACAAAAAATAATGATCATTATTGGGTGTTTGCCCATGTTACCCCCTCACGAGATGAGGAGGGGAATATTACTGGTTATCACTCAAATAGACGCAAGCCTTTTGATAGTGCTTTAGAAACAATCAAACCGCTTTATAAGGCCTTGATTGCTGAAGAAGCAAAATATAAGAATCGTAAAGAAGGTCTGGCGGCATCAACCGCTATGTTAACTTCAATTTTACAAGAGAAAGGTGTCGAGTATGACGAATTTATTCTCGCGATTTAATATGTCTTCATTATTTGTTGCCGTTATTTGTTCAGCTATTGTGGCATTTACTGCAATAGTAATATTTCTTGTTTCTATTCTTAATCTACCAAGTGTTTTTATTGGGATTTTGAATGTTTTTCAAATTATTATGGCATTTATAGCTTTTAAAATGATTATTCGGACACGTAAAGTCTTTCAGAAAATCGGTGAAGTTAGTGAATATATTCGAAATGGTAATTTTCATAATCGTGTTGTTGGTCATGGCGAAAAAGGCGAAGTAGAAGGCGTAATAAATAGTTTGAACAATTCTATTGATGTTAGCGATTGTTTTGTGCGTGAATCAGCTTTGGCTATGCAAGCATCAGCTGAAGGGCGTTATTATCGTAAGATAATTCTTGCTGGGCTTCATGGATCATTTCTTGAGAGTGCAAATGGTATAAATGCTGCTATTGATGTTATGGCTTCCCATGATGAAAACGCTAAGGCGAGCATGAGTGATGTTGAGGAAATGCTTGCGCAAAATAAACGTGGCGTTGCAGAAGTTGGCAAGGTTCTAGCAGCGCTTGCAAAAACCGACCTCACTTTAAGAGTGAGTGGTGAATTTGAAGGTGAATTCAAAAAACTCCAAAATGACACCAACGCAGTTGCAGATCGCCTCACTGAAATCGTTGGTCAATTACAAAGCACATCTGGCGGACTTAAAACAGCAACTGGTGAGATACTTGAAGGTGCAAATGACTTGGCTGATAGAACCACAAAGCAAGCCGCAACTATTGAAGAAACATCAGC
>Ga0256834_1002624_pt1 | contig 11215 bp, 11 predicted proteins | sample 4281140metaG_FD_190536 | JGI IMG/M metagenome (GOLD analysis project Ga0256834, IMG submission 190536) | Hydrothermal vent microbial communities from East Pacific Rise, Pacific Ocean - 4281-140 | ecosystem: Environmental > Aquatic > Marine > Hydrothermal vents | place: Pacific Ocean: East... | reverse complement strand
GGGTTCAACGGCCATTATCAAAGCCGTTATGTACTTCCTTATGACTGGTTTCTCTTTAAAGGCTGTTATCACCATGTCATCTCCAAACTCAACCACTCCATACTCTATCGGAATTTCCATTTCAGTAACTGCAACAGTTATGATACCTCCTTTCTCTTTGTGATACTCCAAAAATTTTGAGAAGTCCAAAGTGGTTATGTTGTCCCCTGCGTGCAAAATAAATGTTTCGTTTAACTTATCTTTCAAAGGCACCAAACATCCCGCTGTGCCCAAGGGCTCTTTTTCCTCAGCATATTCAATTTTAACGCCTAATTCTGAACCATCTCTAAAGTAATTTTTTATCTGATAGCCTAAATAGCCTACGGTTATTATAAACTCCGTTATGCCGTGTCTTTTCAAATGCGTTATTATGTGTTCGAGCATTGGTCTGCCGTTTATGGGAAGCAAAGGTTTCGGTACCGCGTAAGTCAATGGTCTTAACCTCGTGCCTTTACCGCCTGCTAAAATAACAGCCTTCGTCATGCCATCGCCTCTTTTCCCGCTTTTCTTTTTTAATTAAGCCCACGGATGTGTTCCAACAATGACTTTTTTGCCAAACTTTTCCTCGATCTTGTTTTTCAAATCTTCAATGTTCCAAGAACATTTGTTTGCTTCAGCCATCGCTTTTACGCAATTGCCGATGAAAATAACATCGTAATCGTCCATACCCTCTATCCATTTATTAAAAAGTTTTATTCTTTGAAGGAAAAGTCCGGGACATCCGCCGCAACTAAGAATTCCAACGATCTCAACGCTTTCCGAATTTTCCAAACTAAATTTTCCCAATTTCTCTCTAGATGCCTTTAAGCACCTCTCACATCCGATACATTGCTTATCTCTTATCTTTTCGCAGCAGAGAATCAACGATTTCATCGGCATCCCTTTACATAATTCGGAATTAAGAAATAAAAATCTATCACAGAAAAGTTGTTATTGTATGGTAGATAAAATATGCTATAAGAACACCCCCCATCACCCAAAAATTCCAGAAAAGATGATCATAAAAGACGGAAAATGCAATTTTCCTGGTTTTTGTCCAATTGTTGAATGGATGGAGAAAGAAAATAAAAAAGAAGAATTGGAAAAGTTGATAGAAGCTTTTAACCGTTACTCATCAGGGAGATTAGAGTGGTCAGAAGAAACACAAGGATGGAGAAGAATTAGAAAATCTCCTGAGAAATACGAACTGCCTGATGAAACAAAAAGGCAGCATATAATATTAGAATTGTTGTGGCTCATGACTTTAGCAACAGCTCAAATAGATAAAAGGCTAAGTTATCTAGCTGATCATTATGGACTAAAAGGAAAGATAATCAGCGCGGAAGTTCCTGTAGCGACAGATTTTGGTAATGGAAGAAAGTCGTATAAAACTCCTGACATAAGCATTTTTGAAACAGAAGAAGATTTGGAAAATGGAATTCCTTATGCCATTTTTGAAGTGAAAGTAGGTAATCATCTAAAAAATGTTGGGAAATATACAGAACGCTTGAAAGGGAAAGGAAAAAAGAAAAATGGGAGAAAGAGTCCCAGTGTAAATGTTGTTAGCTATAATAAAAATTTAAGCTCTGGTTTGAACGGTGTAAACACCATTGTAATGATTAATCCTCGCCTCAAAAATTTGTTCGTTGGAGAGACGGATTACGAAAATAAAAATAGCTCCGATAAAAGTCACATCTATGATTTAATTAGGAACAATGTTACGATCTACCAAGGTAGAAAATTTAAAAAAATTGACTTTTAATTTTATTTTATCTCTGCGCCCCCGTAGCTCAGCAGGTAGAGCGTGCGGCTGTTAACCGCATCGTCCCAGGTTCGAGAACTGGTTTTTGCCAGTAGAAAATCCTGGCGGGGGCGCCATCTCTTTCCTCTTCTCTTTTGCGTTACATATTAAAAATTTATTCTATTTAATGGCAATATGGAAGAAATGCCTAAACGATATAATCCGAAAGAATGGGAAGAGAAGCTTTTGGAATTTTGGGAAAAGGAAAACATCTACAAATTTGATCGAAACAATTTAGATCCTGAAAGGATTTTTAGCGTTGATACTCCGCCTCCAACAGTTTCTGGGAATATTCACATGGGCCATGCTTTTGGATTTTCTCAAGCTGACTTTATAGCAAGATTCAAAAAGCTAAGAGGTTTCAATGTTTTCTATCCTTTCGGATTCGATGATAACGGGTTGGCAACAGAGCTTTTTGTGAGGAAAGTCAAAGGAATTTTGCCAAGGGATTTGGATAGGGAGAGTTATGTCAAGCTTGTTTTGGAAGTCACGAGGAACGCTGAGATAGAATTTGAAAAGCTCTTTAAAAGAATGGGAATGGCATTTGACTGGAGCTTAGTTTACCGAACGATAAGTCCGGAAGTGACAAAGATAAGTCAAAGAAGTTTTATTGAACTTTACAAGATGGGAAGGGCGTACAGAAAAAAAGATGTAACCATTTGGTGTCCTTCTTGCGAGACAGCCATATCCCAAGTGGAAATGGAGGACTTGGAAAGAGAAACAATTCTAAACTACATAGAATTTGATGTGGAAAACGGAGAAAAAATAGTTATCGCGACGACAAGACCTGAATTAATGCCGGCTTGCGTTGCAATTTATGTTCATCCAGAAGATGAAAGGTACAAGCATTTAATCGGAAAAAAGGTGAGGTTGCCTTTATTTAATAGAGAAGTGAAAATAATAGCTAATAAGGAAGTGGATAAAGAGTTTGGAACAGGAGTGGTTTATCACTGTACATTTGGAGATACAAAGGACATAGAGTGGGCAAGGGCTTTTAACACAGAAATAATAATCGTTATCGACGAAAACGGAAAAATGAATGAAAAAGCTGGAAAATATAAAGGTTTGAGTGTTGAAGAGGCAAGAAAAGCCATTTTAGAGGATTTGAAAAAAGAAGGTAGATTGATAAAGCAGGAAAGGATTAAGCAGATAGTCAATGTCCACGAGAGGTGCGGAACGCCTATAGAGTTTAGAGTAACAGAGCAGTGGTTCATAAAGTATCTTGATCTCAAAGACAAATGGCTCGAGTTAGGAAAACAGATAAATTGGTATCCTGAGTATATGAGGACCAGATATGAAAATTGGATAAAAGGATTGAAATGGGACTGGTGCATAAGCAGGCAGAGAAAATTCGGAGTTCCTTTCCCTATTTGGTACTGCAAAAATTGCGGAGAGATTGTTATTGCTGATATTTCCCAACTTCCTGTTGATCCTTTCAAGGATTCTCCTAAAGAACCTTGTCCAAAATGCGGTTCCACAGAGTTCATACCAGAGAAAGATGTTATGGACACTTGGGCAACTTCCTCTTTGACACCTCTCATTAATGCTAAATGGGGTGAGGAAAACAACTTGATGGATGTCATTTATCCCATGAGTTTGAGACCGCAGGGCCATGACATAATCTCTTTTTGGCTTTTCAACACAGTGGTAAAATGCTATTTCCACACTGGAAAGATACCTTGGCAAAATGTGATGATAAATGGACATGCTTTGGATCCGAAAGGAAGGAAAATGAGCAAAAGCAAGGGAAATGTGATAGACCCAAGAGATATAATGGATAAGTACTGTGCAGATGCTTTGAGGTATTGGGCTTCCACAACAAAGTTAGGGGATGATTTGCCTTTCAAAGAAAAAGATGTTCAAACTGGCATGTATTTGATAAACAAGCTATGGAACGCCTCGAGATTCGTAATAAGCCATTTGAAAGATTTTGAGGATGTTGATATGGACAACTTTGAAGGGTTTAGGCCTGAAGACATTTGGCTTCTTTCAGAACTTTATGAGACAATAAATGAGGTTACTAATCTTTTCGAGATGTATGAGTTTTCGAAAGCGAGGAAAAAAGCAGAGATATTTTTCAAAGAGGTTCTTTGCGACAATTATTTGGAGATGGTTAAGCAAAGGGCATATAACAGGGAAAATTACGCTGAGGAAGAGGTAAAAGCGTTTCAATACTGTCTTTACCACGCTTTGCTTTCAGTTCTAAAAATGCTTTCCCCAATAATTCCTTTCGTCACGGACGCCATATACAGATTTTACTTTTCCAAGAAAGAGAATTGCAAAAGCATACACATATCTTCTTGGCCGAAAGCGAAAGATACATGGTACAAAGAGGACTTGTTGAAAGGAGGAAGAAAACTAGTAAAAATCATATCTGCTATTAGGCAGTTCAAAAACAAAAACAAGATGGCATTGAACGCAGAGATAAACAGCTTGAAAATTGAATGCGAAGATCAAATCCTTAAAATGTTCGAAAAAGCAATAATGGAGACCTGTAAGGTTAAAAAAGTTGAATATGGGAAATGCGAAAACCCTGATTTTGAGGACGAAGAAGGAAAAATAAAAATCGAAATATCTCTCTGAGGTGATTCTATTTAGCGAGACAGTGGATAGAAAAGAATTAAAAATGCTCCTCGAAGAGTTGGAAAAAATAAGGGGAAGGGGAACAGAGTTGGTTTCTGTTTACATTCCTGCAGAGTACAACATAAATGAGATAACCTCTCTAATATCCTCGGAAATAAGCACTGCTGAGAACATAAAGTCGAAAACAACGAGAAAAAATGTGATTTCGGCTTTGGAAAAAATAGGGCAAAGGCTGAAGCATTACCAAAAAACGCCGGAGAACGGCCTTGTGATATTTTGCGGTAATGTTTCTCAAAAGGAGGGTGTGGCCGATTACAAGCTTTGGGAAATAATTCCGCCTGAACCCTTGAAAGTTAGAATATACAGATGCGATCAAACCTTTGTTTTGGATCCGTTGAAAAGGATGGTTAGAGAAAAGGAGGTTTACGGCCTCATAACCATTGATAGGAGCGAAGCAGCGGTAGGATTTTTGAGAGGGAACCATATAAGCGTTTACAAGCATATAGATTCGTTGGTCCCGCCTAAAACAAAAGCAGGCGGTCAATCAGCACAAAGGTTTGAAAGAGTTAGAGAGGGGCTTTTGCTTTCATTTTTGAAAGAAGTTGCAGAAGTTGCAGCGAACGCTTTTAGAAATGAAGAGGATTTGAAAGGTGTAATAGTCGGAGGTCCAGGGCCTTTGAAGGAAAGGTTTGTTGAGGAAATCTTACCCCAAGATTTAAAAGAAAAGGTAATAGCGATAAAAGATACAAGTTATGCGGGAGTAGAGGCTTTAGAAGAGGTTGTTGAGAGGGCAGAAGAAGAATTGAAAAATGCCAGAATATCCAAAGAAAAAAAGATTTTGAAAGAATTTTTCGTAAACCTAGCAAAGGATACAGGCCTTGTTGTTTACGGTTTAGAAGATACTTTGCAAGCTTTGGAGATGGGCGCTGTGGAAAAATTGATAATAAGCGAGGACACACCCTACAAAGTGATAAAGTACGTTTGTCCAAATTGTGGAACCGAGTTTATTGTTGTTTTGAGAAAAGACGATAAAGAGGAAAAGGTCTGTGAAAAATGCGGTTCTGAGATGAATAAAGAGTATTTGTCTTTAGAGAGGTATTTTGAAAAGAAAGCCGAGGAAACAGGTGCCGAGATGATAATCGTTTCCTCTGGAACTCAGGAAGGCTCTCAGTTTTTGAGTTTGGGCGGTATAGGAGGGTTATTAAGATATAAGATATAAAAAAATAAAAGGCTTCGGTACAAAAGACCATCATGATTCTGAAGGAAATTTTTAATGCTTTGGGAAAAAAGGAATTAGAGGCGAATTTCCAAGATTTTGAATACAAAAATCTCAAAATAAACGGGAAAGTTCTTATCAAAAATAATGAAAATGAGGTGGCAAACGATGGTTTTGCTAAGATAACAGTAAAAAACGAAAAAGAAGAAAAAATTCTTGAGATTTGTATAAACAATCGGGAGAAAAAAATAGAAATTGTGGTTTTCAAAATTTTGACTCTGCTCAAAGATCTATCTTTTATAAAATTTGTTCTAAAAATGAGAAGATTGCTTAAAAAAAGTGAAAATTACAGTTATAAATTCAAATTCAACTTTAAATTATTGCGGAAATGAGCATGAAAACAAGAATTATTAAAAAAAGGATAAACAGAGTTTTTACCGCTCCTGAGAGAGAGTTCAAAAGCAAATAAACGATTATGGTTATAACCACTCCTGTCGCTATTATCGTTAAAGGATCCGCTGGTTTTGAGGAGAAAATTAAAGAAAACGCTTGGAGAGAAAGCCTAATGACTTTCGAAGTTGTGTTTATAGCACTACTACCTATTGTCCTCAATATTTCCGCAAGGATTATGAAAAGTTGAGTTATCATGAAAAATTAAAGGATTTTCTTTCTTAAAAATTTTTACAAATCGATTCCCAATATTCTTTGTTTCTCACGCATCCTGGATCTGGCTTTAAGTAATCTCCAAAGTAGTTGTAAGCCCTTGCTCTGCATCCACCGCAATAATATCTGTATTCGCAGTCCTTGCAGCCCTCTATCAAATCTTTGTTTCTCAACTCCTCCAAAACCTTGTTGCTTCTCCAAAACTCTTCCAAATCCTCATAACTCATTTCTCTTATGTTTCCAAGCTTCAAAGGAAAGAAAACGCAGGGTTGAATGTCTCCATTCGCTTTAATAGATAGGTAAAACCTTCCAGCCCCACAACCTCCTATGAACTCAGCAAGCTGCTTTATGCCATTCACATTTCCGTTATTTTTCCCGTTTTCCCCTATCTCAATGTTGTAAAAATGAGTCGGTATAAAGCCCTCGCATTCTAATCCAATTCTAGCAAATTGAGGTGCTGTGGATAACAAGCTTATTTTGGCTTCTCTATTCTTTTTATAAAGCTTTTTCAGAAGTTCTTCCCTTTCCTCAGGGCTGAGATCCTTGCAAAGTATGTCTTTTCCTCTGCCAACTGGAACGAAGTTATAATGCATGAACCAATCAACGCCTAAATCCTCGCAAAGAGAAATTACATACTCCACATCTCTATAGTTGTGCTTTGTAACAGTCATGGAGATGTTGACAAAGAAGCCCTCTTTAACACAATTTTTTATTCCCTCTATTGTTCTATCAAAGCAATTATCTACACCTCTAAAACTTTCATGAGTTTCTTTTTTCCCATCCAAACTTATTTGGACGTAGCTAACGCCAGATTTTTTCATCTTTTTGGCCACATCTCCACTTATCAAAGTTCCGTTGGTAGCGACAGCAACATAAAGGCCTTTTTCACTGGCGTATTTGAAAAGCTGGAAGATGTCCCTCCTCACCAAAGGTTCTCCTCCCGAGAATGCCAAAACCGTTAAACCCAACCTATCCAATTTATCTATTGTTTCTAAAGCTTCCTCCGTGCTTAACTCATCCTTTAAAGGTTTACCTGCTGTCGCATAACAATGCTTACATTTCAAATTACAAGCGTAAGTTATGTCCCAAACGACTTGAAAAGGCGCTCCAGGAACAAAAGGTTTTCTAATTCCGAAACAAGCTATGCCTTTTATAACGCTTGCAAGCCCTTTTCTCCAATAAGCATCAGAAAACCTTTCCCTTAACTCCTCTTGGCTGACATCAAAAGCTTTAGCCCCTTGCTCGATAAGTTTTGATATTATCCGCTCTGCTATTCTGCATTTAAAACAAGCCTCATCTTTTTCTCTTATGCCAAGGTAAAGCTCTAACGCCGTCTCTATTCTGTTTTTGCCACAAGAATCACAAAAGCAGGAAATGCCTTGCAAAGTTTTTTTCGTTGCATAGTTGTTGGCTATTCTTAAAAAGAGAGATATTTTGTCCATCATTCCTAACACCATTTATAAGGACGTTATATTGTTGCAAGAAAAATGTTAAATTTTTTATCCATGTGGAGCCAAAAAATTGGATATGGGCAAAAAAGGTCAAAATCAGCTCGATTGGATGATTGGTTTAGCCTTGTTTTTCGTTGCATTCTCCTTACTCTTTTTCTACCTTAGGTATTATTTCTCCGAAAGCAAACCCCTAAGCCAAATAATGGAAAACTTTGCTTATCGATTCATAAACAAAATTCCGGAAAAATTAGGCTCCAATGTGATTTTGCTTTCCTTTAAATACAATAAAGAGAAAGTTGAATATCATCCTTTCACATTCGCAATATACACGAACAATAGCGTTTCTTTCATAAATCCAGAGAACAACGAAGTTTTGCCGTTTGACAAACTTTCTAATTACAAATACAGAGTTTTGGTTTCCTTTCCATCAGAAATTTATGCGGTCATATCTAAAAACCTGAAAAATCCTTGCGTAAGCGATATCGAGAATTACACATCTTATGGATTTAAGAACAATAAAGCGTTCATCGTTTACTTAGCAGGAAAAGTGGAAACGAACATAGCCTATGTTGAAAACACAGGCCAATTGATAAATCTGGTGAAAAACTGCAGTTTCGGAGAGATAAATGCAAGCAACGAAGAAATTTTGCTGGATGCTTTTTCTCCTCGTATCTGGATATTTAAAAAAAACAAATACAATGTGACTTTATCTTTTAACGCCTCTCTCTTTTCAAACATAAGTTTTAGTGATGGAAAAGTGCTTTTTTCTTTCACAAATACCTCTTTAAACAGTATAACCTGGATAAATGTAAGTTTTAAAAGTGATTTAAATCTTTCATACTACCAAATGCTGCTAATAGCGAATAATAGCGAGGTTTATCTTTACAACAAATCTGGGGAAATAATTTTGAACATTACAAACGCGCCAATTGAGCTTTTTTATTCAAACAACACTGATCAATTTGGGGGGGAGATTTATTATTATTCGAGAAGCGTTGAACTTTTACCAAAATTCGATGGATATGTAATAAGATTTGATAAAATAGAAAATTTTGAGAACGAAAACCCAACATTATCTTCAATTTTTGGAGATTTTAGAAAAAATTACAACATAAGCATAGCTAATTACTCCTTTGGCTATAAGCCACCATTGATAGGGAATGTTTATGTGATAAACATAATTATGCCAATGCTTTACAGCAACGGTGTTTTGAATGCGACTCGAGTTAGCATCAAAATCTGGCAATAAAGGGTTTTTGCATATTATAGAGGCGGTAATAGCGTTTTTAATAGTAATTAGTTACATAACCCTTGTTTTGTCAGGTTTAAAATTCAAAAACAACAATTTGTTGTGGAGAAAGGAAAGCATAATAAGTAAAGAGTTGGATTCAATCACATTAACCAACGCCTCTTTAATTTTCGAGCCGAAAGATCTTGCAAACATTTTGACGGTTTTTGGAATGAAAAAAATAGATCTTTATGAAATATTCTCGAAAGAGTACATCCTAAATGATTCTTGTGTAAACATAACAAGTTTTGACACTTCTCCTCAAGAGCTAGACATTTTTTGTAAGATTTGCAATGTGAAAATTATAGGTCCTGAAAACCAGTCGTTGAAAATTTTTGAGTTTTACAATTTGCCTGTGGAAGCAAATTCAAATTATTCTATTTGCTCTTACGGATCAAAAACCCTTGTATATTTAAGGGGAGAAAAAGAGATATATTCTTATGGTAATGCATCTTTGCTTGGCAACATAAACGCTGTGTTCAAGTTGATAAAAATGAAGGGAAAAGTTTACTTCCTCAAGGTGTTGGTTTCATGAAGAATGTTTTGAGAAAAAGAAAGATTCGGAAAGGGCAGTGGATGTTAATAGCAACATTTGTGCTGATAACGGCCATAAATCTTGCCATTGCTTACAAATACACATTAGTTGGAAATGAAGCAAAAACATTTAACCTTAACAAGAAAAATTACGAATCTTTCATATCTTTTTCCCCCTCTCTCAAAGATCTCATCTCTAGTGTGGCGGAGGTGAAAAGGGAATATAGAGCGGAAGGGGGTGATTTTTCTTGCATAGTCGTTTTCATTAACAAAACGAATGTTTCCATCTTTAACGGATTCAAAAATAATGTATATATCAAATTAAAATTTTTGGACAGAAATGTAACGGATTCCTTCACATTGCCTTCATTTACCTTGAAATCATATCCGTTTTCATCTAAAAAAATAATCTTAAACACAACCATATCCTGCATTGTTTTAAACGCCAAAATCGTTCCTTGGGTTTCCGGAATCCTCGTTTTTTCAAAAAATAAAAATAAGGATGTTTTACCGCTTAACGCATATCCCTGCTGACTCTTTTTTCCTTCTCATCGATAAAAATCATTCCCATCTCTTGAAGCTTTTTCAGGTTGTAAAGCGGTCTTTCAACGCCGAACTCCTTCGCTAGTTGGACAACATCCTTTATTTTTGGCGCTTTCGACAATATCATTTCCAACTCGTCTATTATGTTCAGGAGAACCATTCTGTCTATTATCTCTGTGTCCTTGACTTTGACCTTTGTTGAAAATAAAAATTCTTCTGGCTCTGTCAAGTCAATTATTTCATCCATTTCTTCGTCTTCCTCTACAAAGTCCACTTTAACGACCACTGTCCACTTGTCCTTTTCTTTGACTTGGGAAAGAACATCAAAGTTGTAGTAAACTAAACCGTACATGGCTTTCAAATCCTTCTCGAGATTTTTAGCCCTATTTATGCAACTAGTTATCGCGTCTGCCAAGCTCTTGGATTTTCCCTCCAAAACCAAAGAGTAAAAAACCTCCTCATAGCTTTCATTTCTTATCAATCTATATTTGCCTATTTTTATGACGGAGGGCAAACTCATGGTAACACCTCTAAAGGTATTATTTGTCAACATATTAAAATATTTTATGCGATATTTTTAGCATGGTTAAAAAGGTTAAAGCCGTGTTTTTCGATTTGGACAACACATTGATAGATTTTTTCAGGTTTAAATTATCGTGCATCGAGGCAGGTATCGAAGGGATGATGGATGCTGGCCTAGAGATCGAGAAAGATTATGCTTTGAAACTGGTCATGGAGATATACGAAAAGAAAAATTTGGAATACAAGAATGTCTTTAACGAATTCTTGGAAAAAGTTTTGGGATATGTGGACATAAAAATTTTGGCTGCAGGAGTAGCAAATTATAGGAAAAGGAGAATAGCCTTTTTAGACACATACCCTAATGTGAAACCGACGCTCGTTAAATTGATAAAAAAAGATCTGGTTCTCGGAATAATAAGTGACGCTCCAGCATTAAAAGCTTGGATGCGTTTATACAGCTCAGGGCTTTATCCTTTTTTCGATTATGTGATAACTTACGACGATGTTAAGGAAAGAAAGCCGAGTCAAAAAGCTTTTAAAAAGGCCATCGAGTTGAGTGGAATAAAAGCCGAGGAAATATTGTATGTAGGAGACAT
>Ga0256834_1002623_pt1 | contig 11217 bp, 14 predicted proteins | sample 4281140metaG_FD_190536 | JGI IMG/M metagenome (GOLD analysis project Ga0256834, IMG submission 190536) | Hydrothermal vent microbial communities from East Pacific Rise, Pacific Ocean - 4281-140 | ecosystem: Environmental > Aquatic > Marine > Hydrothermal vents | place: Pacific Ocean: East... | reverse complement strand
TGAGGGAGGGCTGGTCAAAGAAGTCATGGTAAGGCTATTTAGGCACCGTCAAACGAAAGTGACGGAAACAGACAAGCCAAACCTAAAACTGCCGAGACCTGCTCTCTACTCTACCCGCATACCCCGCATATTAAGCGCACCAAATGTACAACGGAAAGATATCGCCGGGATGCGCGACAAGCTGATCCATCAATACTTCGGCGTCGATCTCAACGCTGGCTGGCTGATCGCAACTTAAGACCTCCCTGCCCTAAAAACAACCACCAACAAACTGCTCATCAAATCAGGCCAACAAGAGTCAGACGGCGACTTGCCCACTTCCTACGTCGCTGCAGCAACCATCAGATAGCCACAAAACAGCAGCTTCAAAAAAGTCCAATCTTGGTCCTCGCTGCCACGCAGAACTAAAAGCACTCATCAACAACAACATCGAACATAACACCGGCCACCGGCGCAAGAAGTGCCCTCCGCAGGAGCCAAGCGTTTTTGCATACTTTTTTGGCGTTGTAAAAAGTATGGCGTCTGACAGTACGCGAACTGTCGGTCTTGATCTTGATCTAGATTTAAGAAAGAAGACAGCAAACAAAAACCAACGGCAAACTTGCCCCCTCAACTCTCGTTAGTCAACAGCATCCCGCTTTCCGGGTTGTAATCCAGACACCGAAGATATAACATTAAACTTGTTAAACAAGATCAACGCCATTAAACAAAAAGCTCATAAGGAGTCATCGTTATGCTTGGCATTCGTCTGGAACCCGAGTTAGAAGACCGGCTGGCAAACTTAGCAAAACAAACAGGTCGTTCAAAAAGTCATTACGCCCGAGAAGCTATTCGACAGTTCCTTGAAGATCGGGAGGATTATCTTCTTGGGCTGGCTGTGTTGGAAAAGAAAGGCCCCCGAATAAGCCTCGCTGACCTGGAGCGTGAACTTGACTTGGAAAATTGAATTTACTGAAGACGCAGCAAAAGACCTCACGCGGCTTGATCGATCAGTGCAGCGACTGATCCACCGATACCTTCGCAAGCGCATAGCAACAGACAACCCACCCAGACGTTTTGGCAAACCGCTGCGCGGGGAGAAACAAGGTCTCTGGCGCTATCGCGTTGGCGATTACAGGGTTATCTGCCACATTGAGGATGAGACGTTAGTTGTTCTGGCTCTGCGTATAGCACATCGCAAACAGGTATATCGATAATGATTGCGGAACATACAAACCGTCCATACTCCCAACAGAACGACTGCAGGTAAACACCACCCAGTTGAAGCCGCAGCTTCAAAAAAGTCCAATCCCGGTCCTCATCGCCACGCAGCACTCATGTTTTCATCAACAGCAAAGCTGAAAAAAACACCGACCACCGGCGCAAGAAGTGCCCTCCGCAGGAGCAAGCCTTTTTGCGTACTTTTTTGGCGTTGTAAAAAGTATGGCGTCTGACAGTACGCGAACTGTCGGTATTGATATTGATGTTGATTTAAGAAAGAAGACAGCAAACAAAAGCCAACGTCAGTTTGCCCACTTTACCTTACATAACTTACCAGCGTCCCGCCGGGCGCCAGACCGTCCCTCTTTCCCGAAAAATTTCATGGCTTTTCAGAAATTCATGGTAATATCATGACATGAAGACCGAGGAACATATTCAATACTGGCTTGACAGTGCCGCACACGACTGGGACACGGCTGTCAACCTTTATGCTGCTGGCAAATATGACTGGTGTCTTTTTATCGGTCACCTGGTTCTTGAAAAAACTCTCAAGGCAATTTTTGTAAGGGATAATGACAATCAACTTCCCCCAAAAACACATAACCTTGTTAAACTGAGCGAGGCCACTCATCTTGTGTTAACAGATGAACAGCGCTTGCTGCTGGATGAAATCAATGATTTCAACCTGGAGGTACGGTACCCTCAATTCAAGAATGAGTTTTACAAGAAATGTACGCAACAGTTTGCTGAACACTATTTCAAACAAATAGAAGGTATGGCGCTATGGCTCAAGTCCCGGATAACATTACAGCAATAATCAACAAGTTTCTGGCAGAGCTTGAAAAAAATAACATTTCCGTAGATCAGGCCTTTCTGTTCGGCAGTTACGCCCAGGGAACAAATACCGACTGGAGCGATATCGACCTTGCTATTATATCATCCGACTTTGTGGGTGACAGGTTCGCAGACAGAAATAAAATGAGGCGGATAAAATTGAGAGTAAGCAGTGACCTGGAACCTGTTCCTTTCCCGCCAGACAAGTTCACCCAAACCGACCCTTTTGTCAAACTCATTCTGCAGACAGGCATCCCCTACGGCACACCTTGAACTTTGAACCTATTCCTGTGAGCAAGCACACCTTTACACCCTTACAGGTAAGCACTACACAGCTGAGGCCACAGCTTCAAAAAAGTCCAATCCCGGTCCTCATCGCCACGCAGCACTCATGACTTCATCAACAGCAAAGCTGAAAAAAACACCGACCACCCGCGAAAGAAGTGCCCTCCGCAGGAGCAAGCCTTTTTGCGTACTTTTTTGGCGTTGTAAAAAGTATGGCGTCTGACAGTACGCGAACTGTCGGTATTGATGTTGATTTAGATTTAAGAAAGAAGACAGCAAACAAAAGCCAACGGCAGTTTGCCCACTTTACCTTACATAACTTACCAGCGTCCCGCCGGACAACGTCCCCTTTTCCATAGTTTGACTTATTGACGGCTGAAGCACGATACCCTATATTATCAACAACAGCATAAATGGCTGATTTGCCTTATATGTGAGGACAGTATGAAACCATCAACAGCGCTTAAAAAACACCGTGAGGCGGTAAAAAAAGCCGTCAGTGCCAGACGAGCTTACAATGCTCGTGTCTTTGGCTCTGTTCTCTCTGGAACCGACAAAGATGGTAGTGATCTTGACATACTGGTTGACACCTTGCCGGGCACAACACTTTTTGAATTGGGAGGACTTCAGGTTGATCTTGAGGAGATGCTTGGAGTACCAGTCGATTTGTTAACCCCTGGTGATCTTCCTGCCAAGTTTCGGGACAAAGTTCTTCACGAAGCAAAGACGATATGAACGCGAAGCAACGACATCTGCCAATTGAAGATTATCTCGAGCATATTGAAGAAGCTGCAACATTGGCAAGTGGCTATGTCTGTGGCATGGCCAAGAAAACTTTCCTGGAAGACAAGAGAACTCAGCAAGCGGTCATTTACAACATTCTTATTATTGGTGAAGCAGCCACTCAAATTATCAACGAATATCCGGATTTTGTCGAAAGACACCCAGATATCCCGTGGCGCGAAATGCGCGGTATCCGCAACCGCATGGCACATGGATATTACGAACTGGATATGTCGATCATCTGGGACACTGTGACTATCTACCTCGGCAAATTAAGCCAGCAGGTTGCCTCAGCTAAGTAGATTAACATCAACATTCTCCAACTTTCCTCGACAAAAGCCAACGGCAGACTTGCCCCCTCCCCTTGGGGGCTCCGGCGAAATGACAATGTGTACGTGTCACGGGGGGATGAAAATGTTATGGACCTGTTTTTGGGGGCAAAAATGAGTCTATAGCATCTAAAAACGCACTTTTTGGGGATGTTTTTCTTTTAAAAACAGCCTATTAGCTTGGTCAGACCCCAAACCAATATTTATTTAGTTGCTTAAGAGCGTCCCGCTGGACAGCTTCAAAAAAGTCCAATCTTGGTCCTCGTCGCCACGCAGCACAACCATCATCATCAACAGCAAAGCTAAAACAAAACACCGACCACCGGCGAAAGAAGTGCCCTCCGCAGGAGATAAGCCTTTTTGCATACTTTTTTGGCGTTGTAAAAAGTATGGCGTCTGACAGTACGCGAACTGTCGGTATTGATGTTGATGTTGATTTAGATTTAAGAAAGAAGACAGCAAACAAAAGCCAACGGCAGTTTGCCCACTTTACCTTACATAACTTACCAGCGTCCCGCCGAACGGCGTCGATCTCAACGCTGTCTGGCTGACCGCAACTGAAGACCTCCCCGCCCTAAAAACAACCATCAACAAACTGCTCATCAAATCAGACCAACAAGAGTCAAACGGCGACTTGACCACTCACTCCTCATATTCCTCTTGGCAAAGAGCCACGGATACTATAGTCTTACCGGTAAGAGCCATCACGGGAGAAATCTTATGGCAATATTAGCTACAACAAAAATGTCCTCAAAGGGACAGGTCGTCATTCCAGAAGACGTGCGTAAACGTCTCAACCTGAAAGCCGGCACGCAATTTGTCGTTGTCGGCGACAATGATGTCGTGATCTTGAAGGCAATCGCACCGCCATCCATGGATGAATTTGACGGATTGGTCGCTAAAGCACGTCGCCAGGCAAAGACAGTGGGGCTCAAAAAGTCCGACATTGCCGATGCCATTGCAGAGGCCCGGGGCGACAAGTGAAGGTTATTCTCGATACCAACATTTTCATATCGGGGGTTTTCTTCGGCGGACCACCGGGCAAGATCCTCCAGGGTTGGCGCGACAGAAGGTTCACGCTCGTTCTTTCTCCAGAAATCCTGGATGAGTATCAGCGGGTCGCGAAAGTTCTGAACGAGAAGTGTCCGCCTGTTGATTTGACAGAAATTCTGGAGTTGATCGTCGTAGAGGCTGACATGATCCAGTCGGAGCCTCTGAAAGAGCCCGTAAGTGCCGACCCCGATGATGACATGTTCATCGCCTGCGCATTAACAAGCGGGGCCAGGTTGATTGTCAGCGGCGATAAACATCTTCTGAACGTGGATGGTTATGGCGGGATTGAGGTTCTGAAATCCAGAGCTTTCGTTGATCGGCATCTGCTCAATTGAGGATGATGTTGCGGAATGGCTAGATCCCAGTCTCTCAGCCTGATCCGCATTCATCCGCCCTTTCAGCATCCCAGACAAGCCTTTGACCCTGGCCTTATCAGGTTATCCCCGCTCTGCGTGCATCCGTGGCTGAAAAGTATAATTTCATGGGCGTCCCTCTGCCCCAGTAGAACCGCTGCAACAAGCGGCTACCCACTCGAAGCCGCAGCTTCAAAAAAGTCCAATGTTGGTCTTCATCGCCACGCAGCACTCATGCCCTCATCAACAGCAAAGCGGAAAAAAACACCGACCACCCGCGAAAGAAGTGTCCTCCGCAGGAGCAAGCCTTTTTGCATACTTTTTTGGCGTTGTAAAAAGTATGGCGTCTGACAGTACGCGAACTGTCGGTCTCAATCTTGATGTTGATTTCGATTTAAGAAAGAAGAGAGCAAACAAAAGCCAACGGCAGACCCCTCCCTTCAAGCGTAAACTAAATAGTGACAACCCATGCTCGCCATCCCCCTTACATAACTTACTAGCGTCCCGCCGGACCAGCGTCCCGCCGGATTAACCCCCACCGCATCCCAAAGAGTCTACTTCTTCACCAACCACAGCCTAGGCTGACCTTCCTCAAAACCACACAGCAACCGTTCAGGAAAAGGTTGAGAGCTCCAATCATTATCCGGATCGCGTAGCTCAAGATTAATCCCTCGCTGGTACTCACAGGCCGCGCAGCTAGCAAACGCTGGCCCCTTGATGCCAGTTTCGTCATCACAAAGCTGGTGTTGCTGCGTCCATGGACAGCCAACAATAAGCATCCAGCGCCCCTTACCAGAGCGATCTTTCGTTAAGATATGATCCATAAAGTTCTCTTTTGCTTGAAATTTCAATGTTCCGGCATGAAGCGCCTAAGCAATCAAGCCAACCACCGTAACCAGGGCTAAAAACAGAAAGGAGATTATGGCAACGGGTTGAATATAGGCAAGATGACGAGCACAGAGGGTACGCACCATCAGCATTGCGATAACAGCACGGAAGAGTGGCCCGGTGAGGTTGATTCCAAGGGCATTATGTTGCGAGGCAATCGCGAGGAAAATACAGACAGCCAGGGCCAGGTAATCAGCTGTAGAGAGGAAGAATTCGCCATTACGGCGAAACTGGATTTTCAAAACCACGATGAGTCCAGCCACGGCCAGCAGGATATCACCAAAACGTTTAATGTTTAACCCGGCGAAAAGCATCTGATCACTGTGCCAGACTTCTATCGCCGCAACCCCAACCGCAGCATACATGAACAAGCGCAGGAATTGACGGCCCTCGCTCAAGGGACGATACCAGAGGTAGCCGCCAACAGCCAGCAGGGCCGCAGTCATCTGCCAGGGCAAAATATTGTGCAACACCACAGACCAGAGTGCCAGCAGCAGATAAATAACCAGTAGACACAACAACCCAGGTACGACACGAGAAACCTGATCGGCAATACGCAGATATGTCACTGAATTACGTAAGCCAGCCTTCGCATCGCGTTGCAAAAAAGCAAACTTATCCTGATGACACAACAGGTACCTCAAGCTGAGGTAAAAGAACGCTGCGGAAATCAGCAAGAAGTACAGTAACAGATACTCCGGCGCTGAGCGCAGCAAGAGTGCGCTACAGATCCAGAAGAACGTCAGGCTGTAGATAATAATGACGGTAAAGCGATGTTCAAAACCCAAATCGAGAAACTTGTGATGAACATGGGTGCGATCAGCAGAGAAAGGACTTTCGCGCGACAGCATGCGCCGCGACATCACCCAGATCGTATCAAGCAACGGCAGACCAAGAATCAGGATCGGTACCATCGGACTGATGGTCGAGGTCGGCTGCTGAGTGGTGTGTACGGCCAGAAAACCAAGAATAAAACCGACGGTCAGGCTGCCCGCGTCACCCATAAAGATACGCGCCGGGAAAAAGTTATATTTCAAGAAACCAATAATACCGCCTGCCAGCGCCGCTGTCAGCAAAAGGGTCTGTTGATCACCATCAACCCAGCCAAGCACGAAGAACGCTGCCAGTGCCATCACCGAGACGCCACCCGCCAGGCCATCAAGCCCATCAATCAGGTTAATCGCGTTGATCACACCAACCACAGCAAAGACCGTAAAGGGAATACCGATCCAGTTCGGCAGAATAATCACACCGAAGCCGAACAGATTGCCAAGATCAGCCAGCCAAAGGTCTCCAAGCATGATCGTTGCCAGGCAGGCCGCGACTTCTCCGGCAAATTTGCGTTTCGACGAAATTTGAGTTAAATCATCAACCAGGCCGGTGATGAAGATGATCACGCCGCCAGCAAGAAAGCCACGGATAACTGGGGTAATCTCTACATAGACGATAATGGCTAGAAGAAAAGAAAGGAAAATCGCAATGCCACCAAGACGCGGCATCGGTGTATCATGTGTCTTACGCTCGTCGGGAAGATCCAGCGCACCCTGATCAAACGCCCATTTACGTAAAAACGGCACGATGAGCAGCGCGGTGAAAAGCGCGGTCATGAATGTGTAGAAACAGTCGAGTAGATTCATTGCAACTTCCCCCCCGAAGCTTGAACACTTATATCAGAAAATGATGTAATTGTGTATAGTTATCAGGAATCAATTTTTGGTCAAAGCAAAAGCATTTAGCTACGGTCAGAATCTGTAAAAACCGGCACAAACCAAAAGTATTATTCACAGGGATGAAGGGGATCAAGACGATAAATTCGAAAAAGTACGTCGTCTGGCGGGACGAGACCCGTCGATCTTGATATTTGGATTGACAGGTTAAGCCGAGCAACGCAAGTCGATATTTGTCGACACTAAAGATTTGACCCCATCCACCCCATCCATTCGTGAAAGAATCATGGTTAGCGGTTGGATTTAGCTGCTTTTTCGGGGATGAGGTGCACCTCTAGCCTGCAACCTACAGCTCGTGCATATTTTTTCAATGTAGCGATGGTCGGCGAGTGACGACTGCCCGAAAGAGAAGTCTCCAATCGAGTAACAGCCGGGGCCTTGGTCCCCATCCTCTCAGCAACCTCTGCCTGAGTAAGCCCCACTTCCTTGCGTGCTTGAAGCAGTTCGCGCAACAACACATATTCTGTCTCAAGCGCATCGTAAGCAGCTTGAAATTCAGGATCATCCTGCCACTCATTCAGCATCTGCTCATGGGTTTTAGTCGGTGTTTTTTTATTCATCTCTGACAACCTCTCGATGCCGCCGTCGGGCAATTTCAAGATCCCGCTTCGGCGTTTTCTGAGTTTTCTTGATAAACACATGCAGAATGACAATTCTTCTGCCAATTTTGGTACAGTACATCATTCTGGCAATACCTTCCGGACCACGTGGCCGTAACTCAAAGAGGCCATTGCCGATTGATTTACTGTGTGGCATCCGCAGACTCAGGCCAAACTCCACAAGCAAATTAGCCAGCCTTGCATATCCAGCTCGAATCCCCACAGGCAAAGCTTCTACATCCTGACGCACCCTCTCACTGTAGTAGTCTATCGACCATGACATAGCTCCCCTCCTCAAAAAACATAACATATTTGTTACTATTGAGCAAATCAAATAAGCACTGTGATCTGATCACAAATCACAGTTCCTCAAGTCTGGGTTGGCAGGGCATGAAGCCTCCAGATTTTGTTGTTTTAAAGAACATACAATCCAGTCTCGTTAGTCATAATGTCCCGCTTTCTTAATTGGCGCGAAGCCATCGGAATGTAATTTAGCGTTGCTTCTTGGTGACCAAGGTTACATACCATTTTGTTTTTGCTAATGAGCGGTTGTGGTCTTTGGCATTGTGTTCTGGTACTGTTGCAGGTAAGAGCTACATTCCGAAAAAGAAGTGCCCTCCGCAGGAGAAAAGCCTTTTTGCTCACTTTTTTGGCGTTGAAAAAAGTACGTCGTCTGGCGGGACGAGACCCATCGGTCTTGATTTTGCTTTTGACTTAAAAAACAACAAACCAACCATAGAAGTGCCAAACGGCGATTTGTCCCCGCCCTCTGATCAGATTTTATCCGCGGCCAATCAAGCTTTAGATTTACCCCGCCTCACCCCTGCAATCATCAGTCGTAGCGACCGGAGGGCATAGTAACAGAACGAAAGTGAGGCGGGCAGCGAAAGGAAACACCATTCTGCCTTAGTTGGCCGGAAGAGCAGACGCAGCAGGTAATGGATACGATCACTGGCATTGTCTCTGACCTGGAGATGGAACAGTGAAAATCGGTTTTTCAACTCATTGGTCGAACCCACCTGACTCGCATGAAACAGCCGCTGCTGAAGATAACAATCAAGCTTATTGAGACATGGATCAGCATCAATTTCTGCTCGCATAACTTTTGGCAATTCCGTGCCCAGCAGTTCCCGACTAAGCTTAAAAGCAAGCAGGAACATTCTGCGGCATTGCCACGCAGCGGCCAGGTCAAGAGCTTCTATCCATTGCTTTTCTGTGATAACAGCGGCCAGTTCGTGGATACAACTTAGCCATTCGAGCCTTTCCCACATGTGCTTGGTACCGTGTACGCACAGGTAGACCAACTGAGTGACGGCGGGAAGTTGGGGAACCTCATGTTCGACTAGTTTGACGCTTTTCAATGGTGATTGCAGGTCGCGCAAGCCAACTGGTTTTGTCAGGTAAAGACCAGAAAGTTCCCAGTGCAGTTCGATAATAATCCGGCTGTCTTTGTAGAAGGTAAGATTGTCTTCATGGCAGGTGAAAGCTGACAATTGTGCCGCATCCAAGTCCAACTCCGGACGATAGCCGCTATCTTTCAAGATGCCACAAGCAGTTTCAAGGTCAGCAGGTTTGATCAGGATATCAAGATCATTAAACCCTCTAGTGGAAAGATGCTGGTACGCAGAAAGGGCCAGTACCGGGCCCTTGAATGGCACAGCAGCAACGCCCTGCCCTGCGAACTTGTCCAGGATCTTTTCGAGGGCAACACTCATGACGAGGTTTCCAGCCGCAGTCGTCATATAACTCTTCTGCAGAGCGTTGGCTGTTTCTGACGGCAAGTCATCAAGGCAGATTTTTTTGAGGTTCCGGTAAAGCAGAGAATGGAGATTATGAGATGTCGCTGTTTCGAAAATGAGTTCCCAGTCCAGCCTACCAGTTGCGAACTCCTTTGCCATGGCGACTTGCTGGTACGCGAGATCTCTTCTGGCACAGAGCAGCAGGAGTTCAAACTCATTTGTTTCAAGATTCATCAGCGTCAGTTTTTTAGCATACGTTAAGCAAAGGGGTCTACAAATTGGTCAAATCTGCTGTTGGCTTTTAATGATTTGTGACGTGACTTCCTCAAGCTGTTGCAGCAGATCACGATTGCTATTTTTGAGTACCTTGATCCGTTCCACCGCACTACTGACAGTACTATAGTTACTGAGCCCAAAATGCTCACCTATTTCCGTCAAGGTCTTTCGACAGTAGCGACGAGACAGATAAATTGCCATGTCACGTGGTACGTTTTCGACACCTCGCCGAGATTTCAGCAAGGTGGCTTCGTCAAGATTGAAATAGCTGCAGACCTGCACAATAATCTCTTGTGGCGTCAATGCCAATATCTGCGCTTCCGGAACCTCCCGTTGAAGGCCAAGGTGATAATACTTTTCCTTGATCCATTCACTGAACTTGTCTCCCCCCAGTAACGAAGGCAGCTTCTTCATGGCATAGAAAGATGTTATCGCTTCCGGTTCGCCCTGAGCGACGAAATCAATATAGGCAGATTTCCAACGACGCTTTTCAGTCGACAACATGGTCAATAAAAAGTCTCGATGCAACCAGTTCCAGCGCTTTGCCAATGACAGATAACCAAGGTGGCTACTCCAGGGGTAATCATCCAGACATTCGACAAGTCCAGCGCGCAGAGGATTGCGATGGATATAACGCATGACTTCCAGAAGATGACTATCATCCTCGACCAGAACTGCCTTATAGCGACCACGAAACAATTGGCCATCCATTTCATGAGAACGGTTGAAACGCTGAGTATAAACGCCGTTGATGTGGCGCATGCACCGTGAAATATTTCCTTCTGGTGTCTGCACCAAGAGGTGGTAATGGTTCGGTAACAGGCTATAAGCCGAAACCTTCAGGCCCCAAGCATCTACTGTCTCTCGGATAATCTGAAGAAAGGCATCATAGTCTGAGCTTAAAGGAAAGACATCTTCCCTTCTCCTGCCCCGGTTCATGACATGATACCAGGCACCTGGATATTCAATACGCAATGGTCGGCTCATAGCTTCAATTGATATCACACTTCCCAACAAAAGCCAACGGCAGACTTGACCCCTTCACTAGCTTCAATTGATATCACACTTCCCAACAAAAGCCAACGGCAGACTTGACCCCTTCACCAATTGATAGATCAATCATTATACGTGCCGCACAAGATCCATACTGT
>Ga0256834_1002622_pt1 | contig 11218 bp, 15 predicted proteins | sample 4281140metaG_FD_190536 | JGI IMG/M metagenome (GOLD analysis project Ga0256834, IMG submission 190536) | Hydrothermal vent microbial communities from East Pacific Rise, Pacific Ocean - 4281-140 | ecosystem: Environmental > Aquatic > Marine > Hydrothermal vents | place: Pacific Ocean: East... | reverse complement strand
TGAAAGTGAAGACGAAAAGCTTTTAAAGAAATATGGGTAACCAGAACGTTACATATGGTATGAGGTGAGAAAACATGAAGATTTCATGCAAAGTTCGAGCAACCGTCGACGTTCTGCTCATGGCAACCTTCACGTTTCTAGCCGTGACAGGCTTCAACCGCTACTTCAGGGATCCGGGAAGGGGAGCCAGAGGGCTGGGTAGTGGTTTCCGCCTCCATCCGTACGTCGGGTTCATCTTCATAGCCCTCGTCATAATTCACCTGACCCTTGGGTACAGGAGCGTTCCCTCGTTGTTCAGGGCTGGCATGAGAGGAAGGTTAAGGAGCCTCGCTCGGGCCATCGTGGACGTCTCCCTAATCGTCGTCTTCGTCATCATGGCCGTCACAGGCGTCTGGCTCTACGTCTCATCACCCGGCGGCTCTGTCCTCAAGCTCCACACTTATGGCGCTTTCGTCATGACAGGTCTGGTCGTGACGCACGTCATCCTCGGGTGGAAGAGCTTCACAGGGGTACTTAGGGCGGCTTCAAGGTAATTTCTCCAACTCCCAAATATTTTTTGATCCTGAGTGCTCTATGTTGTTAATATGCTGTTACATTTTTGTAAAGTTTCTATATGTGTCAAAGTATGGGCTGATCTAGTTGACATAACGTTTAAAAACAGCGATGAACATATTATTACTGTAATGTCTGCTAGAGGTGACCGCCTCATGCGATGGAAACTATCCGTTGGTGTACTGGCATTTATTTTGGTAGCTTCTGTGATTGCCAGCGGCTGCATAACGGGAAGTTCTTCCTCCACAAAGGTTCTCGTCGTTGGCACGAGTGCGGATTTTGCACCTTTTGAGTATAAGAACCCAAAGACAGGGAACATAACTGGCTTCGATATAAGCCTCATAAAGCTGATAGCCAAGAAGATCGGGTACAAGAAGGTCAAGATAGTGGATATGAGCTTTGACTCGCTGATACCAGCGCTTCAGTCCGGCAAGGTTCAGGTCGTCATAGCTGGCATGACCATAACGGCCAAGCGTGAGAAGGTCGTCGATTTCAGCATACCCTACTGGACGGCTGATCAAGATGTTCTGGTTAGGAAGAACTCTAACATAAAGATTAACTCCATAAAGGATCTCTACGGTAAGAAGATAGGCGTTGAAACTGGAACCACCGGTGCTATATACGTTAAGAAGCACGTGGGTAAGAACGCAACCATAAAGGAGTACAGCACCTACGTGGCTGCTATAGAGGCCCTAAAGAACGGTCAAGTAGACGTGGTGGTCCTCGACTCCCCAGTCGCTAAGATGTTCGCCAGCAAGTACCCATCCCTTGAGGTGGTTTACACCATACACACAAACGAACACTACGGTATAGCGGTCAGGAAGGGAGACACTAAGCTCCTGAACCAGATAAACTCAGCCCTGAAGAGCATAATGAACTCTCCTGAATGGAACAATCTGGTTAAAGAGTACTTTGGAAGCTGAGCACGATCTCTTTTTACATTTGTTCTTTCCATGATTACTATCTGGGGGTACGGAAATGATACTGACGAGTGTGCCCTGGCACGTTGCGATTAAGATGCTGCTTGAAGGCGCTAAAATGACTATGATACTCTCAGTCCTCTCCATTCTCCTTGGATTAGCTATTGGGCTACCAGTAGCTTTGATGGAAACTTACGGAAATAAAGCCCTCAGATACGTAGCAATGGTCTACGAGAACGTCATAAGAGGCATACCCCTTCTGGCAATATACTTTATAATATTCTTCTCGATACCCTTACTCGTTGGAATTGGGTTACCCGCGTTCTGGGCGGCCGTCGTGGGGCTTGGCATAAGATCATCAGCTTATCAGTCCCAAATATTCAGAGGTGGTATACAGGCGGTAGATGAGGGTCAGCTGGAGGCGGCTTTCTCCCTAGGGATGTCGAACCTTCAGGTCATAAGACACGTGGTTCTACCCCAAGCCCTGAGGTTCTCGTTACCAGCTTGGATGAACGAGTACATAATAGTGCTCAAAGACACCTCCATAGCCCTCGCTATTGGTATAGTGGAACTCACGAGACAGGCCACCTATCTGGTCTCGATAACGGGGGAGCCGTTCAAATACTACGCTGCCGCCGCCGTTATCTATCTGGTCATAGTCCTATCCTTGAGCTATCTGGCTTCGTACGTTGGAAAGAAGTACGGCATAAGGGGGGTCGGCGGTGCCAACGTTAGGGCATGAAGAGGAGACACCTGTGGGTACTGGCCATAGGGACGTCGTTATGAGGATCGAGAACCTCGTCAAGAACTTCGGCAAGAAGCCCGTGCTGAGAGGGGTTTCGTTTGACATAACGAGGGGGGAGACCAAGGTCGTCATAGGACCAAGCGGAGCTGGTAAGAGCACAATGCTCCGTTGCCTCAACAGGCTCATAGAGCCAGACGGAGGGAAGATATTCTTCAACGGCGTTAACATACTCGACAGGAACGTTAACATACACGAGATTCGCTCCAAGATAGGCTTCGTCTTCCAGCACTTCAACGTCTTCAAACACCTCACCGCGCTTGAGAACGTTAAGATAGGCCTGAAGGTCGTCAAGGGGCTCAGCGACGATGAAGCGACTGAGAAGGCGATTAAAGCTCTGAAGATGGTTCATCTGGAGGAGGACGCGTACGACAGGTACCCTGCCGAGCTCTCCGGCGGCCAGCAACAGCGCGTCGCGATAGCCAGGGCGCTGGCCATGGAGCCAGAGATAATACTGTTCGATGAGCCGACGTCCGCATTGGACCCCCAGCTCGCTGGGGAGGTTCTCGACGTCATGAGGGATCTGGCCAAGAAGAAGGTCACGATGCTTATAGTTACCCACGAGATAGGCTTCGCCCTGAACGCCGCCGATGAGGTGCTCTTCTTCTACAACGGCGTGATATGGGAGAGGGGATCACCCAACGATATACTCCACAGACCCAAGAGAGAGGAGACCAAGGAGTTCCTTCAGAGGATAGCCGACATCTCCGTACTCCAGGAGGCGGAGAGATGAGCTACGCGTTCATAATGTCACACCTCCTCGACGGTTTGAAGGTTACGCTGGAACTCACGGCGGTCGGCTTCGTTGGGGGCTTTGCCTTCGGCTTCATACTGGCGGTCGCCAGAACCTACGGGGGGAAGGTTGCAAAAGCGCTTTCCATAGCCTACATAGAGCTGATAAGGGGCACGCCAATGCTCCTCCAGTTGTACATAATTGGCTTTGGACTGCCGTTGCTGATAAGGCACTACCGCCCCACGTTCGTCATGAGCACCTTCTGGGCGGCTGCCATCGGGATGGCCATGAACAGCGCCGCTTATCAAGCGGAGTACATAAGGGGCGCCTTCAACTCCATAGACTACGGACAGGTCGAAGCTGCCATGGCTCTGGGGATGTCGAAGTGGCAGATAATAAAGAACGTGACGTTCCCTCAGGCTTTCAGGATAATGATGCCGAGCTGGACGAACGAGATGGTCTACCTCCTCAAGTACTCCTCCCTGGCCATGTTACTGGCCGTCCCGGAGATGATGTACGAGGCCAGCGTGGTGGCGTCCGAGACCTTCATGTACGCCCAGATATACCTCATGGTGGCGGCCATCTACCTCGTGTTCGCCACGATCATACTCCAGCTGATGAGGGTGGTCGAGTCCAAGGTCTACATACCGGGTGTAACGACGGTGAAGAGGGGGATGCTTTAGGATGTTTGCTTCTGATTTTTTATTACTTTAACACTTTAACATTGAACCATACCTTGTTATATTGGAGAGCAAGCCAGTACTTCTTTGAGCTTCTCGATTGAGTCTATAACCCCAAAGCTCAGCCCTAGCTTTGAGCCTCTCGATGAGGGGCTTCTCGCACTGGAGGTATTCGGGAGTTTCATTCAAGAGCGGGCACCTCCCGGATGAGCTCCCCTATTATGAGAGGAGCGTACTCGTATTCAATCCCCCATCTCGTCAAAAACTCCTTGAATTCAAACGTCGCATTTACTGGCACCAAAACCACCCCTGCTGCAAGTTCAACGGCATTGAGCTTTTTGAGTATCCCGTTACCTTCCTTTCTTCCCCTCAGGCTGTATATGAACCTCACCTTTTCGCTGCCAGTGAGACCCGAGTATGAGAACTTAAAGAGGGTGTACCCCTTGGCGTTGAGAGCCTTATGGAGGAATTCGTTTTTTGTCAGGGAGTAGCCTTCAACGAGCAGTGCAAAACTTATAAGGTTGTTCTCGCTGAAAAGTTCACCTAACAGGAAGCCCTTGACATCCAGCTCCTCCGGAGAGAAGCCATTTTCTTCCATCATTCTCTTAAAGCGGAACGCCACTTCGAAAGGATTCCCCTCGGTCAAAATTATGGCAATGTCTATGTCGTTGGGGGATTCCTTTCCCTTAACCGTGGAACCGTAGAGAAGGATATCCCACACGTTCGGATTTTTCTCCTTAAAATCCTTAGCAAGCTCACTCAATTTTTTCTTTAAGTTTGATAACGTCATCTCTAATCGCCACCAAAATGCGGTCATCGACCCTTTTTGTGTATGTATCACGGTAATATGGGAAATAGTAGCCCAATACTCCATAGAGATCGGGATAGCGGAGCTTCAACACCCTAAAGCGCTCGCTGTGGTTGTTTGGGAGCGTTCTCAGGTCACGCCAGAGGGTGTAATCAGCTATTGCCACGAGGGTCTTAAAGTACATCATAAAAGCGGCGTTGTTAAGGCTTTGCTTAAAAAGCAACTCGGCACTCTGGAAGTATTCGTTTATGTTGTCCTTCAGATCCTCAAGCCAGCTCATGTCATCACGTTAACAGGTTAACATCAAAGCCCTATAAAAGGGTTGTGATTAACGAATTAACAAAAAAGGTGAAATACAGAGTAAATGTTAACGTGTTAACAACGCCCCAAGTATGCACTAAAGATAAAGGCCAACAAGAATCAAAAGTCCTCCCAAGGTGAGATTTTTGTCATAAATGAGATAGCCAACAAAAAGAATTCCCCGTCCATACTTACCAGAAATATCACTTGGATTCACAAGGTATTCAAGGTCATACGGTCAAGATTGTAGAGTGCAGGAAATAGCCGAACAAGGATATAGCCGTTCGTTAGGCCCTCAATCATTTTATAACCCCAAAATCTGCATCATTCTTCTCGGTCTTACGATTCTGAAATTCCTTTCCTCAAAGAACTTCCTCGTTCTGTCCCTTATCCGCTTGTCCTCCAGCAAATCATGAAAGTCCCTGTCCATCGTCACAAAATAGTTCATACCGTGCTTTATCGCCGTTGTTATGAGTATGGCATCTTGCGTCATCAGTCCAGCCCTCGCAACGAAGAAGGGATAGTATTCAACATCGAACACTACATCATCAATAACGTTTAGTCTCTTCCTTAGGAGATTTGAGAGCTTGATAATCGCATCAAGGAACTCGTCGAACTCCTCATCGGTAAGCAGGAAGTCTTTGAAGTACTTTCCCCAGTATAGAGCCACTATTCCTTCCGAGCGCATCTTCTCGGAGATTAGAAAATCAGTAAAAGCTTTCGTCATCTCCGCCAGTGCAAGGTTTGAGGTGTGGAACTCCGCCTTAAAGTCCCCGTTGATTGCCCCCTTAACAAGACGGTAAGACTGTTCCAGCTTGCGGTATTTTTTAACGATCTCCCTGCCATGCCTCTCAATGCCCTTCCTTAAAATCGCCCAGTGAACTATCGTGTTCGTATCAATGAACACCCTAACCATAGCCCATCAACCCAGAAGATCCCAAATTGACCCCTTTTTCTTTGTGTTCTTCTTCTTGGGAGGATGCCATAGCCCCACTATCTTATACCGCCCGTCGGACTGAACCTCGGCGAGATAGTACTTTCCCGTGAGGGGGTTGTGGATGCGAATGCGCCTGGACTTTTTCGTTTTGGACTTCTCTTTTGTGGCCATCTCTTTCACCGATAATAATTAAACTACTGAGCTTTAATAACCCTTCTCTCAATACCCCAGCTCCCTTAAATACCCCTCAATCTTCTCATCAACCCTCTCAAGCTCCTCACGAGTTAGGGTCTTATTCTCTTGGTGTGATGAGCCGATGAAATCCGTTAGCTTTCTCTCCATGACTCACACCGAAGGCAAAATACTCGCTTGGATTCTTATATTTAACTCCCAGTGAGGAAAAAGAGACTCAAAATAAATGGAAGAAATCAGATTCCCGCTCCAATCTCATCCGCGATGTCCGGCAGGTCAAGGGCCATTAGCTTGGCCTTGGTCGGTATCCCGTCCCTGCTCCATCCCCTAGCCTGGTAGTACTCGTCGAGCATCCTGTCGAGCTCCCACGGCGGGACGTGTAAACCTTTGCTCGGACCCTCGGGAATCGGCTCCCACATGACCCTGTACGGGAGCGTGTCATCCTTCCTGCTAAAGCCCTCGCGGACGTTGAAGGCGCGAGCGATGTTCATTATCCTGTCGCCTATGACCATAAGCTCCGCGCTGCCTATGTTCATCCCCGTTATGGCCTCTATTATCTCCGGGAAGCCCTCGAGGAAGTACATGTGCCTCGAGAACTTGCACGTTCCAGTTGCGTCGTAGACCGCCATGAGGTTCTCGTGGAAGGCAATCTCGAACCCCTTGTTCTCGCCCTTCGTCCTGTCAATGCCCTCGAACTTCCACCACTTACCGACGAGCTCCGTTCCGTAGGCGCCGCTGGTTAGGTGGTCGGCACCGCGGACGCTGACTGCGAAGGCAAGGGCCATTCCCTTTATGCCACGGACGTCGTAAGCGGGAGGTTCCATGCCCTTGACGTGCATCGCGAACTTCCAGCTGTCCTTTCCAAGCCTCTCGCTCGCCCTCTTGACGCCGTCAGCCAGGAGCTTTCCGAGTCTTCCTTCGCGCATCGCCATCTTTTTGAGGGCCTCAACGGCTGCCTCGCCGTTTCCAAACGTCAGCTCTATGCCGTCCGTGTCTTCTTTCGTGAGCAGACCGCGCTCGTAAGCTTCCATCGCCCAGGCTATGGTTACTCCAGCGGATATCGTGTCGAGGCCGAACTTGTCGGCTAGGTAGTTGAGGTAGGCCACGGTCTCTATGTCGTCTATCTCAAGGACGCCACCGAAGGAGTAGAGGGTCTCGTACTCGGGTCCGTCTATCTCAAACGTCCCCCATTTGCCGTTCTCGAACCTGACGTACTGACTGCACGGCTTGTTACAGCTCGGGCACGGTCTCCTTCCGACGCGATACTTGGGGGCCCAGTAGTACGGGTCTATACCTATGTGCTCCCTTCCCTCTGCCTTCGCCCTCTCGTAGGCCTTCTTGAAGAAGCCCATCTGCCAGTTCCTCGTCGGGAAGGTTCCACGCTCACGATTCATCCAGTCGAGGAACTCACCGCTTCCATAACCCATGTCTGCCTTTGTGGCTGGGTGATCCTTAAACACGAGCGCCCACTTCTTTATCAGCTCGCGCAGCTTCTTCTGGTCAGCTATCGGCAGCTTCTTCGTTCCCCTCACGACTATACCCTTCAGCTTCTTGCTCCCGAGAACCGCTCCTGGCCCTCCCCGTGCGGCCTGCCTCTCGTCAGTTTCTATCGTCGATATAAGGCTCAGCCTCTCTCCAGCGGGTCCTATGAAGGCCGTGGCATGCTTCGGAAAGTCCTTCTTAGCCTTCTCCCTCGCCTCCATTGTGGTGAGACCCCAGTAGTCATCCGCGGGGATTACCTCGACGTCATCGTCCTGAATCTTTATCATGACCGGGCTCTCGCTCTTCCCCTCGATTATGAGGACGTCGTAGCCAGCTTTCTTGAGCTCCTCTCCCATCTTCGCTCCAGCCATGCACCTTCCGTAACCGCCGGTCAGCGGGCTCTTGAAGTTGAAGGCGGTCTTTGAGCCGGTCCCTATGCCCGTTCCAACGAAGAGACCGGGAGCGATTATCATCTTGTTATCGGGACCTAGTGGATCCGTGCCCTTAGGAACCTCATCGTAGAGTATCCTCGTTCCGAAACCAACCCCACCGAGGTACTTCCTCGGGAACCCCTCAGGGAGGGGTTCAACCTTCACATCTCCCGTGCTGAGGTTGACCCTTAGAACCTTGCCCCAGTAACCACCCTCTGCCTCCATACCGTATCACCTCGAAAGATTTTCGGCTCAGAAGATATAAGGTCTTCGCAAAAGAAATCGTTCACTTAAGTCACCAAGTTAAACCCTCTTGTAAAACTAATGGACGTTGATGAACGTTCTTGTTGCATGGCCCATGGATCAACTCTTGAAGACCCTCACATCGACGACCACGTGCCAGACACCTGGAGCGTAGCGCTTTATGACGAGCTCGTTCAGCTTCTCAACATCAAACCCGTTTTCGTTGGCTATCCGCCTGAAAGTCTCGAAGGGTTCCCTCGGTCTGAGCCTCTCCGGAACGGTGTTGTGGTAGTGTATGACCGCCCCGTCCTTGGCTATCTCAAGGGCCTTACATATGAACTCGTGGGTTCTGACCACGTAACCCATGAGCACACGATCCGCTAAATCCCTGCCCGGGAAGTCCCGGTTGTCGATGTTGTAGGCCGTCATCCTGTCAATGACCCGGTTGAGCTCGATGTTTTCGATGAGGAACCTAAAGGTGTACGGGCTCTTCTCTATGGCTATAACCCTGGCACCTCCATGAACCGCCATGGGGAGGCTCAGGTGCCCCACGCCGGCGAACATATCGACCACGAGCTCGCCCGACCTTGCCACCCTGGCCATCCTGATCCTCTCCTTAACGTTCGCGGGTGAGAACATGACCCTAGCCACGTCGAGCTTGTACTTCACACCGTTCTCGACGTGAACTGTTACGGTATCGTTTCCGTAGAGGAGCTCGTAGTTGGTCTCTCTGAACTCCCCACTTATCCTCCCCTTCCTGAGAACGGCTTTGGCTCCAAGAACCTCGGCGTAGACCTCAGCCACCCTATGCTTGTACTCCTCAAGCTCCGGGCGGATCGGGAGTATGAGGACGTCTCCTATCATGACCCAATGCTTCGGGAGCAGCCTGACTAGCCTCGGTGGGAGTTCCTCGGCAAGTATCCTTCTTATCCTCGGTTTTATCAACCTGGTTCCCCCGTCCATATCGAGCCCTGAGGGATCTAAAGAAGAAACTCTTAAAAATAGATGCCCCCATAAGAATATGGGTAGATGGCCAAGATGGTGGACGGCGTTTCTGACTCCGATGACCCGCCGGGCGGTTTATTGTCCCGGTTTTTTAGAAGGGTTAGGGGTGCGGTTCTTGAGCAGAAGCTGAGCAAGGAGGCCTACGTAGCCTACAAGAGGCTCCTAATGCGTGCAAGACCTGACTCACAGGGTGAGGTTATAGTGGTAAACCTCCCGGATGGACGCGTGGAGCTGATGCCTGGAAGGCTCGTGATAAGGGCCTCAAACAGGGCGACTGCTGAGAAGATACTGCGCAACATACACCACTATCGTCAGCCTCCGAGCCTCTGGCCGGCCTACGGTCTCAGCTACTCCCTGAAGACGAACAAGAGGAGAACCCGTTTGGTACGTGAGTCATGAACAACATTTTTAAACTTTTTATTTTTGTTAAGTATAGGTGTTTAAGATGGTCAAGAGCTTCCTGACGAAGCAACAGATTAAGGTTCTCCAGTTACGTGCCAAAGGAATGAAGCAGAGCGAGATAGCCGAGATCCTTGGAACGAGTAGGGCGAACGTGAGCATACTAGAGCATAGGGCACTTGAAAAGATAGAGAAAGCCAGAAACACCCTCCTCATATGGGAACAGATAACGGCCAAGGTCAGCGTGTCGGTAAAAAAAGGGGAGGACGTCTTCGAGATTCCGGAGAAGCTCTTCAAAAAGGCGGATGAAGCCGGCGTTAAGGTCCCATACAGTACTGCGGAGGTCATAGCCTTCCTAGTTGAGAAAGCTCCTCTAATGGACAGGGTAGCCAAGAGAGACTTCATACTATTCCTAGACAGCAAGGATAGACTCCACGTTGGGGAGTGCCTAGTGGAGGATCAGACACCGTCCGGATAGCATATGTACCTGTAAGGACAGAACCTGCACCTGTAGTCCGACCATCCCTTCGGCGGTTCACCGGACTCATAGGCCTTTTTAACTCCATGGAAGTGTTTAAGCGTCTTCCTGAATAGGTAGGGGTCGTAGGGAACTTCAAAACTTCTGAAGTTCGGTCCCTTAAGGACAGGAAAGTTCGAGAAGTCTATCCCCTCTATGACCTTCATCGGCTCCTCGTGTAGCTTGACGTAATATAGGTAACCGTACTCAGCCTCAGCCCATCTCAGGTAAACGTTGAGCTGGGCTACGTGGTTCTCCAAGGGAAACCTGGGAACGCTGACCTTTCCCTTTATCTCTATGGGGAACTCCCTGAAAGCGTCTATTCTCCCGTGTATCTCAAAGCCAAGCCTTCTCGACCGAAGAACCAAGTGCCTCTCCCGTTTGAAGCCATAACGTTTCTCAAGTATCTCCTGGAGGATCTCGTGCGTGTTGACACCCTGCTCAAGCCTCACCCTCACGAACTCTGGCCACCTCTCGGGGTATCCTTTGAGGCGGAAGTAGATACGCCTCGGACATGTCATCGCTTCGCTCGCGTAGAACTCGAGCATGGGATCACTTCCGGTGAGGGTGCGTCAGATAATACCGGCGTCATCACGACTCAGACTGGGCAAGGCTCTTCATCCGCGGATTTGTGGAGCCCCGGGCGGGATTTGAACCCGCGACCGGCGGATTACAAGTCCGCCGCCCCGCCAGGCTAGGCTACCGGGGCACCAATCAATGGGCTGAACCGTAGGATATAAATCTTTCGGCCGTCATCCTGACGTTTCCGCATTATTTTTATTGAGTTGGAGGTACATCATACGGCCCGATGATTGCAAGGAGAGTGAGCTGAGGTGTGATGAGCGACTTCTCGCTGAGGGCCGTCCATTTAGCACCATGAACGTTCCTAAAAGAGCATCGTTGTATAAAAAATATTGGACGTTCATGACTGTTTTTTGCTAAATATTCGATTATACAGCCTCTTTTCGTCTGGAGTTCGCGTTATGAACGTTTCGTTTAAAACTAAGGACTCTCTGCCCTTCTACGAAAGGTTTATATATGTAAACACCAAATCATACATCGCAGATTGCCGAACGAGGTGGTGGAAATGGTCGAAGTTGACCCGTTTGAGATCGCAGTTAAGCAGCTCGAGAGGGCTGCCCAGTACATGGAGATAAGCGATGAGGCCCTTGAGTTCCTCAAGAGGCCCATGAGAATTCTGGAGGTTAGCATACCCA
>Ga0256834_1002621_pt1 | contig 11218 bp, 11 predicted proteins | sample 4281140metaG_FD_190536 | JGI IMG/M metagenome (GOLD analysis project Ga0256834, IMG submission 190536) | Hydrothermal vent microbial communities from East Pacific Rise, Pacific Ocean - 4281-140 | ecosystem: Environmental > Aquatic > Marine > Hydrothermal vents | place: Pacific Ocean: East... | reverse complement strand
GGAGAAAATCACCACGGCCTATGAGCGCTATGAGTTTCACCCTATCCACCAGGCGCTCAACTACTTCTGCGGCACCACCATGAGTTCCTTTTATCTCGATATCTTAAAAGACAGACTCTACTGTTCCGGTACGGATTCACAGTTACGGCGCTCTGCCCAGACGGTACTCCACGAGGTCCTCGGCGGACTGCTGCAGCTCATGAGCCCGGTACTCACCTTCACCACTGCTGAGGCGTGGGAACATTTCAAGGGACTTGATGAGAAGTCAGCACTGAAAGAGAGTATCTTTTTCACGGAATTCCCTGAAGCACATCCGGAGCGGCGCGATACCGGCCAGGAGCAGCGCTGGGAAAAACTGATTCAGGTACGTTCTGCCATCACCAAGGCACTGGAGACCGCGCGTCGTGAAAAGATCATCGGGCATCCGCTGGAGGCTGAGGTTCTTATTGAAATGAGTGGTGACTGGGCCGGATTTATTGAAAAAGAGTGGGAGCAGGTGAAGGATGTCTGCATTATCTCGGAACTCACCCGCTGTGAAGACAGGGCCTCCTTCAGTGACCTGGATTTTCTGGTCAGTGAAGAGATTCCGGAACTTTCCGTTGCGGTTCGGGCAGCCAGTGGTGAGAAGTGCGAACGCTGCTGGACACGCGATCCCTTTGTGGGTTCTGATGCCGATCACCCCCAGCTCTGCAGGCGCTGTCTTGATGTTGTGCTGGCAATGGACATAAAGGAGTAGAAAGCACAGTGCTTCTCTCCATATTCCTGGTTCTGCTGGTGGTTGTCCTTGATCAGCTGACGAAGATCTGGGTCGTGAACAGCTTCCATCTCTATGAGTCGCTGGAGATTATTCCGGGGTTTTTCAACCTGACCTACCTGACCAACAAGGGAGCGGCCTTCGGTTTTCTGGCGGGGGTTGATGCCGCCTGGCGCCACTATTTCTTTCTGGTGCTGGCCTCCATCGCCCTGGTGATTATTGTCATTGCCTGGCTGCGAATGCATCGGGATCATCCCTTTTATGGCGCTGCTCTGGCACTCATTGCAGGGGGGGCCATCGGGAATGTGATCGACAGGGTTCGGGTGGGGGCTGTGGTGGACTTTCTTGACTTTTATGTGGCCGGGCATCACTGGCCGGCCTTCAATCTTGCTGATTCTGCCATCAGCATTGGCGTGGCACTTTTTTTGGTGGCCAGTTATCTGGAAGAAAGACAGAAGAAACAAACTGATACATAAGGATAGAAATGAAGATAGCAGTACTTTTCCCCGGACAGGGATCGCAGTTTTTAGGAATGGGACGAGAGTTTATTGATACCGATACAGACTGCGCGGCCATCATGGAGATGGCGGCATCTGTCTGTGATTTTCCTCTGGAGACACTTATTCAGGATGGGCCCATGGAGGAACTCACCCGTGCAGTTCATCTTCAGCCCGCGATTACTGTCACGAACCTGATCTGTTATCAGGGGCTGAAAAAGGCCTGGGGAGAGAAGATCTCTGCTGCCTGTTTTGCAGGACACTCCCTTGGTGAATACTCGGCCCTCTGTGCTGCAGGAGTCCTTTCCGTTGAGGATACCATTCGTCTGGTGATTAAACGCGGGGCGCTTATGGAACGTGAAGGGCAGATCAATCCCGGCGGCATGCGGGCAGTGCTTGGCAAGACCATCGAAGAGGTTGAAGCGATCATTGCCCGGTGTGCTGATGCTGGAATTGTGACTGCTGCCAACCATAATACGGAGCAGCAGATCGTCATTTCCGGGTCAGTCCCCGGGCTTGATGCCGTTGAAAAAATCGCAGTTGAAGATGGCGCAAGGGTCATTCCCCTTGCAGTAAGTGTTGCCAACCACAGCCCCCTTGTGGCTGATGCGGTCCCTGATTTTGCCGCTTTTATGAATGAAGTTGAATTTTCTGTCCCTGCAACTCCTGTCTATTTCAATGTCTCGGCTGCTCCTGAAATGGATACTGAGAAGATCAAAGAGATGATGGCCTCGCAGATCGCCTCACGGGTGCGCTGGTTTGAAATCATCAGTGCCATGATAGCTGAAGGGGTTGACACCTTCATGGAGGTGGGCCCCAAGACCGTGCTGAAAGGGATGATGCGCAAGATTGCTCCCAAAGGGTACAAATACAGGGCCCTGCAGTTTGATACCCCTGAAGGGCTTGAGAAATGTATGTCTAAACTGGTTTGATTCTTAAAAAAAAGCAGGTCTACTCCTCTGGTGCTCAATGATTGACAAGTGCTTAACTATAATTCGGGATGGGGGAGAGATTGATTATGATCAGGCGCTGGAGCTTGCTCTGGAGGCCGATCTCGGCAAGCTCTGTGAGGCGGCTGCCACGCTGGGCGCTGATTGTCACGGTGCTGATTTTGATCTCTGCTCCATCATAAACGCACGGTCCGGGAAGTGTTCCGAGGACTGCCGCTATTGCGCCCAGTCGGTTCATTACAACTGCAGGATTGAAACCTACGATCTGGTGGAGTTTGACACGGCCATGAATCAGGCCATGGAAAATGATGGCTACGGGGTGAAACGCCTCTCGCTTGTCACCGCCGGACGCAGCCTCAGTGCTCAGAAGATGGCCGCCATGGGACAGCTGTACCGGGAGATGGCCGCCCGGACGGATCTGCAGTTCTGCGCCTCCATGGGTTTTCTCACCCCCGAGACAGCCGGGCTGCTTGTTTCCTACGGGGTTCGCCGCTATCACTGTAATCTTGAGGCATGCCAGGACTACTTTCCCTCCATCTGCACCACCCACAGCTGGCACGACAAGGTGAAGACCCTGAAGATCGCAAGAGATGCCGGCATGGATCTCTGTTCCGGTGGTATCATCGGCATGGGCGAGACCCTGGAACATCGCCTGCAGCTGGCCTTTGAACTGCGGGATCTTGATATTCTTTCCATTCCCATTAATATCCTCAATCCCATAGCAGCCACCCCCCTGGAGGATATCGAGCCCATCCCGCTTGAAGATGTTCTGCGCTGTGTGGCTCTCTTTCGGCTCATCAATCCCCGTGCGATAATTCGCATTGCAGGTGGCCGTGACCGCTTTGCCGGTGAGCAGTACAGGCTCTTTGCCTCTGGTGCCAATGGAGCCATTGTGGGCGATTATCTCACCACAGGCGGAGCAGGAGTTGTGCAGGATCTGGAAGCACTGGCCAGGCTTGGCTTTGATGTTCCGCAAGCAGGCAGGGGCGACAGTGATGACGGCTGATGAGCTGCTTGCCTATGACCGGCAGCATATCTGGCATCCCTACTCCTCCATAAACAGTTCCCTTCCCCTCTACCCGGTGGAATCAGCCGACGGAGTGCGTATCCGCCTTGCCGATGGCCGTGAACTCATCGATGGCATGGCCTCCTGGTGGTCTGTGATCCATGGCTATAATCATCCCGTCCTGACAGCTGCCCTCCAGAAGCAGGCAGCCCGACTCTCCCATGTGATGTTCGGCGGTCTGACCCATGAACCAGCGGTTGAACTTGCCCGTCTGCTTGTTGAGATCACACCTGATCCCCTTGATCTGGTCTTTTTTGCAGATTCAGGTTCCGTTGCCGTGGAAGTTGCCATGAAAATGGCCATACAGTATTTTCATGCTGCAGGAAAACCTGATAAAAAACGTTTTCTCACCATCCGTTCCGGCTACCATGGTGATGTCTTTCACTGCATGTCGGTCTGTGATCCCGTAAATGGCATGCATCAGCTTTTTAAAGGTATTCTGCCGGAGTATCTTTTTGCCGACAGACCGGACTGCGGCTTTTATGATGACTGGGATGAGGCTGACATCAGTTCTCTTGAGAGACTCATCGTGGAAAATCACGGCAGTCTCTGTGCCGTAATCCTGGAACCGGTGGTCCAGGGGGCCGGGGGGATGCGTTTTTATCATCCCCGCTACCTCAAACGGGTACGACAGCTCTGTGACCAGTATGATCTGCTGCTGATAGCCGATGAAATTGCCACAGGGTTTGGGCGCAGCGGCAGGCTTTTTGCCTGTGAACATGCAGGGATAGCACCCGATCTGCTTTGTCTTGGCAAGGCTCTCACCGGAGGCTGTATGACCCTTGCTGCCGTCCTTGCAACGAGGAAAGTGGGGGAGACCATATCCGATGGCGAGCCGGGAGTGTTTATGCACGGTCCCACCTTTATGGCCAATCCCCTTGCCTGCGCCGTGGCCTCTGCTTCTGTGAAGCTCCTCCTTGATTCCAACTGGGAACAGCGTGTCGGTGACATTGAGTCAGGCCTGCGGCAGGGACTTGCACCCTGCAGCACACTTGACTGTGTGGCCGATGTGCGGGTACTTGGCGGCATCGGAGTGGTTGAGATGAAGGAAGCTGTGGACATGGAGACGATTCAGCCCGCCTTTGTTGACAGGGGCGTCTGGGTGCGGCCCTTTGGACGCCTTGTCTATGTTATGCCGTCATATTGCATGAGTCCTGAAGAGATATCAATTCTGACAACTGCCATATTCGAGGTGGTGGCAGGATGACTTCCCGATATTCCAGAAAATTACGTGCCCTGGAAGAGAAGGGACGTTTTCGTCAGCTGACACCGCTTCAGCACCGAGACGGCCGTGTTGAACTGAGGAGCCGCGAGCTGCTCAATCTCAGCTCCAACGACTATCTCGGACTTGGCCGTAATCAGGCTCTGCGGCAGGCCTTTTATCAGAGTCTTGATCCTGCCGACAGGGATGACTGCGGCCTGGCTGCCGCGTCTTCACGGCTGCTCACCGGAGATACTCATCTGGCCCATCGCCTTGAGGATGAGATAGGGGCGGCGTATGGCGCTGAAGCTGTTCTGCTCTTTAATTCCGGGTATCATGCCAACATTGGAATCCTGCCGGCTCTCTACGGCAGAGGGGATCTTATCCTGTCCGACAAGCTGAACCATGCATCCATCCATGACGGCCTGGTTCTCAGCCGCGCCGAGCATAAACGTTTTCGGCATGCCGACTATGATCATCTCCGGAATCTCCTTGAAAAACACAGGGATCAGTATGATGAGGTGGTGATTGTCTCCGAGTCGGTTTTCAGCATGGACGGTGATGAAGCGGATCTTGCCCGTCTCATTGCCCTGAAACACGATTTTGATGTGAAACTCTACCTTGATGAGGCTCACGGCATTGGACTGTATGGCAGAAACGGCCTTGGCAAGGCTGAAGAACAGGGTCTTCTTTCCGGTATTGATTTTCTGGTGGGTACATTTGGCAAGGCCCTTGCCTCTGTGGGTGCCTTTATCTGCTGCTCCAAGGAGATCAGGGACTATCTCGTGAACCACAGCCGTTCTTTTATCTTCACCACCGGCCTGCCGCCGGTGACCCTGAACTGGAATCTGTTTGTTTTTACCCGGATGCAGGCAATGAACGAAGAACGGCAGCATCTTGTGGAAATCTCGACGCAGTTGCGCAATGCCCTGATGGAAAACGGCCTGCCAACCCGTGGCAGTACCAATATCGTACCCGTTCTCATCGGTGAGGACAGTGCAGCACTAAGGCAGGCAGAGATGATGCAGGAACTTGGGTATCTTGTCTTTCCGGTGCGCCCTCCGACAGTTCCTGAAGGCACGGCCCGTTTTCGTTTTTCAATATGTGCTGATATGGAGTGGCCGGACCTACAGGAACTTCCGGCACAGATGGCTGCCATGTCCCTGGACGAATGAGATGAGAAGCAAGTGGCTGAGACGCAAAAAAGGTGACAGGCTGATCCTCTTCTGCAATGGCTGGGGAATGGATGAAACGCCCTTTATTCCACTGAAATGTCATGGCTGGGACCTGCTTATGTTCCATGATTATCAGGACATGAGCGTTGAGGAGGATCTTTCCGCTTTGCTTAAGCAGTATCGGGAGACAGTTCTTCTCTCCTGGTCCATGGGTGTCTGGGTGGGGCAGCAGCTTTTGTATCCGTTGCGCCAGAGACTCAGTGCGGCACTGGCCATAAACGGGACAATCAGCCCCGTGGATGATCATTTTGGAATACCTGGGGATGTTTTTCGGGCGACCCTTGAGGCTTTTGATGAAAAACAGCGCCTGAGGTTTTATAATCAGATGTGCGGAAAGCGGGTGCTGACAAAGAAATTTCTGCTGCACCAGCCCCGGCGCAGTGTGGAGAGTCAGCGCGGAGAGCTTGAGTTCCTGCTTGAGCAGACTACGCCTGAGCCCAGGGAAAGATCCATTTACGATACTGTTTTTGTGGCGGATCGGGATTATATAATGCCCACTGATAACCAGCTTCGCTTCTGGGGAGAGGAACGGGTGAGGCTGCTTCGCGGATCGCATTTTCTTTTCTATGCATACAGCAGCTGGGATGAAATGCTGGCTGCTGCCTATGATGTGCAGTGTTAACGGGAACGGTGAATGGTTCTAGCGCTTAATAAAAAAAAGATCGCCCGGTGTTTTCGCAGGAGCATGGCAAGTTATGATACTGCCGCCGTCGTGCAGAATGATCTCGCAGGAAGACTGATGCGTTCCATGGAGCAGCTCCCTGATACGGCTTTCAGGCGTGTCTTTGAAGTCGGCTGCTGCACGGGAGTTCTCACCGAATTGCTCTGTCGGAAGAGAAATGTTCAGACCCTTTTTATCAATGATCTGGTGGCGGAATTTGAAGAACCGCTGCTCAGGAGGCTGGCAGGCCTTCCCTCTCTTGAAATCATCCCCGCCTTTGGTGATATAGAGTCTCTGGAGCTGCCGCAGGATCTGTCACTGCTCCTTTCCGGGGCAACATTTCAATGGCTCAGTGATCTTCCCGCCTTTTTGAATAAACTGGCAGTGACTCTGCAATCCGGTGCCTATCTGGCGTTTTCCCTGTTTGGTCCCGGTACCCTGAAGGAATTTTCCAGCATCAGCTCTGTTGAGCTGCACTATTATCCGGTACAGGAAATTCTGTCATTTCTTGAGGAGGCCTTTGTGGAGGAGTCCCGGGAATCTTTCACGGATACGCTTTTCTTTCCGGCGGTGCGGGATATCCTGAATCATGTCCGTGCCACGGGGGTGGGTGGGGTGTCGCAGTATCAGTGGACAAGGGAGTCCCTGCGCTCTTTTGAAGAGCAGTATGAAAAGGATTTCCGAACTGAAAATGGTCTGCCGGTGACCTATGTTTCATCCACCTTTGTCTTCAGGAGACGCTGATGTGCCCTGTTACCTGCATAAGCGGTATTGATACGGATATCGGAAAGAGCGTGGCCACAGGACTCATGGCAAAGGCCCTTGGGGCGCGAAATTTCACCGTGATCAGTCAGAAAGTAGCCCAGACGGGCTGCAGCGGTATTGCCGAAGATATTCTGCTGCACCGTGAGCTGATGGGAGTTGGGCTTTTTCCGGAAGATATCAGTGGACTCAGCTGTCCTTTTGTGTACGAAAAAGCCTGCTCACCCCATCTTGCAGCAGAGTGTGCCGGGGAGCAGATCGATCCGGCAGTCATTACAGAGGCGACAGAGAAACTTGCTGCCAGGTATGAGCATGTGCTCCTTGAAGGTGCGGGAGGGCTTATGGTTCCCCTCACCAGAGAGCTGACCTTTCTGGACTATATCGCGGCCCTGGGCTATCCGTTGATTCTGGTCACCAGCCCCCGGCTGGGTTCCATCAACCACACCCTTTCGGCCCTGGAACTGGCCCGGTCACGGGGAGTTGAGCTGAAGGGGCTGGTCTATAACTGTCATGATGCTGCTGATACGCGTATCTGTGATGATTCAAGGCAGCTGTTTCTGGACTCCTTAAGGAAATATGGTTTTCGCGATTTACTTGTGGATATGCAGAGAGTCGGATATTATCAGAAAAACAGGGCAGAGTTTGATTGCCTTCCTTTGTTTGACATAATTGATCAGTAAGGAATTAGCACAATGATATATTTGCAAAAACGCATATGCCTCAGCTGCAGAAAATTCCGTCTGGAGGATCCCTACTCCGGAGTCTGCCGTCTGGACAAAAATGTGGAGCAGTATCCTCTGAAAATAACTGAAGACAGTTGTGACAAGTGGGTTGATGGCGGGCACCAGTACCATATTCGTTGTGGCTGGATCAAAACAACCCTTGAAAAGGCAGAGCAGGAAAAACAGTAATCTGTACCCAATCTGCATCCCGATACTTTTCCCCTTCAGCTCCCTCCCTCCCCGCCGTTTTGTTTCCGGAAGCATATCTTCCCCGGAGCCGGGTTATTTTTTTCATCATTGTGGTGAGGAAAGTACCTTCCATCACGAAGGGCAGGCGTTGTCTTTTTGCAGCCGGTTCGTTATAATATGGCGAATTTAAGAGAAATATTACCCTTTCGGGTTTTTCGCAAAACTCCATAACAGGTGTTTATGATGCTTTGTCAAAGGAAGTTTTTTTATCAGTTGTCAGTTATTTCAGCTTTGCTGCTTGTTTTGATCGGAGGATTTGGCTGCTCCGGTGAAGATCCTGAGCAGTTGTTCCAGAAGGGAGTTGATGCGGTTGAGGCGGGAAAACCGGATGAAGCTGTTATCTGGTTGAAAAAAGCCCTGCAGCTTGATCCTGAAATGCCCCTTGCCCATTACAGACTTGGACAGATTTACCACAGGAAAGGGGAGGGCAAGCTTGCCTATGGACAGTTGAGTAAGGCGGTTGAACTCGATCCGACAATGAAGGATGCCCGCAAAGAACTTATCTATCTCCTTGTTGAAAACCGTGCCCTGGATCAGACCGTGACGACGTGTAAGGATTTTCTGGAAATCAACGGTGATGATGAAGATGTGTATATGATTTTAGGCAATTCACTCGCCTATCAGAAAAAACTGGATGAGGCGGTGGAGACCCTCAGAACTGCTGCTGAAAAGTATCCCGGAAATGAGGTGATTCTCATCAATCTTGCCAGAATCCTGGTATTGAATGGAAAAGCTGACAAGGGCCGCTCCATACTCGAAGACCTTGTTGAAAAAAACCCCGAAAACATTGAGGCCCGGATATCACTTTCTGAGGTATACGGCCTGAGCGGGCGCTATGATCTGAGCCTGTTAACCCTTGAGGCTCTGAAGAAGGATCACCCCGAAGATCCAAGATCGTATCTGCTGCTGGCACAACTGGCACTGAGAAAGAATCACAGTGATCAGGCAATGGGTATTCTCGATGAAGCCGAGAAAAACGGTGTACGGGATTCCGGTCTGTTCAGGATGCATGCCATGATTCTGCACCGGAAAGGGAGAAAGGATACTGCCCTGAAATATTTCCGGAAAGCTGCGGATTCGGCAGACGATGAAACCCGTTCCGTCAATATGATGATTCTGGCGGACTACTACGCTTATCTGAAAAAATACCAGGAGGCGCAGGCTGTCCTTGAGCAGGTGATTGCTGAAGATTCCACCAAAAAAGGGTTGCAGTCAAAGGTTGTTGAACTCTTTATGCTGCAGGGTAAATTTGATCAGGCAAAACGCTCTGTTGATACCCTTCTCAAGGAGGATAGCGGGGATGCCCGGGGGCACTTTTTAAAAGGCCTTATGATGATGAAGGAGAAGAATGTTGCCGCTGCCCGAAAACAATTCTCCAAGGCACAGGAACTTGCTCCTGATGCTGCTGAAAACCAGTTCATGTATGGGCTTACCTTTGTGGAGGAGTCAGAGGATATCTCCATCACTGAAATCAGTGAGGCGGTGAAAAAAAATCCTGATCTCGTGAAGGCCAGGATGGCACTTGCCGAACTGTTTGCCAAGAAAGGTGATTTTCAGGCAAGTCTTGATGAGCTTGATAAGATCATTGAAAAGCAGCCTGATGAAAAAAAGGCCCGGGTGTTACGGATATCCGTCCTTTTGAAGATGGCAAAGCCGGATGTGGCTTTGTCCGATGCCATGTATCTGGTTGAAAATGAACCGGAAGTCATCTGGCACAGCTTTCGTCTGGCGGAGATCTATTTTTTTCTCAAAGAGTATGACAAAGCCCTGCCACTGTACAGGAAGCTTCAGCAGGAGAAACCGGACAGTGTTCAGGTGCTCAATAGAATCATCTCCATCCATATGCTCAAGCAGGAACCGGATAAGGCGCTTGAGCTTGTGGATGCCTTTCTGGCAAAGTATCCGGAAAAAACCGGAGCCGTGTTGATAAAGGCGAAGATTTATCAATCCCAGGGATACCTTGAACTGGCGGAAAACGTTCTCCTGCCGGAGGCGGAGAAGGGAAAAGAGGTGGCACCATTGCTGATGCTTGCGGGTGTCTATCAGATGAAAAAGGATAATGAAAAGGTTGTTCTTTATTATGAAAAAGCCCTTTCTCTTGAGCCGGGAAATATCAGTATCCTGATGAAAGTTGCTGATTTCTATCTCAAAAATGAGAAATATCACAAGGCAATTGACTATTATGAGAAAGTGCTGGAGCAGAAAAGTGATTTTCTGCCTGCCATGAATAATCTTGCCTTTCTCTACACGGAGGTGGGGGAAAATCTCGATCGGGCCTTTGAGCTTGCCGGCAAAGTGGTAAAGGCCCTTCCTGACAATCCCGATGTTGCAGATACACTGGGCTGGATTTATGTGATCAAAAAATCATACTCCCAGGCGGAACCGTATCTCAGCCGGGCCATTGCTGCCAGGCCCGATAATCCGACAATTCTGTATCACATGGGGATACTCCGGCTGCAACAGCAGAGGCTCGATGAAGCCGGAACACTGCTTCGCAAGGCAATTGACAAAAAGATCAGTGGAGTGGAGCTGACCCGGGTCAACGAGGCCTTAAAGCAGTTGCAGCAGGAACTAAAAGGCATGGAAGATGCAGTCGCAGCATACGAAAAAGGCGACACGGCCAGGGCAGAGAAGCTCTTTGAGGACATTCTTGCCGCCGGAGCATTCAACAGTGCAGCTGCTGCACATCTTGCCATACTCTATGCCGAACAGGAGGGAGCAGCTGCCAGGGCTCAGGAACTTGCCCAGAAGGCCTATGATGCCCGTCCCGACAGCCCCATTGTACTTGATGCACTCGGCTGGGTCTACTTTCAGCAGGGTTCTCTTCTTCTTGCCAGTCAGTTCATAGAAAAAGCCATTGAGAAGAATGGGGATTTCGCCAGGGCACTGATACACATTGCGGCAGTTCATCTGAAAAAGAATGAGCCGGAAGCTGCAGAAAAAGCCCTTGAACGTGCCGGGAATCTGGAGCTTTCAAAGCGTGATCGGCAGCAGCTGGAAAAACTCCGGGAAATGATCAGGTAAAGTCTTGTGACGGGATTTCCAGGGGACAGCAGGTGCTAGGGAATATAAATGATGTCGTCAGCTTTGAGCAGGAAATCGACATCGGGCTGTTCTGATC
>Ga0256834_1002620_pt1 | contig 11219 bp, 4 predicted proteins | sample 4281140metaG_FD_190536 | JGI IMG/M metagenome (GOLD analysis project Ga0256834, IMG submission 190536) | Hydrothermal vent microbial communities from East Pacific Rise, Pacific Ocean - 4281-140 | ecosystem: Environmental > Aquatic > Marine > Hydrothermal vents | place: Pacific Ocean: East Pacific... | reverse complement strand
TAAGGTTTCATTGACAACTTCTGTTCTATCAGATTTTTTAATTACGAGTACTCGGTAAGCTGTTGCTCCTGTTACTCCGTTCCAAGTAATGGTGGGTAGTAAATAATCAACATCTGTTGTTGAAGAAGTTATGGATGGGCAATCTAAAGTTGCCACACCACAATTAGGATCTTTACCTTTATCGGTAATATCGCCCCATTTGTCATCTAATATGGCTCTTTCAGCTTCAGCAGTACAATACTGGCTTAAGCCTCCACTAAAATTAACATTAGGGTTTAGGTTTTGTATACTCCAACTTTTTAATAAGGCGTCGTAATTGGTTGTAGACAATTTTACTTTTCTAAACATAGATTCTGCTCCAAAAGACGTACCTGTATTTATCAATCCTTCTACGTTCCAATTTTCTAAATTTTGGTCAAATTTTATGGCTCTGTAAAACATTTCTGTCATATCGGTAACTGCTCCTGTATTCCAATTGCCAATATTTTGATTAAAATTAACAGCATTCATAAACATTGATCTCATACTTGTAACTGCTGATGTATTCCACGCTTCAGTAGTTGTAGCAGTTGCTGCTTTATAAGAAATGTCTTGTTTAAAATTTGTAGCATTAAAAAACATACTCTTCATCGTTGTAACTTTTGTAGTATTCCAAGAACCAATGTTTCCATTAAATTTTGAAGCATTTTGAAACATACTTGCCATATTTTCAACATTGCTTGTATTCCAATTGCCTATATTTTTATCAAAAGACGAAGCTCCAGTAAACATCCAAGACATCGTTTTCACTTTTGAAGTATTCCAAGCTCCTGATGCTTTTGTAGAAATATCTTGATTAAATTTTCTGGCACTGGCAAACATATTTGACATATCCTCAACATTTGAGGTGTTCCAATTACCAATATCTTGATTAAATTCTTTAGCTGCACTAAACATCCAAGACATCGTTTTCACTTTTGAAGTATTCCAATTACCAATATCTTGATTAAATATGATACAACTAGAAAACATATACGAAAGATCCTCTACTTTTGAAAGGTCTGGTACATCAAAGGCGGTTTGTCCTGCTAATTTAGAACAGCCACTAAAAGCACTATTCATTGAAGTCCATTTTTGATTACCCCATTGTTTTATGGCAATTATTTTGTCTTTATTATCTCCTAATTTACTGTTAAAATAAATACGAGGGAACTTTCCACTAATACTTACGGTATAGTTTCCTGCTGTTGTATAAGGATGAATTGGTGCTACATCTGTTGTATGTGTAGTAATTGGACTACTATCTCCCCAATCTACAGTATAGTCATAGGTTTCCCCTGAAAAAGTTGGTATCGTAATGTTTTCGTTTGCAGTTGTAGTTTTCCAAGTGGTGATAAAGGCGGTGAGGTCTGTTGCCACTCCGCAACTTGGGTCTTTTCCTGCATCAGTAATAGTACCCCATTTGTCATCTAATATGGCTCTTTCAGCTTCAGCAGTACAATACTGGCTTAAGCCTCCACTAAAATTAACATTAGGGTTTAGGTTTTGTGCACTCCAACCAACCAATAAAGCATCGTAATTAGCTGTTGATAGTTTTACATTTTTAAACATATCATCTGCTCCTATAAGTGACCCATCGATTAAGGCTTCTACATTCCAATTTGCTAAATTTTGGTCAAAGCTTGTCGCTCTATCAAACATTCTATACATATTGGTAACTTTTTCGGTATTCCAATTGCCAATATTTTTATCAAAGCTTGTCGCGATGTTAAACATAGATGACATATTAGTTACATTACCTGTATTCCAAGCACCTGTGCTAGGTTTAAAAGAGATGTCACCATTAAAGGCTGTTGCAGACTGAAACATAGCATCCATATCATCAACATTTGTAGTCATCCATTGGCTAATATCTCCATCAAAGGCTTCTGCTCCGGCAAACATACCAGTCATTTTTTGTACACTAGATACATCCCAAGGTAAATCACGGGTAAACTTTTTGGCATTGACAAACATTGTTGACATATTAGTAACTGCTCCCGTTTTCCAGTTGCCAATGTTGCCATTGAAAATAGAGGCTCCCCTAAACATATCCTGCATATATTTCACATTACTTGTATTCCATGCATCGGTAGCTGGTTTGTAAGAAATATCTTGATTGAAAGCTTCTGCATAATAAAGCATTTCTCTCATGTTTTCAACTTTTGTTGTATTCCAATCTCCAATGTATTTACTAAATTTTACAGCGTTTTTGAACATGGCTTGCATATTGTCAACTTTTCCTGTTTGCCAATTGCCAATATCTTGGTCAAAGATGACAGCTCCAGAAAACATATATGACATATTTTCTACCTTACTAGTATTCCAAGCATCTGATGCTTTAGTTGATATGTCTTTATCGAATTTTTTTGCACCATCAAACATTCCTGACATATCTGTCACTTCATTGGTATTCCAATTGCCAATGTTACGATTGAATACTTTAGTTAATCTAAACATATTTGACATGTCTTTTACCTTTGCGGTATTCCAAGTGGTAATATCACCATTAAAATCCCATGCTGATTGAAACATTTCGTGCATATTGGTTACTTCTTTAGTGTCCCATAAATTTAAATCTTGATTAAATTTTAAGGCACTACCAAACATATATTGCATAAATTTTACATGACTCACATCCCATCCATTTAAAGGTTGATCAAAAATGTGTGCATTGCTAAACATAAAAGACATGTTTTCAATAGTAGAAACATCCCAATCATTAATATTTTGATTAAACTTTGAACAGCCATAAAACATAGCATGTATATCGGTAACATTAGTAAGGATAGGTTTGTCCGTTGCTAATCCTTCTAAATTTGTACAGTTTTTAAATGCTGAAATCATTGACGCCCACGGGTTGGTTCCCCAATGCTTTATGGCGATAATTTTTTTTCTATTTGTTGCTGTGGTATTTGGGCTACCAAAATGAATCTGAGGAAAAAGTCCTGTAATACTTACATCATATTCTCCTGCTATGTCATAAGAATGCATGGCATCTCCAGTTTCTCCTGTTGTAGTAGTTCCATCTCCCCAATCAACGGTATAGTTATAAACTGCTGTAGAGAGAGTTGGTATGGTAATGCTTTCGTTTGCAGTTGTAGTTTTCCAAATGGTGATAAAGGCATTGGGATTTATCGTTGTAGGGCTTACATTTATAGTAACTGCATTTCTTAAAATGGTTAAATTTGTAACAATAGTACTAGTTACTTCACAATGATAAACACCAGCATCGGCAGTTTGTATGTTGTTTATTTGTAGTGTTGCCGTTTGTGTTCCAGAGAAACTTCCTCCATCAGAAAGTGGTATTGCTCCTTTATACCATTGGTATTTATTTTGTGTACCACTACAAGCTGTTGTTATTGTGGTATTATCACCTGTGTTTAGGTTTTTAGTATCAATGGCATCAACTTTTGCTTGAGGGTTATATTTGAATATTGCTAAAGTTTGATAAGCACTAAATTGACTTTCAAAATCTCCAAATTGATAGGCGTTATCTTCTATTGATAAATGAATAAGAGTAGCAGAGTTCGAAAAATCAGGGATAGATCCACTAAGTTGATTGTTATTTACATACAAACGCTTTAAACTATTAATAGTAGTCCAATTATTAGGTATGCTTCCGGTTAGAGCATTTTCAAAAAGAAATACTTCTTCTAAGTTGGTTAACTTATTTAAATTAGTAGGAATACCTCCTGACAATTTATTATTATGAAAATCCAAGTAGGTTAATTGAATTAAATCACCCACTTCTTGAGGAATATTCCCTGTAAGAAAATTATTTTCGAGGTCAAGAATTTTCAAATTAACTAAATCACCAATTTTAGTAGGAATATCGTTACCTGTAATGCTTGCTCCATTTAAGTTGTTGTTTTGTAACTCAATTTTTGTTACTGTACCTGTAGTACAGTCCACTGTTACACCAAACCAATCTTTTACAGGTACTGTCGTGTTCCAATTGGTATTGTTTGTCCAATTGGCTCCATCAGTACTGTTATATAATGCTATTAAGGCATCTCTTTCTGAGGTTGGTACTGAACAAGCTGCTGTACAACCCGTATTTTCACCATCGGTAATTGTCCATTTGCCTTCTAATGTAGTATGGGCAGTTACTGAAGCTGGTGAACAATAGGTGCTATTCCCTCCACTAAAAACAACACCTGAATTTACATTTTGAGCTGCCCAACTGATGAGTAATTTTTCATAGTTGTCCGTGGAGAGTTTTACATCTTCAAACATTCCAGGTGCTTCTGTTAATCCTGTCACATCCCAACTTTCTAAATTTTGATCAAAGATGGTGGCATCTTGAAACATATAACTCATCTTTTTTACACTAGACACATTCCAACTACTAATGTCTTGATTAAAAGATGTTGCATTGCGAAACATATAAGTCATGCCTGTAACTTTTGATGTGCCTGTACCACTTGTCCAAGTTAATGCTGCATTACCATTATTAAAAGCTGTAGCTTCATAAAACATTGAAGTCATGTCAGTAACTTTAGAAACATTCCAGCTACTAATATCTTTATTAAAGCTAGTCGCTTGATAAAACATATTATTCATAGTAGTAACTTCAGAAACATTCCAACTACCAATGTCTTGGTTAAAATTTGTTGCTCCAGAAAACATCTGTTCCAAAGTAGTAACTCTTGATGTGCCTGTACCACTTGTCCAAGTTAATGCGGCATTACCATTATTAAAAGCAGCAGCATCCTTAAACATAAAACTCATGTCATCGACTAGAGAAACATTCCAACTGCTAATGTCTTGATTAAAAGCTGTTGCTTCTTTAAACATAGAATTCATCTTAGTAACTTTTGATGTGCCTGTACCATTTGTCCAAGTTAATGCTGCATTACCATTATTAAAAGCAGTTGCTTTTTCAAACATAGCCTTCATGTCATCGACTAGAGAAACATTCCAACTGCTAATGTCTTGATTAAAAGCTGTTGCTTCTTTAAACATAGATTTCATAGTAGTAACTTTTGATGTACTGGTGCCACTTGTCCATGTTAATGCTGCATTGTTATTGTTAAAAGATGTTGCCCCTTCAAACATATATGACATCCTTTCAACACTTGAAACATTCCACCCACTAATATCTCTATTAAATGCTATGGCTCCAGAAAACATACTTCCCATATGTTCTACTCTTCCTGTGTCCCAATTATCGATATTTCCGTTAAACTTAATTGCTCCTCGAAACATCTCTCCCATTTTCTTAACTTTAGCTGTATTGAAGTTTGAGAGGTCTTTGTTAAATGCAATGGCATCTCTAAACATATTACGCATTTTTGTTACTTCACCTGTATCCCAGTTGGTTAACGGTTTGTCGTATTTATCTGTGCCTCTAAAAACATCTACCATATCTTTAACTCTTGATACATCCCATTCCCCAATATATTTATTAAATGCTTTAGCATTATAAAACATACCAGACATTCCTTCTAAAGCATCTGTTTTCCAAGCACCAATATCACCATCAAAAACAGTTGTATTGTTAAACATATAATGCATCGTTTCAACTTTTCTAACATCCCAAGTAGAAATATTTCCATTAAATTTTGTAGCTCCATTAAACATATGAGTCATATCATTTACTTCTCCTGTATCCCAGTTGTCAAGGTCACTAGTAAAAGATGATGCAGAATTAAACATTGAATTCATACTCTTGATAGTTGAAACATCCCAATCATTAATATCTTGATTGAATGATGTTGCACCATTAAACATATGATCAAAATCTGTAACACCATCTAAGTTTGGTTTATCAGAAGCTTGCCCTGCCAGATTACTACAGCCAAAAAAAGCTTGATACATAGATACCCAAGGGTTGGTTCCCCAATGATTTATAGCGATTATTTTGTCTTTATCTCCACCATTTGCAAAATAAATACGAGGAAAAAGGCCTGTAATACTCATGGTGTGTTCTCCTGCTGTTAAATAAGTATGTGTGGCATCACCTGTTTTGCCTGTTGTAGTATTGCCATCTCCCCAATCAACGGTGTAACTGTAAGTTTCAATGCTATTTGTAGGTATCGTAATGGTTTCACCATCAACAGTTGTTTTCCAAGTGGTAACAAATTGTGCAGATAAATTATTGCTACTTAGAAAAAATGCAATAATTAGGCTTAGTGTAAGACTAAACTTTGAAAACATAAAAAGTCTTGAAAGTTTAGACGTAGCTATATGATTAGGTTGACTCATTTTATTTGGGTTTACTACTTGTAAATATTAATTTTCAGATCAGTATCTATATTAACTGTATTAAAACCCAAAAATAGATGAGATATTGTTTGATAATTGTAGTATTTTGTAAGTGCAAGGGTCTATTTTATATTCGCAATATTTTTTGTTATCTATCAGATAATAAAGCTTTAATTTCAGCTTTTCGTCGTAAAGAAATAGGAATGTTTAAATTTCCGTTTAGAACAATAGTATCATTTTCTAAACCCGTTACATGTATTTTATTGACCAAATACGATTGGTGAGTTCTAATAAAGGAATATTCCGATAGTAAATCTTGAAAATATTTTAAATTTTTAGAGGCTAATATTGATGATTCTTCTAATACTATATTTGAATATGAACCCTCAGAATGGCAATATAAAATTTTAGAAACATCAATAAAGTAAGTTTTATTGGTGGTTTTTATTACTATTTTTTTTGTCTCAGAATTTTTGTTTTGTTCTAAGTTTTGTAAGAGCTCTTTTAATTCATTTTCAGAGTCAATAGCTGATTCAGCTTTAACTAAAGCTTCCTTCAAATCATTGGGTTCAATAGGTTTTAATAAGTAGTCTAAGGCATTAAATTTAAATGCTTTTATAGCGTATTGATTGTAAGCGGTAATAAAAATGAGTTTAAAATTGATTTTATCTAATTGCTTTAAAAGTGTGAAACCTGTGCCGTCTTCCAATTCAATATCTAATAATACAATGTCAGGTTTGGTTGCTGTAATTACTTTTTTAGCTTCAATTATAGAAGGTGCTTCTCCTACAACCATGTAATTGCTACTAATTAAATTTAGTAGCTTACGAATTACTGCTCTAACATTGATTTCATCATCAACAATTACAATTTTTAACATTAGTATAGTTTTAATAAAATGATTACTTGAGTTCCTGTTTTATTTTCTGTCGGTTGAATAGAGAATAGTTTTTCTTCACCTAAACCTCTTAGTTTGAGTCTTTTTAAAAAGACATCAATAGCATGCTCTCTATCTTCAGAAGTTGAATTTTTAGTATAGCCGATACCATCATCAATAATTTCGAAACGTGTAAATTCTCCTTTTTCTGAAACAAACACTTGTAATAATCCCTTTCCTTTTTTTGATTTTAACCCGTGTTCTATAGCATTTTCGATAAAAGGCTGCAATAGCATGGGAGGTATCTGTACAAATGATGTGTCAATAGTTTTTTGAACGGTTATTTTATAATCAAACTTGTTTTCAAAACGCAATTGCTGTGTTTCAATATAATTTTTTAGGGCATCTAAATCTTCTTCTAAAGTAATAAATTTTTTGTTTACGAATTCGAAATTTTGCCGCACTAATTTGGCAAAACGAGAGAGGTAGGTACTCGATTTTAGAGGGTCATCATCTAAAAATGTGCTCTGTATAGCAGTTAATGCATTAAAAACAAAATGTGGATTCATTTGAGTGCGTAACATTTTTTGCTCTAAGCGTAATTTTTCACGTTCATATTTCAATTTTGAATTTTTATTTCTTTGTAGTAAAAACAATCCTAAAAATAAAAGTAACCCAGTAAATATTGTAAAAATGATTTTATTTTTATCATTATTGTTTCTTTCTTGCTTTAGTTCAGTTTCTCTTGCAATTAAATCGTACTGATTTTTAACTAGTTTAATTTTTTCTTTATTTTCTATAGAGGTAAGCAGTTCACTGATAGAGTCTCTTTTTTTTATATATAAAGATGAATCTTCAAAGTTTTTATCTTTAATAGAGGCTTCTAATAATACATTGTAAATTTCTTTTTGGATTGATAGCCTATTTGCTTGTTCTTCAATTTTTAATGCCTCAAAATATAATTTTTTGCATTTTTCTAATTTGTTATTCAATAAATAGACATATCCTAAATTTCGTAACGGACTGGAGTTTAGTCTATTAACTTCTTTGTTTAATTTTATTGCTTTTTGGTAATAGTCAATAGCACTCTCATAATCTTTGATTGTTTCTAATACATAACCTATATTATTATAGGTAGCAGCTAATTCATCTAATTCATTTATTTCTAATTGAATAACAGATGCTTGTTTGACGTATTCAAGAGCTTTATCTAAATTGTTGTTTTGAAATTCAGCATGTGATAAAGAATTTAGTGCTCTAGCTTCTCCTTTTTTATCTCCAATTTTTACAAAAATTTTAAGAGCTAGAGAAACATGTTCAAAGGCTTTATCTTTTTTTGAAAGAAAGGCATTGGAGTCACTCAATAACATATTTGTTTTGGCTATAAATTCTTGGTTGTTTTCTTTTTTAAAGTAAGTTAATGCTTTTTCTAAGCTGCCTATGGCTTCTATATTTTTTTCTAAATGGCCTAAAACTCTGCCTTTTTCAAAATATAATAGTCCGGTTTGATGGATGGTGAAGAAGTTAACTCTAGTTAAGCTATCTATTTTAAGTGTAGCTTTTCTGTAATCATTATCAGAAATAAATTCAATAAATTCATTGTCAGATAATGTAATAGTATCACTTGTTTTTTTATCACAACTTACTACTAAAACTAAAAAAAATATTAAAAAGAGATAATGAATAGGTTTCATCATTTATGCTTATTTTTTTTTATTGGTAATATGGAACAATCATATAATCAATTTCTTAGGTGACTTTATTTTTAGTCTGAATGTTTCGTTTTTAAAGATAGTTATTTACACCAATTTAAACATATAACGCCGTATAAAACAGTTTGTTTTTTACAATATTATCGTTAAAATAGTGTACCGTACTATGGCTATGCTAAAATATTTTGTCTCAATTTTGCAAAAAATAATAGCTATTTTATTTTACGACATCAAATATTTAAATTGGTATTATACAGCTACTAGTTTAACAATTACTGTAAAAAAACGAATTTTGTCTCTATTTAACTCTAAGCCACCATCCGTCTTTTCTGCACTAGCAAACATTGTAATTAGAAGATGATAATCAGCATTTATTTTTGTCAATTCAACATTTTTAATCTGTCCTCTTTTTCCGTTTTCAGGCTCCCATCCACAGCAAATAAATTTTAGCTTACCTAGACCATATTTTTTAATAAGATATTGTTCAACTTTCTCAGCTTCTTTACCAGAAACACGGTATTTGGCCTCAAGAATTAACTGTCCCTCTCCTTCTTTACACATTGTGAACTCTAATTCTTTAGGTTTTTCGCCATATTTCATGAATAGATCTCCGCATTTAACTGATTGAGAAAATACATTATGGCAAGTGAATAAAGCTATAAGGTAAAATAGAGGAACTACTTTTTTCATTCTAGTATTGTAGGTTTACATATTACTTAAAATAGCTTTTTTGTTTTCTGCATATTCAGCTTCAGAAATAAGTTCCATTTCAAACATTTCCTTTAATTTTTTAAGTCTTTTTATCGGATTGTCAGTTTGTTTTACTACATCATCTTTTTGGATTATTTCTTCTTTCTCGGTAGCTTCTTGCTGAACATCTAGTACTAGGTTTACATTATCAGATTTACTTTCCATAGACATTTCGCAACCATATTTATCTCTAAAAACATCATCTAATTCATCTGCTTTTAAAGCCAAACGAATCATGTTGTTTTTGATTTCATCTTTTTTTAGTGAGTAAATATCAGATAAATGCGTACGGTAAGAAAGGAAAATTTTATTTTCGTAAATACCTAATTGATACGGTGCAACTTGATTTGAAGTGACAAAGGTTAATAATTCTTCTAGATTCTCTTTTGGTACTCTATTCAAAGGAGAAGTTGCATATAAATAATTATTATTGACTACAAAAATACGTACTAACGCACTGCCTTGGTGAAATTCCCAAAAATCTCTCCCTGCTCTACATAACACAGGATTAATACCTAGTTCTTTTAAGCCTTCTTCTGTATAATTAGCAAAATGTGATTTTTCAAATTCTTCAAATACTGATTTATCAATATTATTACCACAATTTGAACAAAATTCACTTTCTTCTACAGTATAGCTGTCACAAGAATTACATTTTACACGATATTTTACATCATCAAAATTGTATTCATTTATTTGTTTGATAACATCGGTATGTTTAATACCAAAACCTACATTGTCAGCTTCAGTAAATTTAGAGGTTGTTACTCCTATCAAAACACCATTTTCATTGAGCATTGGCCCACCAGAATTCCCTGGATTTACTGCTGCATCTGTTTGGATAAAATTTCTTCCTTTCATGGGTTGATTAGGAGAAGAAACGATCCCTTCGGTTACTGTAAACGGCATTCCGAAAGGAAAACCATTTATAAAAATAGTTTGCAGATTTGAAACTTGGTTGTTTTCATCTAATTTAATAGTTCCTTTAGTTGTTTTTAGTTCTTCTACATGTAGAAAAGCCAAATCAACTTCAGGATTTACCATAGCAACTTTCGCTAAATATCTATTTTTGTGATGATCTTCTACTGCGACCATCTTACTGCCTTTTACCACATGATAATTGGTAATTAAAAAATCGTGATTTACCACTTTAAATCCAGTACCTGTACCGTCTGCAGTTATTATTTTATATATAGAATTTTTTGTGTTTTTCATTTTCTGTTTTTTTTAATCAGGGTTTCACTTGTTTCAATACCATAGCTTTAGTAATGGTGTATAGTGAAATTTTGACTTATTCTTGAAATTAGCTAAATAATTTTGAAAAGAAGCTTTTACTTTCTTTTTGGTTATTTTGATTGTTGATAGAACCACTTTGTAAGGCATAGAAAACTTTTGTTAGTTTTGGAGCTGCATCAGTAGGTGATAGACCAGCAACTTCTTCTAAAACATCTTCAATAGCTTTTTTGTAATGATCTTCTAAATTGTAATCATAAATTAGCTTTAATAAGTTGAATTGTAGATAATACGAGAGGTTAAAGCTACTTTCTTCTTTTTCATAACTTTGTACACGTTCTAAATTGTGTTTTAACCTGTCTGTGATAATTTGTGTAGAACTCCTCCAACGTAATGAAATAAATTGTTCACCATGATAT
>Ga0256834_1002619_pt1 | contig 11219 bp, 13 predicted proteins | sample 4281140metaG_FD_190536 | JGI IMG/M metagenome (GOLD analysis project Ga0256834, IMG submission 190536) | Hydrothermal vent microbial communities from East Pacific Rise, Pacific Ocean - 4281-140 | ecosystem: Environmental > Aquatic > Marine > Hydrothermal vents | place: Pacific Ocean: East... | reverse complement strand
GGCCCCGTCGACGACTAAGCGCGACTGCGCTAATGCGCCGCCCTAGTGGAGCGTATGGCGCAGCCATTAGCGTGAACGGAATAAAACCTATATTGGAACAGGCTCTCAGTGTTTTTGCAAAACACTTGCCGCGCAACCATCTGAGTTTGTGGAAATCTCGTAGCCTTTCGCGTAGCGAAAGGCAGTGGCGGAGAGACAGGGATTCGAACCCTGGGAACGCTTGCACGCTCGCTGGTTTTCAAGACCAGTGCATTCGACCACTCTGCCATCTCTCCGTTTATTGATGCGAATAGTTTTCGCCAAATGCGCGATATTAAATAGCAGGGTTTTCGCGATAAGCAAGCGGACATTTGCACTTTTTTGATTATTTATTCAACTCGTGCCACATTACCTTCAAATTTTAGACGTAAAATTGCTAAACAATCAAAAATGGGATGCAAATTCGTGAATTTAAAACACAATCTTTTTGTAAAACGACTCGTCAAATTGCTATCAGCTCTGGCTCTATCAATATTGACCTTAGGGGGCGCATTAACGTCAAGCGTCACCGCACAATCGACGCTGGATACGCTATCTTTTGTCAAAAAGATTAAACTTGCAAAAGCTGGTGACGTTGAGGCCCAACTCGCAGTTGCCGCAGATTATGAACTTGGCCGAAATAAAGCACGAAAAAATTTGCTAAAAGCGGCCCAGTGGTATCGAAAAGCTGCCAAGCAAGGCGATGCTAAAGCGCAATTTAAATTGGGGCGTATTCTTCACGAAGGCGGTCGTGGGATTAAAAAAAGCCCAAAATTGGCTGTCCCTTTGTATGAGAGCGCTGCAAAACAAGGCAACGCGCGCGCCCAGTATTGGCTTGGATTTTCCTACCAGCATGGCGATGGCATTAAGGCGGATGTAAAAAACGCGATTGTTTGGTACCAAAAGGCAGCTGAACAAAACCATGGCGCTGCGCAAAACAATTTGGGATTGATTTATTTGAACGGCAAACACGTAACGCGTGACCTATCAAAAGCTTTTTCGTTATTTTCTAAGGCGGCTGAAGCAGGCGATCCCTGGGCAATGAACAATCTTGGAGGATTGTATGAAATGGGCTGGGGAACCAACCCTGATCGCACGAAAGCAAAAACCTTTTATGAAAAAGCGGCGGAAAAGGGCAACCAAAGCGCCCAACGCAATCTTGCGCGATTAAGTTCTTAGAACCCAATTCAACACATCCAAAAATAATTGGCATGTCCAAATAGTGAAATATTCGATTTTTTGTATATTACATGGCTGGCGCTAGTCACGTTAGCCATGTTAACTACTGTTTAGAGTGGTTCTAGAGTCGTTCTGGTTTACTTTGAACCAGAACAACTTGTTTGAGGCATTGATAATCTTACGTTTCATGCTGTGTTTGTGGTTCAAACAAAACATGAAACGTTCTAATAACCATTTTCAATAATCAGGAGACACAGACATGAGTATTGAATTACCAGAACGAGACGGCGACGGCTATTTACGCAGTATGGAGGATTGGACACCTGAAATTGGTTCAGCCATGGCAAAAGCTGATGGCTTAGAGCTTGGTGACGAACATTGGCAGCATATCAACAAAGCGCGCGAATATTTTGAAGAAACCCAAACCGTGCCGCCAATTCGCAAATTTATTAAGTATGCAAATGGTGAGAAAAAGGCGATGTTTTCTCTTTGGAAAACGGGTCCAATGAAACCGATTACGAAATACGGCGGGTTACCCAAACCAACAGGTTGCGTTTAAGCCCATCTCAAAGGTTAGCGTCTAACAGCGCAATAATATCAGGGCAGGGCGCGCCATTCGGCATCGCTAGAATGTTCTTGATAAGACCATCACTATTTTGAAAGCCAGCGTGTTCAAACAACATGTTGGCTTTTTTAATCATCGCAGTCCGATCTAGTGGCGCATCGGGGTCTCCATAGGCCGAGGATGTAGCCTTATGAATGACAGTCCCATCAGCTAGGTCCAGTTCAATTCTAGCGCCCCATTGTTTTGGGTAAGCAGCCTGAACCTTTTCATCAATTGAAATAGAAACTTTTTCACAAACCGTTTTTAAGCGCTTACGAGCCTTTTCATCGAAACTATCAAGGCCGACTTGGCCATCGCTTAATGCAGCGGCAATGCAGTGTTGAAGTGAGAATTTTGCCGCATAAACAGAATTTGGTAACGGCTGGTCACACAAATCTATCGTGGCTTGGTAGGTAAAGCCGCGAATGCTTTCAACATCTTCTAGCTGCCACTGATCTGCGTTCTTGGGATCTGCGTTCTTGGGATCCGCGTTATTGGTGGGTGCTAAAGACAAGGCAATTTCGATAGCAGGGTGGGTATGTCTGCAAGAAGGCCACGGCTTAATTGAGGTTAAATGCATCTGCCAAACATCGTTCGGCTTGGCCAATAATTGGTCAATTTCTGGTTTTGGACAAGTGCCCGCATAAAACCCTCGCGGTCCTTCCAAAATTTCGGGCGCACCCGTAAACCCATGTTTAGCAAGTTGAGCAGCAACTAAACCCGATTCGGCCCCGCGCCCTGCATGCATATGCTTGGTTTCGGCCCCAGTGGTAAGAAATTCCCAAAATCCACAAGCTTGACTGCCTGCATTACCAAGAGCGTGCACAGTTTGATCGATACTTAATTGGTACAAAGAAGCCGCGCAAACCGCAGATCCAAACGGTCCACAAGTTGCGGTGTTATGCCAAATTTTATAGTGCTCAGAACCAACCGACATGCCAACCCGTGTCGTTGCTTCAACACCCTTTAGAAAGGCTGTCAGAACGCCTTGTCCATTTTGCTTTGCACCCAATATCAACGCCACGGGACCAACAACGCAGCCTGGATGAACAATCGATGCGCGATGCAAATCATCTACTTCCAAAATATGACACAGCGCACCGAGCAAGAAAGCTTTGCGGCCGTCATCGAGCGCGCTCAAATGACCTTCTGGGGCAATTTCTCGCGCCCATGCTAAAAGCTTTTTGCCTTGCGAACTGTTTTGTCCCGCTATCATATTTGCCGTCGCATCCAACAAAAACAAAGCAGAAACCTCAAGGTCGCGCGCGGCAATCGGTTTGGTGGCAATAAGTTCTACAAGCTGTTTGGTTAGGCTCATAACGAAAGTTTAGTCCATTGCTGCGATAATCATTTTAGCGTGTTTTGCGAGCAGTTCATTGTCGGCCATTTCACCCGTATGGGGTCCAAGCCGTTCTCCATCGTGGCGTGGCAAAACATGGACGTGGGTATGAAAAACAACCTGTCCTGCCGCCGTTTCATTAAATTGCTGAATAGTAATTCCGTCAGCTTCAAATGCTGATTTAGCGGCCCTCATAACTTTTTGAACGGTTGTCATAACGCTTGCGAGGTCTTTGGGGTCTATGTCTAGCAAATTACGAGAAGGTTGTTTTGGGATTACCAAACAATGGCCATTGCAACGTGGCATCACATCCATAAATGCTAAGGTCGCTTCGTCTTCATAAATCTTGTGACATGGAATTTCACCGCGTAAAATTTTCGCGAAAATGTTGCTGTCATCATATTGCGGCATTGTTTTAGTTCCTAAGTTTTTGCACCAAGTCAGGTTTTTTTAAAAGGCGTTCGCTGCGATAATACTGCATTGTCATCAGCCACTAAAGATCTTTCGTGATTAAGGTATTTCTCAATAGCCTGAGAAAATTCTGGGTGGGAAATATAATGGGCTGAGTATGTTGTAATAGGCACATACCCACGGGCCAACTTATGCGGGCCTTGCGCGCCTGCTTCAACAAATGCGATATCATGGGCAATAGCATAATCCATTGCCTGATAGTAACAGGTTTCAAAGTGCAAACATGGTCGTTCTTCAATTGTGCCCCAGTAACGCCCATATAGGGTGTCTCGGCCGATAAAGTTCAAAGCGCCTGCAATGTAACGGTCACCGTCTTTGACCAGTATCAGTAAAACATTTTCGGGCATTGCTTTGCAAATCAGATCAAAGAACGAACGAGTTAAATACGGCGTTCCCCATTTTCTGGCACCGGTATCTTGGTAAAACGTAAAAAACACGTCCCAGTGTTCCTTAGTGATGTTTTTGCCCTCTAAGAGTTCAAAATTGACACCTGAGTCGGCAACAACGCGGCGTTCCTTTTTGATGTTTTTTCGTTTGCGTGAAGTCAAATCGCTAAGAAAGTCGTCGAAGGTCTGATAGTTATTATTGCGCCAATGAAATTGAGTATCAGTTCTTTTCAACCAACCAAGATCACCCAACGCCTGCCAACTTTCTTTGTCTAAAAATGTAGCATGTGCAGAAGACAGGTTATATTTATCACAAAGTGTTTTGACCCCGCTGGACAGTGCTTGAAGAGTGATGTTTTGTTTGGCTTTATTGGCGATCAAAAACCTTGGGCCTGTTGCGGGGGTAAACGGCACGCTCAGTTGAAGTTTTGGGTAATATTCACCACCAGCCCGCTCAAAAGCATCGGCCCAAGAGTGATCGAATACATACTCACCTTGGCTGTGGTTTTTAATGTAGGCAGGAACGATACCTTCAACACCCCCGTTGCCATTTTTTAAAATAAGATGCTGTGGGAACCAGCCTGTTTCTTTTGTTGCTGAACCAGAGCTTTCTAAAGTCGATAAAAACTCATAAGTGACAAATGGATTATCAAGCTCTCCGTCTGCATACGCACAACGGTTCCACTCTTTGGCGCTGATGTGCTCAAGCGAGTCAATTGTCTCTAATGTCCAATTTTCATCACTCAAATCAGTTAGCACCATTAGCGGGTAAAAAACCTTCAAATGTAATTTGGTCGCTATGTTTATAGGCAAAGTCAGCGGTTTTTTTATCGCGCACGGTCCATGAGATTGTAGGCTTTCCCGCAGCACGAAACTCTTGAGCAAAGGGGCGAGGAAGACCACGTACATCGTATGAAAGAAAATCAGGTTCTATCAGATCTATATAACGCACCGCAGGTTCTGTGCTTAAAGCGGGCATTGTCCAGTATTGCTCTGTTTGGGGCATAACAACCGCGCCGCGCGATATGTGGGGTGCAAAGGTTTTGACGGTACTAACAAGGGTTGGGGCAAAGGACATAAAGCAGAATTTACCTTTATAATCGGCCACAATTTCAATTGCTCGTTTTGCTAAAGAGACATCACCATCGCGCAAAGTTTTAAGTTCGAGAACCAGTGGGACCGCGCCATTTACCTGAGCCAGAAGTTGTTCAAGAGTTTGCATTTTATCAGAGCTATTCTCAAACTCTATTGCCAGCAACTCTTGAGTGGTGCGCTCTTTTACAGCGCCTTCTTGTTTTGTTAGACGTTCAAGGGTTGTATCATGAAAAATCACGACATTGCCATCTTTGGTCAATTGCAGATCACACTCAATTGTGTAGTTATGCTGGATCGCAGCTGCAAAAGCGGTTTTTGTATTTTCAATAATGCCTTGTTGGGGATCATGAAGCCCGCGGTGTGCCACAGGCCGTTGTTTGATCCAATCAATTTCGTTTTTCATTTGGGTAACAAACTCTATTCAACTTCAAAAATAGCTTCGATTTCGACTGAAACATTCAAAGGTAACGAACCAGCACCAACGGCAGAACGGGCATGCTTGCCTTTTTCGCCAAACACTTCAACCATCATGTCAGATGCACCGTTGATAACAGTTGGATGACCTTCAAATTCAGGCGCGCCATTGACAAAGCCAACCAATTTAACCACGCGTACAACACGGTCTAAATCACCATCACACGCAGCCTTGATTTGAGACAGAATATTTGTTGCACACAGTTTTGCAGCCTCTGTTGCATCTTCCACAGACACATCTTTGCCAACGACACCACGGTATAAAAACTCACCATCTTTAATAGGCACTTGGCCAGCCGTGAACACAAGGTTTCCAGTTTTGACCCAACCAACATAATTGGCAACAGGGGCTGCAGCTTGCGGCAGTTCAATGCCAAGTTCTTTTAGACGATTATCAATATTGCCCATACTCAAAATTCCTTTTTCCTAGTTTATTTGTTTACGACATCTTTTGGAGTAACACCGCTAAAAAATGCATCCAAATTATCGAGTGCTCTCATGCCCATTGCAATTCGGGTATTTGGTGTGGCGCTGCCCAAGTGCGGTAATAGAAATACGTTATTCAAGCTGCGATAGCGCGGGTCAATATCAGGCTCATTGTTAAACACATCTAATCCTGCCGCAGCAATTTTGCCGCTTTGCAATGCCTCGATCAAGTCATCATCGTTTACAATGTCACCGCGCGCAGTGTTGATGATAACCGCACCGTCGGGCAAGTTTTCAATTGTTGCCTTGTTGATAAGACCGCGTGTTTGCTCTGTTGAAGCACAATTGATCGATAGGAATTGGCACGTTGGCAGAAAAGCATCAAGATCATCGAAAAAGGCCGCGCCATTTTCTATGGTGGCATCAAGTTTCGTTCGTTTGAAATAATTGATGTCCATTTTAAAGGCTTTAGCCCGATCGGCCACAGCTTGGCCTATCCGTCCCATGCCTAAAATGCCCAATGTAGCGCCCGTAATGTCAATGCCAAGGGGGTGTGTAGGTGCCCAACGTTGCCATTTTTGGTTGCGCACCATTTGTTCGCCCCAATATGCACCGCGTGCCGCACCAAGCATGAGCAATATGGCAATATCAGCAGTAGCATCGGTCAAAATGTCAGGGGTATTGGTTACAACAATGCCCGCAGACTTTGCTGCTTGCAGATCAATATGGTCATAGCCAACAGAAAATGTTGCAATGATTTTAATGCTGCTGGGGAGCGCTGAAATGAATGCCGCATCGCACCGTTCTGTTGCAGAAACCAAAAGGCCGTCAAGACCATGTGCTTTTTCGATTATATCGCTGCTGGTTAGCACCAAATCCTCCAAGTTGGACACGGCGTTATAACTATTTGCGATTCGCTGTTCTACAGCTTGTGGTAAGAGCCGAGAAACAAGAATTTTGGGTTTATTGGACATCAAAAAAACTCAAATATTTGGTGATAGTTTGCAGGTCAAGAAATGATGCTATAGTCATTATCAATATCAGACAATGTGCAAAATAATTTGAGTGAATTTTCAACAAGGAACGAAGCACCAGTATGACAAAAATCTCAATCGGCAACAAAGTAGTTTTAGCAACTTTTGGCGCGATAATTTCCGTTGCGGTTGCCACGCCAGCGTTTGCAACCGTAAATTTTGTACCGCACCGCGCTGTCTATAATTTAGAAATGAAAACGTCGAGCGCTAGAAGCGGCGTTAAGGGCGTGAGAGGGCGGATGGTCGTTGAGATTGATGGTTCGCCATGTGATGGCTGGACGGTGAACTTTCGATTGGTAAACGATTTTAGATTGCCACGTGGTAAAAAGAGATTGATAGATATTCGTTCAAGTTCTTGGGAAGCAGCAGATGGATCGCGGTTAGATTTTACCGAACGTGAGTTCGTTGATAATCGTCCGACCCAATCAACGCGCCTTTCAGCGTCTCAAAAGGACGGTAAGGTGACGCTTAAATCGCCTAAAAAGTCTAGTTTTTCAATTCCCACAGATTCGGTATTTCCAATTGCGCATCAAATGCGTTTGATTGAAAAAGCCAAAAAGGGCATTTTACGCGATAAAAGCACCGTTTATGATGGCGCTGACCATAAAAACATTCATGAAGCCATTGCCTTTATTGGCAAGCCTTCAAAAAAATCAATGACTAACAACGTTAAAGGCAATGGCGTTGCCAGCCTGATAAACGATGCAAAATCGTGGCCCGTGAGTGTGAGCTATTTCTCATTGAACGGTAAAACGCCACAAGACACGCCAGATCAACAGGTTAGCTTTCGATTATTTGAAAATGGTGTAACTGGAAATTTGGTTATCGACTATGGTGAGTTTTCCCTTAAAGGTACGCTTAGCCATTTAGAAAAACTGCCCGAAAACAAATGTGATAAGTAACTTTACGATTTGTCCTCAGGTTTGTTCGCAGATTTGAGTTTTTCCGTAGGTTTAAATCCGCGCCCTTTACCAACGGCGTTTTGACCAAACTTGTTGCGGAGCTTGTCCATTGCAAGTTCTGCTTTGGTTTGCCGAGTAACGTTTTCATCTAAGTCTTGGGGTGTTTGCTCGATGGTCATTGCTTCTAGCTGGGAAATACCAACCCCAATCAATCTAAAAGCAGTACCATCAACCTCTTTTTTTAGCAGCGGTTGCACAGCCGAAAATATTCGTTCAGCCAAAAATGTTGCATCATAAAGGCTGGTGGATCGGGTTTTACTCTTAAAACTGGCTGTTTTTAGTTTTAGCGTGATCGTACGTCCTGCCAAATTTTTGGTTTTAGCGCGATAAGAAACATTTTCGCAAAGTTTCCAAAGGGTTTTTTCTAGATGGTCCAGTGATGTCACATCATCAAAGAATGTGGTTTCATTGCTTATGCTTTTTGTGCCGCTGCCAGGTTTAACTGGCCGGTAGTCTTCTCCTCGTGATAGGTGGTAAAGGTGCGCGCCCATCGTTCCAAAATACCTGATGAGGTCAGACTTCTTATAAGCGCGAAGTTGCTTTATCTGCGAAATACCACGTTTGGCTAACGACTTTTGCATCACTTTACCAACACCCCAAATTAAACTAACTGACTTATCAGCCAAGAACGTGGTGGTTTCTTGTTTGCCAATAACCGAAAACCCCTTGGGTTTATCAAGGTCAGATGCAATTTTGGCTAGGAATTTGTTATGGGAAAGCCCGACTGAAACCGTGATGCCAATTTCATCTTCAATCCGTTTTACCAATTTCGCCAAAGACAGAGCAGGGGGCTGCCCTAATAACCTTTGCGTACCGCTAAGGTCAAGAAATGCCTCATCAATTGAGAGTGGCTCAACGGCTGGTGTGAGTTCGCGCATTAGCTGTCTGATTTCATGTCCAGCTTTGGAGTATTTTTTCATATCTCCGCGCACCACCACGGCGTTTGGGCATGCTTTAAGAGCTTTAAACATCGGCATTGCTGAGTGTACGCCGTGAACGCGTGCAATATAACAAGCCGTGGAAACAACGCCGCGTTTGCCACCGCCAATGATAACGGGTTTGTCTTTAAGTTCGGGATTGTCGCGTTTTTCAACCGCTGCAAAAAAAGCATCGCAATCGATATGAGCGATCTCTAAATCAAACAACTCATCGTGCAATAATACCCGTGGGCTTTTGCACTTTGGGCACCGCGGGGAGGGTTCATCTAAACGATGGAAACATTCGCGGCAAAACCCTTGTTGATGATTGTTTAAACTGGGCATTGGCCGCTAGTCCCACAAACGTGCGGCACCGCGCACGCCCGATGCATCACCGTGAACAGGTTTTTTGATATTTGCATCAAATGCGTCTGCAAAAACATATTTCTTCATCAAAAAGGGTAACTGCTCATACAAGTGGCTCATATTTGAAAGGCCGCCACCCAACACAATGACATCAGGATCATATAGGTTGGTAATCAATGCCAAACCCCGCGCCAATCTATCAGCATGCATATCCAAACAAGCTTGAGCATCTTTGTTACCATCACTCGCGCGATCTACAATGTTTTGTGCTGTAAAGACTTGGCCAAAGGTACGTTGATAAGCCTGTTCCATTCCTGTGCCAGAAACCCACGTTTCTATGCAGCCATTTTGTCCGCACCAACATGGCGGGCCAGGGAACTCATCAGCTTTAAGCCAAGGCAGTGGCGTGTGGCCCCATTCTCCACAGATGGCATGGCGACCCTCAATGAGTTTTCCGTTTACAATCAAACCACCACCGCACCCAGTGCCAATAATCACCCCAAAAACGGTGCCAGCTCCTTTTGCCGCACCATCAAAACTTTCAGATAACGCCAAACAATTGGCATCATTGGCTAACTTTACAGATTGGTCGAGGGTGCGTTCAATATCGGATTGAAAAGGCTTGGTATTCATCCATGTCGAGTTAGCGTTTTGAATGAGGTTGGTTTGCGGAGAGACTGAACCGGGTATGCCAATGCCAATAGAAACGTTGTCTTCACCGTCTGCCCCAGTATTTTTCTTTGCCTGATTAACAAGGTCGTGGATTGTTTCCAATACGCCTTGATAGTTGCCTTTTGGAGTTGGTAATCGATTTGAAAATAAGGTTTGATTTGAAGGAGAAAGCGCCACCACCGCAATTTTAGTGCCACCAAGATCAATGCCAATTTTCACACGTTGCTTCACAATCAAGCCTTATCAAGATGAGAATCGATATGGGCTTTTATCTCCCACCAATCGCGAGTTTTAAAGTGCTCAAATCCTATAGTTGGTGCATGTTTTGCAAACCGTTGGTCATGGGCAAAGTGAATAAGATTTGCCGAAGGACATGTTTCGCCAACCGATGTTAAATAGGTGGGAATATCATCAACGAAAAACAAATCGCTTTCATGTGTCAACGCCAAAGCTTTAACCGCAGGTCCTTTGCCGCCTTCGTTTGTCACAAGCGGCATATTCAGGCCAAGGTTACGTAAATTGATTACTCGAGCATCGTATGCGTCATGCGGTAAATTAGATAACATGACGATTTGCATGTCTGAACTCAATCCATTTAAAACCTCAACGGCCCCATCGATCGGTTCTAACGCATGAGTTTTTAGTTTGAAAAAGTCGGTTAAAATCTTACCAACTCGCGGTGTTGAAACAGGTGTGTTATCTACAACAGATTTGATATTGCCGTTAAGAGCAAAGCTGCTCGGATCCAGCCATAAGCTTAACTCAGACAAATAGCTTTCCAAACCTTTGATGAAATGCACAACAACCTCGTCTACATCGCACACCAACAACGGTACATTTGGATCAATCGTTATTTTTTCAATCTGAGATCTCGTGACAAGTGACGGCATTATTCCTCGCTTAAATAGTGTTGGGCCCGCACAGCATCTTCTGGAATACAGTTTGCTGACTGACAAAATGCCAAAAGCATCGAATCATCTGAAAGTAAAAATGCTAAAACTGAAGCTAAAAAGCTTGGCGAGTTTACCATTTCTGGAATATCTCCGTAATCAATTCCGCTTATTTCAACGAACTTGGCAAAATACTCTTGTTCACCAGCCAAGAAGCCAAATGCTGAAACTGCCAAAATCTCGCCATCTTGAGCAGATTTGATAGAGTTCTTACGAGAAGTTTTTAATTTATTAACCACGTCCATCGTCCCAAAAAAGAATTAACCCGTATTAAGCTGTTAGTTACCGTTTGCAGTCACAATGGCGAAAATACAACCAAATTGAAT